>JGI12316J14372_10000058_pt1 | contig 298594 bp, 278 predicted proteins | sample MarCyaLeptolynsp_FD_14372 | JGI IMG/M metagenome (IMG submission 14372)
CTGGATAACCTGAACGATCTGCACAAAGAGAGGTTTGGTATCGAGGATCAGGACGGCGGGGTCGTCGTCCTTGAAGTCATGCCCGGCAGCCCCGCTGCGGAAGCCGGCTTCCGGACCGGAGACGTCATCAAGAGTGTGTCCTTGGAAGAAATCGAAGACACCGAAACCTTTGCGGGAAAGATCTCATCCCTACGTGACGACGGGGAAACCGTGGCACCCGCGCTCGTCGCACGGGCCGGATCGCAGACCTTTCTGCCCTTGACGCTCGGAGACGCCTGACCGTCCGGAGAGCACCTCAAGAGGTTGCCTCAGATGGCCCCGTCCCGAGTTGGAAGCGCCGGACCGCGTCCCCCGTACCGGCGCTTCCTTTTGTCCACTGTCAGGTCAGATCTCTGGGCGTTACCAGTCCGGAGTTCGGAAAAGGTTGTCGCGTTGTCCACTTTCCTCGCCGGTTGTCGGCGCCGCATCGAGATCCGCTGGCGGAAGAAGATCGCCCCAATCCGTGCGTGTCTTCATCACCTCCAGCGTATCTTCCGGAACGAAGCCGTCGGCATCGCGGATTTCCCAGCCACCGCCGAGAGCCCGGTAAGTTGCGACAAGATTCAACGCGATGTTCCCCTGGCTGACGGCCAGTCTGTCCTGCGCATCGACCAGGAAGCGTTGTGTGTCCAGCACCCGGATATAGTCGGCGATCCCCTCTCTATACTGCAAAAGCGAAAGGTCGACGGAACGTTGGTAAGCCGCAACGCTTTGTCCGAGAAAGGCTGTCTGATCCTGGGACTTCAGGAAACCGACCAGGCCGTCTTCCACCTCCTGATAGGCGCGCAACACCGAGTTCTGGTAGTCCGCGATCAACTGCTGGAACCGTGCATCCTGAACGCGGACGTTGTTCTTCAGGCGGCCGTAGTTGAGGATCGGCCAGCGAATAGATGGTCCGATCGAGCCGGTGAAGCTATCTCCGCTCAGAAAGTCACCGAGATCGGCATTGTTCGACTGCGCGCCGCCAGAGTGGCTCGACTGAAACCCAACGAAACCGGCAAGAGAGAACCGCGGATAGAGGTCGGCCTCTGCGATCCCGATTTGTGCGCTTTGCGAAGCCGCTACAAGCTCCGCACGGCGAATGTCCGGGCGCCGGCGCAGCAATTCGTTCGGAATGCCCACCGCGACCTCCGGCGGTGCCGAGGGAATGGCACCCTCCCCTCCTATAATCCTCTGCAACTCGTCCGGTGTGATTCCGAGCAATACGCTGAGCGCGTTCTGCGCCTGACGCCTGTCGATCTCAAACTGTGGGATGAGGGACAAGGTATCGTTGAGCAAGGCCCGGGCCTGCTGCACGTCCAGCTCCGTCACCGCGCCATTGCGGAACCTGACTTCGGTGATCTCCAGAGAGCGCTGCTGGATCTCGGCGTTGTCCCGCGCCAGCCGCAGGCGTTCCTCTGCCTGACGCATCTGAATGTAGAAGCCCGCCACATCCGAGGTCAGGATCACCAGCAGGTCGTCGTAGTCGGCGATTGTTGCCCCAAGGTCGGCATCCGCGGACTCGATACCGCGCTGAAAGCGGCCCCAGAAGTCGATTTCCCACGCCGTGTCCAATCCAGCAGTCAGATTGCCGTAGCTTCGGTTCGCGCCTGCGCCGTTCGGTGCATTCTCGCTCTGCCGATTGAGGTTGTAGTCGCCCGTTCCTTCCTGGAGCTGCGGATATTGATTGCCGACCGCAATGCCGAGCCGTGCCCGCGCCTCGAGCACCCGCAACCCGGCGGTTCGGAGCGTGAGGTTCTGCTGGTAGGACGTTTGGACCAGCTCGTCGAGCTTCGGATCGCCGAAGACCTGCCACCAGTTCCTGAAGTCGGCTTGCTCGCGCTTGACCTTCGGATCGGCCTGCTCGATCCAGGCCTCGGTTGCGGGAGCCTGCGGCGCCTGGAAATCGGGGCCGAGCTTAGTGCAAGCCGAGACAGCAAAGAGAATCAACGCGCAGGACAGAAGCCCGGCACGCCGTCCGGCCGCGTAACCCTGCCTTTTGTCAGACCTACGATCCCGGTCCGCCCGGATTGAAACCTGTTGCCTCTGAACAGAAGCGCTCCAACGTAACGCTTTGACCCCACAAGATTTATTATCCGGAAGCATCGCCACCCTTCCCCTTATCCGCGGCCCGGCTCAGGCCGTCCCCTATATCTTTAGGCTAGGGCCTGATCAGGAAACTGCCAAGCACATAGGCACCCGTCCCGGTCACTCTCGTGCGTTAGAGGCGTGTTACTCAGCCTGCAATGGTGCGAGCGCGGTGACTTCGCGCCGGAATGGTGGCAAATCGTCATCCAGGTCCGGACCGTCGAGCTCTTCGGCATAACGTCTGCCGGCGTAGACCGCCGCCGCGATCGTTCCGGGCCCCAGCGCATCGCCGATCGGAGTCACGCTCTTGATTCCCGCGTCCGCCCAACCCGACCTGCGCCCCAGCAATTCTTGATAGAGCACTTCGTTCGGCAGGCGCGCTGTCACGAGGACCAAGCTGTCGCACGCCAGACTGCTCTCTCGACCTGTGAACACGCATCGCAACGCTACACTGTCTCCTCCTGCGGAAAAGATGGCCCTGTGGGGGTGCAGGACGACACCGAGTTCAAGCAAGCGCGCCTGAATGCGATGCTGCTCCATGGTGTTGTGCGTCCAGTTGGAAACGTCGGCGGCGGGCGTGACGATATGCACCTCGGCTCCATCGTTCGCCAGCAGCTCCGCGAGCACACCGCCCATATAGTAGTGGTCGTCATCGTACAGCACGACGCGGCGGCCGCGCGGCCTCTTTCCCGCCATCAAGTCATCGGGCGTCAGAAGCTCCATGGCGGGATCCAGATCCAACGGCCTGGTGTGGGCCCGCGCCACGCCGTCGCGGCGCCAGGTGGCGCCGGTTGCCAGGGCCACATGCGCGAAACCGAAGGACAGCACCTCCTCAGCGGTCAGACGGCTATCGAAATATACTTCGATGCTGGGAAGCTGCTGGATTTGCCCCTCCCTGTAGTCCCGCACCCGGCCCCAGGCCGAGAGTCCGGGAAGGCGGCTTTCCTGCGTCACCCGCCCACCCAGCTCCGTGCCGGCTTCGGCAAGAGTGACCGCGTAACCGCGCCGCCCGAGCGCCCTGGCGCATTCCAGGCCCGCGGGACCGCCCCCCACCACCAAGACACTGTCGTCCGATCCTTTCGGCGCAATACGCTCCGGGTGCCAGCCGCGCCGCCACTCCTCCCCCATTGTCGGGTTCTGGGTGCAGCGGATCGGCGACATGGTGAAATCGCCGGAAACGCAGATATTGCAGCCGATGCATTCCCGGATGTCCTCCGGGCGGCCTTCCTCGATCTTTTTCGGCAGAAAGGGATCGGCGATAGAGGGGCGCGCCGCGCCGATCATGTCCAGGATGCCGGTACGTACCTGCCGGACCATCGCGTCGGGGGAGGTGAAGCGCCCGACGCCGACGACAGGCTTGCTCGTCAGGGCCTTGACCCCCTCCGCGAAGGACTCCTGGGCGCCCTCTTCCCCAAACCGCGAGGTGACGGAATCGTTCTCCCAACCGGCCAGACAGACGTCCCAAAGGTCGGGCAGTTCGCCGAGAAGCCCGATGACCTCCTCAGCTTCGGACTTCTGAAAGCCTTCCGGGCCCATCAGTTCGTCGAGCGTGACGCGCACCGCGACCCCGCAGGTCTCTCCCACTGCATCCTTGGTGTCTTCGATGAGCTCCTTCAGCAGCCTGGCCCGATTCTCCAGGCTGCCGCCGTACTCGTCGCCGCGGTCGTTGAAGCGCCTTGAGAGGAAGTGGTGGGGCGCTCCCAGGCCGTGGGCCGCATAGATATAGACGATATCGAAGCCCGACTCTTTGCCGCGCAACGCAGCCTTGCGGTGCCAGCGGCGCAGGTTCGCGATGTCTTGTTTGTCCATCGCGCGAGCCTGGATCGGGTCGTTGGTGAAGGTCGCGACCGGCAAGTGGGCGGGACCCATTGGGACTTCGCGGCTATAGAAGTTGGGTCCGTTCATGCCGTTGTAGCAGAGCTCGATCCCCGCCAGGGACCCGTGCTCGTGAACGGCGTCCGTCATGCGGGCCAGCATTGGGATATCCTGGTCATCGAACATGCGCAGCTCGATGAAAGGCGTAATCTCCGAGGTATGATGGAACTCCACCTGCTCCGTGCAGACTACGGCCCATCCGCCTTCCGCTTTCACCCCACGCATCCGCGCCAAGGCGGTCGGATCGCGATAGCCCATGCCATTGCAATGCGGCACCTGATAGAAGCGATTGCGGGCCGTGACAGGGCCGATCTTTACGGGTTCAAAGAGGATGTCGTAGCGCGGATCCCGTCCCATGTTCGCCGTCCTTTGCTTTGCCGGTCTTTTTCTGGCCTCGGCCTGCGTTGCTCAAGCCATCGACTCGAAATGGAGTGTCGCCGCCTCGGCCAAGCGCTGCAAACAGGAACTTTGAACGCACCCGGCCGCCTGTCGCTATGACCCGCGATGAGTGTTGATTCCAAAATAGTATACGATTATACCAATTGCGGTTGAACGAACTCGAGCTTCTTTAGGAGGCACCATGAAATCGGCCCTCTTCACCGCCCCTCTGGCGGCGGTCGACCCGGAAGTCGCCGACTTGTTGGGGAAAGAACGCGAGCGGCAAAGGCAGAGCATCGAGTTGATCGCCTCGGAGAATACCGTGAGCCATGCCGTCTTGGCCGCCCTTGGTGCGGAGATCAACAACAAGACCGTGGAGGGCTATCCCGGGAACCGCTATCACGGCGGCGCCGAATTCGTCGACGTCATCGAGCAGCTGGCCATCGACCGGGCCAAGAAGCTCTTCGACTGCCGATACGCCAATGTCCAGCCCCACTCCGGCAGCCAGGCCAATCAGGCGGTGTTCCTGACCCTCCTCAAACCGGGCGATCGCGTCGTCTGCATGTCCCTGGCGGCTGGCGGGCACTTGAGCCATGGGGCCCCGCCGAATCTCAGCGGCAAGTGGTTCGACGTTCACGCCTACGGCGTCCGGGCGTCGGATGGCCTGCTCGATTACGATGAAATGGAACGGTTGGTCAGGGAAGTTGAGCCCAAGCTGCTGATCGCGGGCGGATCGGCCTACCCGCGCTCTATCGACTTTGCGCGCTTCCGCAAGGCCGCAGACAGCGTCGGTGCCTCGCTCCTCGTCGATATGGCCCATTTCGCCGGCTTGGTGGCGGCCGGCGCGCACGAAAGCCCCCTGCCCCACGCGGACGTCGTCACCTGCACGACAACGAAGACCCTGCGGGGTCCGCGTGGCGGCGTGATCCTCAGCAACGATGGAGCTTTGGGCCGCCGCATCGACAGCGCGGTCTTTCCCGGCCTCCAGGGCAGCGTCCATCTGCAGGTAGTCGCCGCAAAGGCCGTTTGCTTCAAGGAAGCGCTGCAGGACTCCTTCAGAAGCTATGGCACTCAGGTCGTCGCCAATGCCCGTGCCATGGGAGACGCACTCGCTGCCAGGGGTTTCAAGCTTTGGGGCGGCGGCACGGACACCCATTTGCTGCTGCTCGATGTCGGTAGCAAGGGCGTTACCGGCAACGAGGCCGAGGCAGCCTTGGAGCGTGTCGGGCTGACCTGCAACAAAAACGCGACACCCCGGGATCCACCCAGGCCTGGTCATTGGACCGGCATTCGCCTCGGCAGTTCGGCCGGGACGACGAGAGGCTTTGGTACAGAGGAATTCACGCGGGTCGGAACGCTGATCGCCGATATCCTCGATAATGCCGCCGCAGGGGTTCACCGTGGTAATCCGAAAGAAGAGGAGATCGGTGCCGAAGTGGCCTCTCTCTGTCGGGCGTTCCCGATTTACTAGCGCGGTGTCAATCGGGAAGGCCGGCATCCCGCAGATGGCTGGACAGAGTTGAGACCGCCTTGTCGAGGTGCTCCGCCATCAGCTCCGTGGCGCGAGCGATATCCCCTTTCTCGCAAGCCGCGAGGATCTGCCGATGCTCCCGGTCGGAACGCGCGACCGAGTTGGTCTTGCGCAGATGCACATGGATGTATCGTGCGGCCAGGAGGTTCGCCTGCCGCACCATCTTCATCAGGGGACCATCGGACAGACCGGCAAACAACGCCGCATGAAAGGCCCAGTTGGCGGGGGCAATCCCCGAAGGCTCATTTGCCTGAGCCGCCAGGTTGGCTTGCGCGCAAAGATGCTTTGCCGTCGCGAGATCCGCTGGCGTGAGATTTGGAATGGAGCGTCGGAGCGCGAGGCATTCCAGTTGTTTGCGCAGCTCGAAGACCTCTTCCATCTCCTCTTGGGACAGCGGAGTAACCTCCGCCCCGCGGTTGCGCTGGAAACGTACCAAGCCTTCGGACTCAAGCTTCGTCAGCGCCTCGCGCACGGGGATCTTGCTGACCTCCAGGTCCGCCGCCACCCGATCCTGGCGAATGCTCTCGCCCGGCACGAGCACGCCGGTGACGATAGCGTGCCGCAGCACGGCCGCAACCATGTCCGGCGTCGTGGAACTGCGATCCACAACGATAGCCGCGAGGGATCTCAAAGACCTCAAGGGATTGGTCCATTTCGTATACGATTATATCCGGCCGCTACACTTAGGGCTTGAGCGAGCGCAAATCAATCCGCGGTCGGACGATGATAGAACCTTTCCAATGACCAGGCCGCAGAACGAAGCGCCCATCTCACAGCCGTCAGGCCTGCGGATCGCCGCTTCGGCCGTTGTGGGAACAATCTTATTCGCGGCCCTACTGTTTCTCGCAGCGGGGCGGTTGGACTGGCCGGCGGGCTGGATCTATCTGGTAGTCGTCGTATCCACCTTAGCGGCCAATTACATCTATCTCGACCGCAAGAACCCGGAACTGATCGCGCACCGGATGCGGATCGGCAAAGGCACCAAGACCTGGGACATGGTCTGGATGTGGCTTTTCACGCCGGCATTCTGCTCGGTCTACCTGGTGGCCGGACTCGATGCCGGGCGCTTCGGTTGGTCGGACATGCCGGTCTGGCTTTGGGGCTTGGGGCTGACCCTCTATGTCCCAGGCATGCTCTTCAATGCCTGGGCCATGGGCGTGAATCCTTTTTTCGAAAAGACCGTACGCATCCAACATGAGCGTGGGCATCGTGTGATCGACAGCGGCCCTTACGCCTTTGTGCGGCATCCCGGCTATGTCGGGTTCACGGCCTGGCTTCTTTCGGCGCCTCTGATGCTCGGCTCGTGGTGGGCCTATGTCCCTGCCCTTCTCGCGGTTGGGAGTCTGTTCGTGCGGACGGCATTGGAAGACCGCACGCTGCGTGAAGAGCTTCCGGGATACGGCGACTATGCTCGGCGGGTGCGGTCCCGGCTGCTGCCGGGTGTCTGGTGAGGGTAAAGCCCGGATCAGACCGGCACTGCCACAACGCCGACAATGTCCCCCATGGTAATGAGTCCGGGGAAATGGCGGCCGACCAGAAGGCCATCGAGACGGGCTCTGTACTCCGTTGGGGTAGCACCCGTGCGTTCTATATCGAAGACACGGGCAATGATGTCTCCCTGTCGCACCTCATCGCCAAGATCGACCACGTACTCAATGAGGCCCGAGGTCTCGCTGGTGACGTAACAGTCGGCGTTCGGCATGTCGAGCAAGGTAGATGGCTTCAATTCAGGCTCCCCGGGCATCACCCCGGCATGCTTGAGGAAGTTGTCAACTCCGCGCTTCGCGATCGCCGCCGTATGGGCCGTCGCACTACCGCCGCCACCGAGCTCCGTCGAGACCAAGGTCTTCCCCAGCTCCTCGGCCGCAGTGTCGTACATGCCGACGTTGTCAATTTCCAACAGCATCAAAGAGAAAGGCGCGTTGAAAGCCCGCATCGCGGCAATGCAACGCTCCTGCTGCGCCTTGTCCTCCAGCACATGCGCTGCCGCGAAGGGCACGAATTGCAGTGTTTTGCCGCCGGAATGAATATCCAAAACGAAATCCGCCATCGGCAGAAGCGTGCGTTGGAAATAGTCCGCAATCTTTTCCGTGACGCTGCCGTCCGGCCGGCCTGGAAAAGCGCGGTTCATGTTGCCGCCATCGATGGGAGACGTCCGTTTCGCCGCGCCAAACGCCGGAAAATTCATAGCCGGAACCAGAATGACGCGGCCCGAAAGCTCCGCTGGATTCAAACGGTTCGCCAGATCGAACAGGGCGATAGGCCCTTCGTATTCGTCCCCGTGATTCCCCCCGGTCAGGAGAACCGTCGGCCCTTGGCCGCCCTTCGCGACCGTGATGGGGATCATGATAGAACCCCAGGCCGAAGCGTCATGGGAATGAGGAAGCTTCAGAAAACCATGCCGCAGGCCATCTCGCTCGAAATCCACGGTGGCGGCAATTGGCGAAGGACGCATCGGCTTGGGCTCCCTTAATCCTTCACGTAGAGCTTGCGCGGGGCATTCGCCAGGCACTCTGCCCCCTTCGGACCGATCAAAATGCTCTCCGTAATCTCCATGCCCCAATCGTCGAACCACAAGCCCGGCATGAAGTGGAAGGTCATGCCTTCTTCCAGGACGGAAGGATCGCCCACGCGGATGCTCATTGTCCGCTCGCCCCAATCCGGCGGATAGCTGAGGCCAATGGCATAGCCGCTGCGGTTATCCTTCTCGATCCCGTGACGGGACAGAACGCCGAAGAAGGCATTGGCCATATCGCCGCAGGTGTTGCCGGGCTTAGCCGCTTCCAGACCGGCCTCGATACCTTCCAGCAGCGCCTTCTCCGCGTCGAGGAAGCGGTCCGTCGGTTTGCCCAGGAAAATCGTGCGCGACAGCGGGCAGTGATAACGCCTGTGGCAGCCCGCGATCTCGAAAAAGGTGCCTTCATTGGGACGTAGCGGCTGGTCGTCCCACGTCAGGTGCGGCGCGCCCGCGTCGGCACCGGACGGCAAGAGAGGCACAATCGCCGGATAGTCGCCGCCATGACCTTCGGCGCCCAGGATTCCGGTCCGGTAGATCTCCGCAACCAGCTCGTTCTTGCGCATGCCGGGTTCGATCACCTCGAAGATGCGCGCATGCATCGCCTCTACGATCTTGGCAGCGCGGCGCATGTAGACGACTTCCTGATCCGACTTCACGGCACGCTGCCAATTCACCAGACCCGTCGCGTCCTGAAAGCTCGCGTTGGGCAGGTTTTTCTGCAAAGACGCGAAGCAGGCGGCGGAGAAATAGTAGTTGTCCATCTCGACGCCGATGGCCTTTTTGTCCAGTCCACGCTCCGTCATCACGCCGGACAGGAAGTTCATGGGATGCCGCTCGGTCGATTGGACATAGTGGTCCGGATACCCAACGATATCGCTTTCCGCCATGAAGACCGTGCGTTTGGCACCGTTGGCATCCTGACCGCGGCCGTACCAGACCGGGTCTCCCTCCAACCCCAGAAGAACGCACTGATGAACATAAAACGACCAGCCGTCATAGCCCGTCAGCCAGGCCATGTTCGAGGGATCGGTGGCGATCAGCAGTTCGATGCCGCGACGCGCCATTTCCTGGCGAGTCTTGGCGATCCGTTCCGCATACTCGCCGCGGCTGAAATTCAATTGCACGTCCGGCACGTCCGCCCCCTGTATTCAACTAGTAAAGACCGTTCCGGCACCTTTGTCTTGCGACCGTTGAAACGCCAAGGTCGCAATGGCCGTGTCTTGAACCCCGGCTCCCGTCAGGTCGCAGACCGTGACATCGTCGGGGCCGCTGCGTCCCGGCACGCGCCCTGCGATGATCTCGCCCAGCTCCGGCACGACCGTCTCGGCGGAAACGGCCCCAGCCGCCAGGGCGTGATGCAATTCTCCCAGGATCTCGCATTGACTGCGCCGATCGCAAGCGTAGAGATCGCAATCGGCAAGGACCGGCGGGTCCAGCTCATTTTTATACTCCGCGTCCGACCCCATTGCGGTGATGTGAAGTCCCGAATGCAAGGCTGATGCGAACACCAGAGGGGATTTGCTGGGCGTTGTCGTGACCAGAATATCGCTCTCCGCCGCCGCTGCTTCTATGGACGCGCTGACGCTCACCGGAATCTGCAGGTCTTCCGTCATCTCTGCGGCATAGTTGGCCGCTTTTTCCGCGTCGCGGGCCCAAACCCGTACCTCCGCAAGGTCCCGTACCAGAGCGAGAGCCTTGACCTGCAGTCGCGCTTGAACACCCGCCCCAACAACACCGACACGCCGCGCATCCTCCCGTGCCAGCCATTTGGCGGCAACAGCGCCGGCCGCCGCCGTGCGCAGATCCGTGAGGTAGCCGTTGTCCAAGAGCAGAGCTTCGACCTGACCCGTCTTGGCGTTGAAAAGCACCATGAGCCCGTTGAGGCTAGGCAACCCCAGCTTGGGGTTATCGAAAAAGCCAAGGCTCATCTTGATGGCAAAGGAGTCGAATCCCGGGACATAGGCTGTCTTGACGTCGACTTCGCCATTCTGCTCTGCAATATCCAAGGACATGATCGGCGGCATGATGATGGACTCGGTCGCGAGCGCACGAAAGCAGTCCTCGACGCAGCTCACCGCGTCCCGGTCGAGCGTCACGGCCTCGCGCAACTCCGCTTCACTGAGGATCTTGATCTCAGCCATCGCGTCTCTTTTCCTCGGCCAGGTTGGGATTATCGCCGCCGATGATACGATGATGCAAAGGCATGTCGATGTTGCTGCCGCTGAGGACGACAGCCGTCCTGCCGGGCCGCTCCACCAATCCGGCCTTCAGCGCTGCGATACCAACGGCGCCGCCTCCTTCGATGATCTGTTTTTCCTCCCAATAGGCGTGGCGGATGCCTTCCGCGATCTGCGCCTCGCTAACCAGAAGGCTATCATCGACCAATTCACTGACCATGCGAAAGGTATAGTGGTTGTCGAGGCCGATACCGCCGCCAAGGGAATCGGCCAAGGACGGCAATTCTTCCACTTCCACGGGGTGCCCGGCCTTGCGGCTTTCGTACATCGCAGCGCCCTTTTCCATGGTGACGCCGACAATGCGGATCTTGGGGTTAACGCCCTTCGCGGCGCAAGCGATCCCGGAAATCAGGCCGCCGCCGGACATGGGAACGACAAGGGTCTCTGTATCCGGCAGGTCTTCCAGAATTTCCAGTCCGATCGTTCCCTGTCCCGCGATCACCCTCGGGTTGTCGAAAGGGGGGAGCTGTATCATCCCTTCCCCCTTCACGAGGCGGGTCACTTCCTCCTCAGCCTCGTCCTGGGAGGAGCCAACAATACGAACTTCGGCGCCCAAAGCGCGAATACCATCAACCTTGTTCTTCGGCACCAGGGAAGACATGCAAACGACACAGCGCACACCCGCCTGCTTGGCCGCAAAAGCGAGACCCCGGCCGTGGTTCCCGGTGGAAACGCCGACAATGCCGCGCGCCCGGTCATCCTTCGACAGCGACCGCACCGCATTGGTGGCGCCGCGCAGCTTGAAGCTACCCGTGGTCTGCTGGTTCTCGAGCTTTAGATGCACCCGATCGTTCACGGCGTCGCTTAAGGAAGGCGATTCGACGAGCGGAGTTCGCCGGATCTGGCCGGCGATTACTTTGCGCGCTGCGAAGACATGGGGAAGGCTCGGTAGTTCACTGGACATCGACGTTCCCCCCTGTCACGACGAAAGGTCTCTTGGACTTTGCCATACGATCTGCTCCACGCTGCGGGCTTTTCGGTCACCCAACCGTATCCCACTTAGTGCGAAGACTGCGGAATGTCACGCGCAACGGACTAAGTTCTCATTTCGGAAATGTTTCGTCGGAATCGCAGGACGGCAAAAGCGAAGAAAACACCGCCAATTGCGGTCACCAGCAGGAATTGTGGCCATACAATATCCAAACCGGCATTCCGATAGAGGATGGCCTGGGCGAATTTGACGAAATGGACCGATGGGACCACCTGCATCATGTTCTGCAGCAGTTCCGGCTGGCTTTCGATTGGCGTCTCTCCTCCGGAGAGCAAATTCATCGGAAGCACGACCAGCATGAAAAGGAGCCCGAACTGCGGCATCGACCGCGCGATGGTAGCGAGGAATATGCCGAACGCCGTCGAGAAAAAGAGGTAAAGAACTGTGCCGGACAGGAACAGAATGCGGGAGCCCGCGACCGGCACCTGCAACATGGTCTCGACCACCAACCAAAGGGACAGCCCGACGGCGGCGACGATGACGAGGCCATTCGCCCAGACCTTCGCCAGCATAATCTCGAAGGGCCGAAGCGGCATGACGAGCAGGTGCTCGATCGTTCCATGCTCCCGCTCACGAATCAAAGCCGCGCCGGTCAGGACAATCGAAAGCATCGTAACGTTGTTGATGATTTCCATGACGCTGGTGAACCATTCCGACGTCAGATTGGGATTGAAGGCATAACGCGCCTTCAACTCCACCATCGGCTCGCTATCGAGGGATTGTGGCCCGACGAATTCCGCAATCTCCTGACTCAGGATATTGGTGATATAACCTTCGCCGATGCCCGCCTGCATCATCGCCGTCGCATCGATGTTGATCTGGATTTCCGGGTCGCGCCCCGCGAGGAGATCCGCTTCGAACTCCGGCGGGATCACGATTACAAAAGTGTAGCGTCCGGAATCCATGCCGGGATCGATCTCGTCGAAGGAAATCATCTCCGGCACCTTAAAGTAAGGCGGCAGGAGCGCCTGCCGAAGACGTAGTGAGAGCTGGGAGCGGTCGGCATCCACCATGGCCACCGCGCCGTTCCGCAGATCATGGGACATACCGGTCGCCGCCGTATAGACGGAAAGAGTAAAGGCCCAGACGACCAGTGCCATCAGCACGGCATCGCGCCGCAGACTGTAGAGTTCCTTGATGCCCAATCGGAAGATGTTTTCGAGCCGCTGCATAATCAGCGCTCCTGCTTGCTGAGAAACAGGACGCTGAGCAGCGTCAGGACGGGAAGAAAACAGACCAACGCCAGGAACTCGGGCAAAAGGTCACCGAAATCGAGAGCCTTGGTAAACGTCCCGACAGAGATCGTCATGAAATACCCGGTGGGGAAAATCTGACCCATGAAGGCCGCACTGCCTTCCAAGGACGACACCGGCTGCATCATTCCGGAGAAAAGGGTCGCGGGAACCATGGTTCCGATCGCGGTGCCGAAAAGCGCCGCGATTTGTGTGCGCGTAAAGGAAGAAAAGAGAAGACCAATCCCCGTCGAGGCCATCACATAGATAAGGGCCCCAATGGTGAGCGTCAGAAAGCTGCCCTTTACAGGAACGCCGAAGAGGAAAATCGCCAAAAGAACCATCAGCAAATAGTTGAGCACGCCGATCACGACATAGGGAAACTGCTTTCCAAGAAGGAACTCAAGGCGGCTGACCGGGGCAACATAAAGATTGACGATGGAGCCTAACTCCTTCTCCCGCACGACACCCAAGGCGGTCAGGATCGCGGGAATGAAAATCAGGAGCAGCGCTATGGTCATAGGTACCATCGCGAAGACGCTTTTGAAGTCCTGATTGTAGCGATAGCGAGGTTCAATCTGCGCCGGGAGGCGTTGCGGCACGCTGCCGGTGGCGCGAAGCGACAAGTCATCGAGGTAGTTGAGATGAAGTCCTTCGAGGTAACCGCGAACCGTCTCCGCCTGGAATGGCATTGCACCGTCGATCCAGGCCGCGACCTCGGGCGTGCGTTGCTGCAGCAGGCGTTTGCCGAAATCCGGGGGGACCTCTACCGCCAACGTAAGTTCGCCGCTCTTAAGGCGGCGATCGAACTCCGCGAGGTCTTGGATTTCCGGGCGTTCCAGGAAATAGCGGGAGCCCGCCAAACCTTCCAGATAGGTTCGGCTTTCTGGAGTCCGGTCGCGATCCAGGACCGCATAGGTCAGATCTTCGACGTCAAAGGTGATGCCGTAACCGAAGACGACCATAAGGATTGCGGTCCCTACGAAGGCGACCGCCAGCCGGATAGGGTCGCGGACGAGTTCCAGCGCTTCGCGCAAAGTGTAAGCCAGAAGCCGCCGCAGCCCGAGGCTGCCGGCAATTCCATTGGCGGTCACGCGGCCGAGTTTTCCCGCTGTCCGCGCCGGCTTCCGCACTTCGTCTGCCGCACCTGGTGTTGCTTCCTGAAGATAGGCGATGAAGGCGTCTTCGAGATTCTCCTCGCCTCTCGCACGCGTTAAGTCTTCCGGAGAACCGCTGGCCAGGACTTTCCCCGCATGCATCAGGGAAATGCGATCGCAACGCGCCGCTTCGTGCATGAAGTGCGTGGAAATGAAAACCGTGACGCCCTGATTTCGCGAAAGGTCGATGAGCAACTCCCAAAAGCCGTCGCGGGCTATGGGGTCGACACCCGAAGTCGGTTCGTCGAGTATCAGAATCTCAGGCTCATGAATGACGGCGACCGCTAACGACAGGCGTTGACGAACGCCGAGAGGCAAAGCTTGCGCTAGACTGTCCGCGTACACCGTCAAGTCGAACTTCTCGAAAAGCTCCTCGATACGCTGTGCGATGCCGTTGCGCGGCAGGCCATAAAGTCTGGCGTGCAGATCGAGATTCTGCCGCACCGTGAGTTCGCTGTAGAGGGAGAAGGACTGCGACATATAGCCGACGCGCTTTCGCGTCTCGATATCGCGTGAGTCCGTCTTTTCACCGAACAACCACGCTTCTCCGGCGGAAGGAGACATGAGGCCGGTCAGCATCTTCATGGTCGTGGTCTTGCCGCAGCCGTTGGAGCCGAGAAAGCCGAAGATCTCCCCTTGCTCAATTTCAAAGCTGACGCTGTCCACCGCCGTGAAGGAACCGAACTTGCGTGTCAGGCGTTCGGCCTTGATGGCCGGCTCGTCGGCGTGCACGCGGCGCGGCGGGATCTCCAGTCCGTGGTGACGCCGTCGCTTGTCTTCCGGCAGCAGACTGATGAACGCTTCCTCTAAGGACGTCTTTCCTGTCTGCTCTTTCAGATCCGCGGGGCGGCTGGCCGCGAGCACGCGACCTTCGTCCATGGCGATCAGCCAATCGAACCGTTCGGCTTCGTCCATATAGGCCGTCGCAACGACAACGCTCATATCCTGCCGCTGCGCGCGAATGCGGTCGATCAGCTCCCAGAACTGGCGCCGCGACAGAGGATCGACCCCGGTCGTGGGCTCATCGAGAATCAGGAGATCGGGATCGTGGATCAACGCGCAGCACAGCCCCAGCTTCTGCTTCATGCCGCCCGAAAGCTGTCCCGCAAGACGATCGGGAAAGGGGTCGAGTCCCGTGCTTTCCAGCAGCTCCACGATGCGTTGCCGGCGCTCTTCCCGCCCCTGGTTGAACAGGCGGCCGAAAAACTCCAGGTTCTCGGCGACCGTGAGGTCCATGTTCAGGTTCTTGCCGAGACCCTGCGGCATATAGGCGATGCGGGGACAGACTCTGCGGCGATGCCGCCGGCTGCCCATGTCGCCGTCCAGGGCTTCCACGCGGCCCGACTGGATTTTGCGCGCCCCGGCGATGAGACCGAGAAGCGTCGACTTGCCGACACCGTCGGGCCCCACCATTCCGGTGATCTTCCCTGCGGGAATTTCGAGACTGAGTTCCCGAAGCGCGGCAGTCTTGCCGTAGCGGTGCGTGACCGCTGTCAAACAGGCCGCAGGTGACGGTGCGTCCTTCACTCGCCATCCGCCGGCGGCAGCTTGACCGCCAGCCGATCCGGCCATACCGCGTCGGACTGGAGCAGCACGAACGCCTCACCGGGAAGACCTGTTTTCACCTTCTCGGAATGCTGCTTCAGCAACTCTGCGGGAATGCGCACCTTGACCCGGAACATCAGCTTTTCCCGCTCGGTCCGTGTTTCGACCTCACGCGGCGTGAACTGCGCTCTTGCCGCCACGAAGGAAACGCTCGCCGGGATAACATACTGCGGGGCCGCATCGATAATGATCCTCGACTCGGAACCCAGAAGGACGCGGCCGACCTGCGTTGTCGGCAGAAAGATCGTCATGTAGACGTCGGTCAGATCGAGCAGTGTGACGATCTTCCCGCCTGCTGCCAGGACTTCTCCCGGCTCTGCAAGCCGATACTGAACGCGTCCGGAACGCGGTGCCTTCAGAGTCGCTTCATCGATCTGGGTTTCGATCCGGCTGACCTCCGCCAGCGCCGATTCGACCGCACGTTCTTCGTTGGCCTTATGCGCTTTGGCTGCCGCCAGAGCCGCGCGCGCCGTGTCGCGGGCGCTACGCCGTTCGTCGGCCAACTCCTGGGACACATGCCCCTTTTCCACGAGGTATAGCGCACGGTTCAGGTTTTGCTCCGCGAGTTTTAACTCGCTTGCGCGGAGATTGATCTGCGCCTCGGCTTCGGCCACGGCCTCCCGCGAGCGGGCCACATCGGCCTTCCCTCGTGCCAGGGTCGCCTGCAGTTCGCGCGTGTCCATGTGAGCGAGGACCTGGCCCGCTTCGACGAAGTCCGCCTCTTCCACCAGTACGTCCTGGATACGGCCCGCGTACTTGGTCGCGACATGAATCTCTTCCGCTTCGATCCTGCCGTTGCCGGACGCGATATAGTCGGGCAGACGCCTTTGCTCCTCCTGCCACCAATACCAGGCGCCAAGTGCAGCAAGCGCCGCGGCGCCAACGAAACCGATAGCAATTCCGAGCGACCGTTTCATCACACGATACAAAGCAGACAGTTGATACGGAGGAAGCCTCCGTACCTGTCATAGGCCGGGCTCCACCGCCTATCTCTGCGTCAGCCTCGACGATGCCGCAAGCGAAATCGGCACCTATTCGATTACATCACTGCGCCAATTTGCCACGGGACAAACTCATTGTCGCCAAAGCCTTGCGCTTCGCTCTTGCTTTCCCGTCCGGACGCGATCTCAAGCCAGAGATCGAAAATCTCCTGACCTACGTCCTGGACGGACTTGTCGCCGTCGGCGATTCTCCCGCAGTTGACATCCATGTCGTCCTGCATGTGGCCGTACATGGGGCTGTTGGTCGCAAGCTTCACGCAGGGGACGGGCTTGAATCCGGAGACGGAGCCTCGCCCCGTCGTGAAGGTGACCAGATTGCAGCCGCCGGCAATCTCTCCGGTAATAGAACAAGGGTCATAGCCCGGCGTATCCATAAAGACGAAGCCCTTGCTGTCAATCGGCTCGGCATACTTGTAGACCGCGTTCAGGTTCGTCGTCCCGCCCTTGGCCACGGCACCGAGGGATTTCTCCAGAATGGTGGTCAGCCCGCCGGCCTTGTTGCCCGGCGTGGGGTTGTTGTTCATTTCGCCGCCGTTGCGCGCCGCGTAATCTTCCCACCATTTGATCCGCTCGACCAACCGCTCCCCGACCTCGCGGCTTGCGGCGCGGCGTGTCAGAAGATGCTCGGCGCCATAGACCTCCGGTGTTTCGGCCAGCACGCCGGTACCGCCGTGACGCACAAGAAGATCGACCGCGGCCCCAAGGGCGGGATTCGCCGTGATGCCGGAATAGGCATCCGAGCCGCCGCACTGCAGAGCAACCGTTAGCTCGCTGGCCGGCACGCGCGACCGCTGCGCCTTGTTCGCTTCCGCCAACATGGCACGGACCCGCTCGGCGCCAGCTTCGACGGTCCGTTTCGTCCCTCCAATGCCCTGGATGTTCATCGTATGGAACAGCGGGCCGCGTTCCAGACCGTAAGCCTCGAGCAGGAAGTCGATCTGATTCACCTCGCAGCCCAGGCCGACCATCAGGATGCCGGCGAAATTGGGATGGCGCGCATAACCCCACAGCACGCGCTGCAGGTTCGCGTAGCCTTCGCCGTTGTCGGCCATGCCGCAGCCCGTCCCGTGAACAAGAGCCACGACGCCGTCGACGTTCGGGTAGTCGGCCAAGGCATCGCCCCGGAAGGCCTCGGCGATATGGCGCGCCACCGTTGCCGAGCAATTGACCGAAGTGAGCACCCCTATGAAATTGCGCGTGCCGACTTTCCCGTTCGGACGCACGAAGCCTTCAAAAGAGGCACGGCTCTCCTCCGGCACGAAATCGACAGGTTGCACGGCCTCACCGAACGCATAGTCCCGCTCGAACGCCTGCATCTCGACATTGTGGACATGAACATGATCGCCCGGCGCAATGTCCTCCTTCGCGAAACCGATGATCTGGTTGTACTTCCTGACCGCCTCCCCCTTGGCTATCCGAACGAGCGCCACCTTGTGACCCCGGGGGATTGCCGCATCCACGGCGATGCCGTCGCGTCCGATCTCGGCGCCGGGCAGGAGATCCGCCCGCGTGATAACCACGTTGTCGGAGTCATGCAGACTGAGAATTAGTGAAGGTTTTTCGACCATGAACGTTCGCCTCTCTTCTTCGGCCAAGAGTTATCCTGCGCTCGTATTTGTTTGGGGCGCTACCCAAGAACCGGGGAGATCGCGCCTACTCCGCCACCAGTGTCGGCGACACGTTCAGGACCGCCCGAACGTTGTCCGCCGCGTCGACGAGCAGGTTCCGCATTGCCCGCTCGGCGCCCTCGGAATCCCTGCCTTCGATGGCGTCCAGCACATCCTTGTGCTGTGGCAAAGCGAGCCTGAATGCGCCGGGATGGGAACTGGAAAGCTTGATCGTTGTCTCGAGCGATGTGGCGATCACCTCGCCAAGAGACTCCAAGATCTCGTTGTCCGTCGCAGCCAGAATCGAAAGATGGAACCGCACGTCGGGCTCCGCGGAGGCCTCGATGTTGTCACCGGCGGCCGCCATATCCGCGTAGGCACGTTTCAACGGAGCCAAAGTTTCCGGTGTCGCCCGCGACGCGGCCAGGGCGGCGGCTTGAGGTTCAAGAATATGGCGCAGATCCAACATGTCCCGTACGAATCTGTCGACCGGGCCCGCGTCGGAACGCCATGCGATAACGTCGGGGTCCAGCATGTTCCAGTTCCTGCGCGGGCAAACTCTTGTTCCGATCTTTGGACGGGGCTCCACCAGACCCTTGGCCGCAAGGATCTTGATGGCTTCGCGCAGCGCCGTCCTGCTGACATGCAAGTCCGAACCCAGCTTTTCCTCGCGCGGCAGAAGCTGACCCGGTTTCCAGACACCTCGAATGATATCGAACCCCAATTGGTGCGCTACTTGGCCGTGCAGGCTACGGCGTGAATAGGTTCTATCGTTACGGCCGATTTTCACAGGTGTCTTTCCAGCAAGAACGCGTTCTGTCGTCTTGGGTCAGCCGGCCGGGAACAGAGGATTCCTGAGGCTTCCAGCGAGGACAACAGATCGAATAATCCTCATATGATAATACGGTCTTTGAAATTTGCGTTGCAAATATATAACAGCAAACACGCCTTTCTTCGCGGACCTGACGCGAACAAAGCTTGAACTCCAAGCGGATCGGGACCTACGAGCATACTCTGGAGAACGGAACCAACGCCAGCCCCTACTCGTAGGGCAGGCCCACATAGTTTTCGGCCAGGACCTCCGCCGCCGCCTTCGAGGTCGTCACATAGTCCAATTCCGCGAGTTGAATACGGTTGTCATAGCGGCTGCTTTCCGGAAAGCGGTGCAGCATGGACGTCATCCACCAGGAAAAACGTTGCGCCTTCCAGATTCGCCGCAGGCAGTCCCCGGAATAGCTGTCTAAAAGCACCGTGGATCCGGTTTCGTAAAAAGCAATCAGCGCCCGGGACAGAAAATGAATGTCAGAGGCCGCCAGGTTCAACCCCTTCGCCCCGGTCGGCGGCACGATATGGGCGGCATCTCCGGCCAGGAAGAGCCGGTCGAAACGCATGGGTTCCGCAACGAAACTCCGCAAAGGGGCAATGCTTTTTTCTATGGACGGCCCGGTTTGCAGGGAATCCGCTGTCGCCTCCGGAAGCCGGGCCCGCAATTCGTCCCAAAAGCGCTCATCCTCCCAGTTCTCAACCTTTTCATCGATTTCGCACTGCAGGTAGTAGCGGCTGCGCGTCTTCGACCGCATGCTGCAGAGCGCGAACCCCCGCTCATGGTTGTTGTAAATCAGTTCCTCCGACACCGGCGGCGTCTCAGACAGAAGACCGAGCCAGCCGAAGGGGTAAATCCGTTCATAGGTCGTCAGCGCCTCGGGTGGCACGGATTGGCGGCTGATGCCGTGGTAGCCGTCACAGCCCGCGATGAAATCGCAGCGGATCTCATGCACCATGCCGTCCTTCCGGTAGGTCACGCGCGGCTTATCCGCGTCGAAGTCGAACGGGGTGACCTCTTCCGCCTCGAATACCAGCTTGCCGCCCAGGGCGTCACGCGCGTCCATCAGGTCCTTGGTGACTTCGGTCTGACCGTAGACCGTAACCACTTTTCCGCCGGTCAGGCCTTTCAGGTCGATGCGGTGGCGGCGCCCCAAAAAGGCCAGATCGATCCCCTCGTGAATCAGGGCTTCGCGCCGCAAGCGCTCCCCGACGCCCGCGTGGCGGAGAAGATCAACCATCCCTTGTTCCAGGACACCGGCGCGAATACGCCCCAGCACGTGGCTTTGGCTCCTGCGCTCCAGGACGACGGTCTCGATGCCCTGCAGATGTAGAAGCTGAGAGAGCAGCAATCCAGAAGGCCCGGCCCCGATAACCGCCACCTGCGTCCTCATTGCAAACCTCCCTCTCTTACGTCCTCTTCTGTCACCCTGCTCCTACCCCGACAGCAGCCGGGGAATGGCCAGAGTCAAAGCCGGAATGGCAAGCAGCAGCCCGACGCGCACGATTTCCGCGGCGAAAAAGGGCATGACTCCCCGGAAGACCTCCCGCATGGCCACGTTTCCCGCCAAGGCGGCGATGATGAACACATTGAGTCCCACCGGCGGTGTGATCAGTCCCAGTTCCACCACGACCAGCGCCAGGATCCCGAACCAGATCTTCAACTCCTCTGTGGTGATCCCATACGCCGCCGTTGCGGCCGTCACGTAGTCGCCGCCGTTCAGATCGATGAGCGCAGGCCAGAAGAAAGGCACGACGACCAGGATCATGGCGAGGGATTCCATGAAGCATCCCAGCACGATCAGAATCACCAGCATGCATGCCAATATGACCCAGGGATCGAGGCCGCTGGAGCCGGCCCAGCTTGCGAGCGCGGCGGGCAGGCCCGCCCGGGTGAAGAAGCCTTTCAGCACTTCCGCACCGAACAGGATGAAGTAAATCATGCCGCTCGTAACCGCGGTCTGAAGCAGGGATTCCTTCAAGCCCTTGCGCGAGAGCCCCTCACCCCAGAGGCGCAGGAGCAGGCCATAGGCCAGAATGGCAAAAACCCCGACCCCGGCCGCGGGCGTCGGCGTAAAGAGCCCGGCCCCGAGGCCGAGGATGATGGCGCCGAAGATGACCAGGACCGGCAGCAGACGGATCAGCGCGCGGTTGCGCTGCGCGGGGGCCATGGCCTCCGCCCTCGGGGCGATGCCCGGTTTCAGCCGCACCAGAATCATGACCACGGCCATGAAGAAGGCAACGGCGATGATGCCGGGGAGGATCGCGGCCTGAAACATTTCCAGGATCGAGGCCTCGACGATGATCGCGTAGATCACCAGCGCAATCGAAGGCGGGATCAGGATGCCGAGAGTCCCGCCCGCCGCCAGCGTGCCCGTGGCCAGCCTGGGGTCATAGTTCAACCGGCGCAGCTCCGGCAGCGCCACCCGCCCCATCGTCGCCGCGGTTGCAAGGGACGAGCCGCACACCGCCCCAAAGCCGGCGCAAGCGCCCACCGCCGCTATGGCGACACCGCCGCGGAGACGACCGACAATCGCATTTATGCCCTGGAAGAGATCGCGGCTCAGATTGGCGTGGGATGCCAGATAGCCCATCAGAATGAACAAAGGCACGACGGAAAGATCGTAGTTCGCCATTCCGTTCCAGAGCAGGGTCTTGAACTGCTTCAAGTAAGGTTCGAACCGCAGGTACGGGACAAAGAGGCTGAGGGCATAGTTGCCGCCGATCCCGACCGCGACCATCGCGAGGCCCACCGGGATACGCAGGATCAGAAGGCCAAAAAGAACGGCGAGCCCTGCCAGGCCGATGATCTCACGCTCGGACATTGCGGTCCTTCAAGAACAGCTGCGTTGCGGCAACTGCGGTCCAAAGAAACAGCGACACCGCGCCAGGCAGGTAAAAGGGCCATTCCGGCCATCCAAGAACGCGCGACAGAGCGCCGTCGGCGTAGGTCTCTGCCATGCCAAGAAGCATCCAGTACCCAAGAAAGGCCGCCAGGAGCGCCGTCAGAGATAGCGAGACGACATCGAACGCTCTTTGCACCGCCGGCGAGCTTTTTCTTGCGAGAATATCGACGGCAATATGACCCCGCTTGAGCTGGCAATAGGGAAAGAACATCAACGCGGCGGCACTGATTGCGAGCCGGACGAAGTCTTCGTACCCAGGGAGTCCGGACACGGTACCGCCGAACGGTCGTGCCAACTTGTCGAGCCCAAAAGCACCGACGTTGGCCGTCGTCACCAACACGATCGCCACGAGGATCGCACCGCCCAGCAGGGCCCAGCCCGCGACAGCGCGCTCGAATATGGATCGCATGCCGTCCTCCCTGACATCCGGGCGATGGTAGGAGCCGAGGCTTGGACGTCGGACCCATGCCCCTTTGCGGAACTCTCCGCCGACAGCTGAACCGCGAAACGCGCGGCCCAAAAGTGCCTGCTACTGGGTCCCGGAATGCTTCTCGACCGAAGCGCGGGCCGAGTCCACGAGAGCCTTGGCATCGATGCCGTTGCCGCCGGCTTCTTCGATCCAGCGGGTCACGACCTTTTCGCCCAATGCATCGAAACTTGCTTTGGCTGCGGCATCCAGTTGGATGACTTCTCCGCCCGATTTCTCCTGGGCCGCTTTGCCCGGCGCCTCGACGCCATCCCAAACCTTGCCGATCTCCTCTGCGATCGCCGCCCCCGAGTTCGCGTCGATCACCGCCTTAAGATCATCCGGCAGACCGTCATAGCGTTCCTTGTTCATCGCATAGAGAAACACGGACGCACCGAAGCGCGACCCGTCCGCGCCCTCGACGGAGTATTTGGTCAGGTCCTGCAGCTTCAGGGGCAGGACGATTTCAAAAGGCACCAGTGCTCCATCGACCACGCCCTTGGACAAGGCCTGCGGCAAGGCGGGCACCGGCATACCGACCGGCTCCGCCCCCAGGGATTCGATCAGCCAGGCCCCGGTTCGTGACGGCGTCCTGAGCTTCAAGCCTGCCAGATCTTCAGGCGTACGAACCGGCTTCTCGCGCATATGTATCGCGTTGCCGGCATGGACGTGAACCAGCAGAGGCTTCAGGTCCTTATAATCCTCTGCGATGAGATCGAAATTATCCTGGATTGCGAGGTTGGTTGCGCGCGCGCTGCCCCGATGCACCGTCGGCAGTTCGAACACTTCCGACCGTGGAAAGACGCCCGGCGTGTAGCCGATCAACGTCCAGACGATATCGGCGGCCCCGTCCCTTACCTGCCGATAGAGTTCCGGCGGCTTCCCGCCCATGGACATGGACGGAAAGATCTCGACTGTGATCCGGCCATTCGATTGCTCTTCGACCCGCTCCGCCCAGGGCGCAATGAAGGATTTATGCGCCGGAGATTTGGGGCTCAGGAAGTGATGCACCGTCAAGGTGACCTCTGCCGCCTGTACGGAAACACCAATAAGGGCTGCAGAGACCGATAGCACACAGAGGCGTGCGATCCGCTTCATTGTGTCCTCCCAGTTACTTGCGCCGCCGCCGAACGCTTTCTTGTCGGGGTCAGGCACGCGTTGCGCCACTTGCGTAGCTTAGCGATTTGCGAATGTGTCTTAGTGTATTTCATTGGATGAGGAAATCGCCATTTGTTGCGGGACGCCACGGGCCCGGCGGAATTCTCTGAAAATGCCGACGACCCGACTCACTGGCCTCCTTAGGTCCGGCAGGGCGATTTACTTGCTGATTTCATTCTCAAATCCTCCTAAAATTTCGCTCAATCGAAGATCCAGAGCAATCTGGCGCCGGGAGGAACGAACAAGAACAGTGTGGAAGACACTGTCGGACGACCCTAGGGGTGGCAAGACGCATTATCCCAAAAGTACATGAACCAGAAGCCTGTATCGCCACGCCTTCGATTGCGCGCGCGTGACCGGACTTCTGGAGAAGCGCTCAAGGGCTGCGGCGAAGGCTCCTGAGAGGGACCGCAACAAGGGAGATCTTGGGAAGATGAGCTTCGCGCGGGTCGGTGAGACCTTGATCCACTATGAATTCGAGGGCCCGGCTGTCGCGCCCGTCATCGTGTTCAGCAACTCTCTCGGAACAGACTTCAGGATCTGGGATCGGTTGATCGAAATCCTCGGCGACGACTTTAGAACAGTACGGTACGACAAGCGCGGCCACGGCCTGAGCGACGTGCAGCCGGCGCCTTATACGATCGAAGATCACGCGGGTGACTTGATTGGTCTTCTCGACCACCTTGAGATCACCGACGCAATCGTCTGCGGCCTCTCCGTCGGCGGCATGATCGCCCAAAAAGTCGCGCGCTTGCGACCGGATTTGGCGCGAGCGCTGATCCTTTGCGACACAGCCCACAAAATTGGTCCAGCGAAAATGTGGGACGAGCGGATGGCGATTGTCGAAAAGGAGGGATTGGGCGCGATTGCAGAAGCGGTGTTGGGACGATGGTTTTCCGCAGCCTTTCGGACTTCTCAACCCGAAGATCTAGCGGGCTGGCGCAACCTTTTGCTGAGCACGCCTATGCAAGGCTACCTCGGAACCTGTGCCGCCATTAGGGACGCAGACCTGACCAAGGACGCAGAGGCAATTGAGCTCCCGGCGCTTTGCGTATGCGGATCCGAAGATGGATCGACTCCACCGGATTTGGTCCGCAGTTTAAGCGAAATCCTGCCGAACGGCCGCTTTCATCTTATAGAGGGGCCGGGCCATCTTCCTTGTATCGAGACACCCGACGAGCTTGCGGAGGCCGTCACGGCATTTCTGTGGGACATCGGGTTTTGGGATGTCGACTTTGCAGAAAGGGGCCAAAGAGCCCCCTGGCAGGTCGGATGAGATATGGTTGCTAGACGCGTGCTGCGCCACGCCTGCCAGGAAGGCGCATGATGGGAAACGGTGAGATCTACAAACCTCGGGACTGGTCCGGTCACCCGGCCTACCGGCACGATCCCTATGCCTCTACGGTGCTAAGGGGTCCGACGAAGCCCCTGGTGCGGTTGAGGCAGACTTTGTCTGAAGTGACCGGCCCGCACTACGGCCGGGAGGCGGTCGGACCCCTCGATGCGGACCTGACCAAGAATGGCGTGACGGATGGCGAGCCCCTCGGCGAGAGAATCATCGTCACCGGGCGGGTGGTCGACGAGGACGGCAGGCCGCAGCCCGACACTCTGCTCGAGATCTGGCAAGCCAACGCCGCCGGCCGCTACATTCACAAGAAGGACCAGCACGACGCCCCCCTGGACCCGAATTTCTTCGGCGCGGGGCGCTGCGTGACGGACGAGGATGGCCGCTACCGCTTCCTGACGGTCAAACCCGGCGCCTACCCTTGGCGCAACCATCCCAATGCCTGGCGCCCTGCGCACATTCACTTCTCCCTCTTCGGACCCAGCTTTGCGACACGCCTGATCACGCAGATGTATTTTCCGGGGGACCCGTTGCTTCCGCTCGACCCGATCCTGGGCGGTATCCCGGACGAACAGGCCCGGGCGCGGCTCGTTGCGGATTTCTCCCTGGACGTCACCGAGCCGGAATGGGCGCTGGGCTATAGCTTCGACATTATACTGCGGGGCCGCAGTGCGACCCCGATGGAAACCTGAAGCCCCAATGGAAATCTAAAGGATGGCTCCGAAACAGACACCTTCCCAGACCATCGGCCCCTTTTTCGCCTACGGCCTGACGCCAAAGGACTATGGGCGGCACGGCATTGCATCGAACGTGCTGACCACCAAAGAGACCCTTGGCGAACGCGTAACAATCGAAGGGCGGGTGCTGGACGGCGCAGGAGACCCCGTGCCCGACGCGATGATCGAGATTTGGCAAGCCAACAGCGCCGGGCGCTATGCGCACCCCGCAGACCGCCGCGAAGAGGTGGCACGCGACGACAACTTCCAGGGCTTTGGCCGGGCCCATACAGGGGATGATGGAGGATTCTACTTCGAGACCATCAAACCGGGCCGCGTTCCCGGTCCGGGAAACAGCCTGCAGGCCCCCCACGTTGGGGTCATCGTCTTTGCGCGCGGCATGCTCTCTCATGCCTATACGCGCCTCTATTTCTCGGACGAGACGGCCGCAAACGAAGAAGATCCGCTGCTCGGTGCGATCGAGGCGGACAGGCGCGGCACCTTGATTGCCGCAAGGGAGGACTTGGACAGCGGCCTTGTCTACCGTTTTGACATCCTGCTTCAAGGAGAACGGGAAACCGTCTTCCTGGATGTCTGACGCGGCGACTTAGTGTCATGAGCTCCAATCCCTTCACCTCCGCGATTTACGGACCCCTGTTCTCCGATCCCGAGATCGCCGCGCTCTTCTCGGATCGGGAAACGGTGCGCGCGATGCTGAACGTCGAGGCCGCATTGGCGCGCGTCCAAGGCGGCCTCGGTATCATTCCGAAAAAGGAAGCCGCAAGAATCTCGAAGGCTGCGATCAACTTGGAACCCGACCTGGATGGCCTGGGCCGGGGGACCGAGAAATCGGGCATTCCCGTGATTGCCTTGGTGGAACAGCTCCGTGCGGCGCTCGATGGTGAAGCCGCCAGTTACGTGCATTGGGGCGCAACAAGCCAGGACATCATGGATACGGGGCTGGTCCTCCAGCTGCGCGGTGTCCTGGATCGCCTTTCCATGGGGCTGAAGGCCCTGACCGGACGCCTTGCAGATCTCACAGAAGAGCACCGCGGTACCTTGATGGTGGGACGCACGCGCAGCCAGCAGGCCTTGCCGACGACCTTCGGTCTGAAAGTGGCAGGCTGGCTGTTGCCGCTGGTCCGGCACCGCGAAAGGCTGGAGCAACTCCGGGTCAGCGTCCTGCAGCTTCAGTTCGGCGGCGCGGCCGGAACGCTGGCGGCGCTCGGCGATAGAGGGACGGAAGTTGGAAATGCGCTGGCGAAGGAGTTGAACCTCGGCCTGCCGCCGGGGCCCTGGCATACGCAAAGAGATGCTTTTGGCGACTTGGCGGGCTGGCTCTCCCTGCTGACGGGAAGTCTCGGCAAGATTGGCCAGGACATCGTACTTCTCACGCAGACTGAGATCGGCGAACTGCAGGAAAGCGGAGACCCTTCACGGGGTGGGTCCAGCACCATGCCGCAGAAGTCCAATCCGGTTATCAGCGAGACACTCGTGACCGCCGCCCGCATGAACGCCGGCCTCTTGAGCGTCGCCCACCAGTCCCTGATCCAGGAACAGGAACGGGGCGGCCCCGGTTGGCAGCTCGAGTGGCTCACCTTGCCGCAAATGGCCATTCTGACGGGAGGCGCCCTGCACAAAGCCTGCGCCCTGTTCCAGACTCTCCGTGTCGACCAAGACAGGATGCGCGCAAACCTGGAGGCATCGCATGGTTCGGTCCTGGCCGAGGCCGCAAGTTTCGCGCTATCGGCCCATATGCCCCGCCAAAAAGCTCAGGCTCTGGTTAAGGCGGCCAGCCGTACTGCGGCCCAGGACGGGCGCCATCTGATCGACGTCCTGGAAAAGGAGTCCCGGGCAAACATCGATTGGGCTTGGCTGCGGGATCCGGCGAACCACTTAGGATCCTACAATACAATTATAAATCAGATACTTAGATCGCACCATGCCCTCTCATGACCCCCCCGGCACCAGGGTATGTCGGCCTTGGCATACCGGTTGAGACCGCTGGAGCGGAGCCGTCACAATTGAGTTATGGACAAGGGATTGGTTCTGTTACCCGTTATAAACCGGGTTGAGCCTATGCTAAGGTTATACGTACAATAGGCGCCTACGCGGCGAAGGTGTCATTTCTGACGTGGCTGCGGCCAACAAGAGGGAGAACGGCGATGCTCTGGACCACTCCTAAGGTGATCGAAATCTCTGTCGGGATGGAAATCAACTGCTACGCTTGCGCTGAGCTCTAGGGCGCGGCCACCGGGATCGATCCGTCAGGTCGGCGGACTTTCTCGAGAATCCGATCCGTTAAATGTCGATTGAGTTCGAGACGTGCCGTGGTGCTGCCGCGGCGCGTTTGTCGTTTGTCCGGACATCCGCGCTTCCCTTCGACGCTTCGGCATTTCACAAATCGAGATGCCCGGCACGCCGGCCTCCGCTGCCGCGGCAGCTATTGTGCCGCCCCTCCTGTTGCGGTTGAATCCCCTACGCGCCTTCCGCCCCGGATGAAAGAGTACCTATGGAAACAAGCGCTTCGGTTCTACCGGCCGGTCAAAACGGCCTGATGTCACGGCAGGGCTTTGAAGACGCCATCCGCCAGGTCGGTGCCGAGCGGTACCATAGTCTTCATCCCTTTCATAAGCTGCTGCACGGGGGCCATTGCACGCACAGCCAGGTACAGGCCTGGGTCCTCAACCGCTTTTATTATCAAAGCCGCATTCCATTGAAGGACGCCGCCCTCCTCTCACGCATGGAAGATCCCGAGCTGCGCCGGGAATGGCGGAAACGCATCGAGGATCACGACGGCAGCGGGAAGAACGAGGGCGGGATCGAGCGCTGGCTGGTCCTCGCCGAGGCCGTGGGCCTGGAGCGGACCTACGTGCTGTCGCTTGCGGGCGTACTGCCCGCCACCCGGTTCGCCGTCGACGCCTACATCCACTTCGTCCGCGAGCGCCCTCTGCTGGAGGCAATCGCCTCCTCCCTCACCGAGCTCTTCGCCCCCAAAATTCATGAGGAGCGCATATCCGGGCTCCTGGAGCACTACGATTTCGCCAACGACACGACCATCGCCTACTTCAAGCGGCGTCTCAAGGAAGCCCCGGAAGATGTAGCCTTCACACTGGATTACGTTCTTAGCACCGCGGAAACCCGAAAGGAGCAGGACAGCGTCGTGGCGGCCGTACGGTTCAAGACGGACCTTTTGTGGGCGCAATTGGACGCGCTCTATCATGCCTACGTGGCGCCGGGACATATTCCTCCCGGGGCGTTCGTACCGGGGGAGGCCCCATGACAGCGCGGGCCAATGTCACGGAGGACGCGGTCCCTCACCTGCCCCGGGGCGTCCGCTTGCAGCACGACAAACAGCGCGACCAATGGGTCATCCAGGCGCCGGAGCGTTTGTTCGTTCTGGACCCCATTGCATACGAGGTGGTCAAGCGCTGCGACGGCGAAGCCAGCGTGAAGGCGATCGTCGACGATCTGGCGGCCACGTTCCAGGCGCCCCGGGAGGTCATCGACAAGGACGTCCGTAAGCTGCTGCAGGATCTCGTCGACAAGCGAAGTCTAAGCCTATGACCAACCTGCCCTTTCCTCTCGCGGTCCTGGCGGAGGTGACGCACCGCTGCCCCCTGCAGTGCCCCTATTGCTACAATCCGCTGGAGCTGGAACGGGCGGGCAACGAGTTGGGCAGCGAGGCCTGGTTCCGGATCATCGATGAAATTGCGGAGCTCGGTGCCCTGCAGATCCACTTTTCGGGCGGCGAGCCGACGGTGCGGAAGGACCTTCCCCAACTCGTGGCGAAAGCCCGCGAGGTCAATCTCTACTGCAATCTGATCACGGCCGGCGTGCTGTTGACCGAAGCAAAGATGGAAAAGCTGGCCGACGCCGGTGTCGACCACGTGCAACTCAGCTTCCAGGACAGCGAAGCGTCGGGTTGCGACGAGATCGGCGGCTATGCCGGCGGATTCAGGAAGAAGAAGGCCTGCGCAGGATGGGTGCGGAAGATCGGACTGCCGCTGACCCTGAACATGGTGGTGCATCGCCGGAACCTGGAGCACCTGCTGGCTCTGATCGATTTGGCGGTCGAACTCGACGCGCAGAGAGTCGAAGTGGCCCACGTGCAGTACTACGGCTGGGCTTATGCCAACCGCGCGGCCCTGATGCCGACGCGCGAACAGCTCGACGCGGCAACGGAGCTGGTCGAACGGGAAAGGGAGCGGCTCAAGGGCATCCTGACCATCGATTATGTGGTGCCGGACTATTATGCGCAGCGGCCGAAAGCCTGCATGGGCGGCTGGGGTCAGCGTTTTCTGAACATCACGCCGTCGGGCAAGGTGCTGCCCTGCCATGCGGCCGAAACCATCACGGACCTCCCCTTCGAAAGGGCGGGTGCCAAGAGTCTGCGGGACATCTGGGAGAATTCGGAGGCCTTCCGGCGGTATCGGGGAACCGACTGGATGCCCGAGCCCTGCCGCTCCTGCGACCGCCGGGAGATCGATTGGGGCGGGTGCCGCTGCCAAGCCTTCGCACTGACGGGCGATGCCGGTGCGACGGATCCCGCCTGCGCCCTGTCCCCCGATCATGAGAAGATCCTGCAGATCGCCAGATCCGATTCCCGGTCCGACGAGGGGGCCTACACCTATCGCAACTATTCCAATCGGCCGGGGCCGGCTCTGAACGTCCCGGATGGAAAGATTCAAGTCTGATATAGAGTTTTCCGGAATCGATCTTGACGTCAGGATAGAAGCAATGCAGTCCGAGGGACGGTTCCGTACACGGCAGGGGTCAGCCGTATCGCAACCAAGAAACGAAGCAGAACACGGGGATTGAGGAGAAAGTTATGGATGTGCGCGCGGCTGTAGCCTTTGAAGCAGGCAAACCGCTTTCGATCGAGACCGTCCAACTGGAGGGTCCTAAGGCGGGCGAAGTCCTGGTCGAAGTCAAGGCGACCGGAATCTGCCATACGGACGAATTCACCCTGTCCGGGGGCGATCCCGAGGGTATCTTCCCCTCCATTCTGGGGCACGAGGGCGCCGGGGTCGTGGTCGACGTGGGCCCCGAAGTCTCGTCCCTCAAGAAGGGCGATCACGTCATTCCCCTCTACACACCGGAATGCCGGGAGTGCGACTACTGCCTGAACCCCAAGACCAATCTTTGCCAGGCCATTCGCGTTACCCAGGGGCAGGGCCTGATGCCTGACGGGACCAGCCGCTTCTCCCTCGGCAAGGACAAGATCTTCCACTACATGGGCTGCTCGACCTTTGCCAACTACACGGTCCTGCCCGAGATCGCGCTGGCCAAAGTCCGCGAGGACGCCCCCTTCGACAAGATCTGCTACATCGGCTGCGGCGTGACGACGGGGATCGGTGCCGTGATCAACACCGCGAAGGTCGAACCCGGTTCCAACGTCGTCGTCTTTGGCTTGGGAGGCATCGGCCTCAACGTCATTCAGGGCGCCCGTTTGGTCGGCGCGGACAAAATCGTCGGGGTCGATCTGAACGAGTCGAAGAAGGCCATGGCCGAAAAGTTCGGCATGACGCATTTCGTCAATCCCAAGGAAATCGACGGCGACCTCGTCTCCTATCTCGTCGATCTCACGGGCGGGGGGGCCGACTACTCCTTCGAGTGTATCGGGAACGTCAATACGATGCGTCAGGCCCTGGAGTGCTGCCACAAGGGCTGGGGCGTGTCCGTCATCATCGGCGTCGCCGGCGCGGGTCAGGAAATCTCCACCCGCCCCTTCCAGCTTGTTACCGGACGCGTGTGGAAAGGCACGGCCTTCGGCGGCGCCCGTGGCCGTACCGACGTGCCGCAGATCGTCGACTGGTACATGGACGGGAAGATCAACATCGACGACCTGATCACCCACACCATGCCCCTCGAGGACATCAACAAATCCTTCGACCTGATGCACGCTGGCGAGTCCATCCGCAGCGTCGTCGTCTACTAGAGCTTCCTCAAGCTTTACGCAGAAAACCCCGCCGGTGCCCGGCGGGGTTTTTTGCTTTTGTGCAACGTCATCTGATCCGCACAGCGCGGTTCATAAAGCCGCCGGACACGGGCCTTGCGCCTAATCGGCGCTGTCGCCCTCCGATGCGTCCTTCTCTTCCGCTTTCTTGTCGACCCGGAAGATGACGAACTCTCCGTCGCTTCCCGTCAGAACGCCCGGCCCCTGCGGAACGTCCCGGTTGTTGCGCGCGCGATCGCCGGGCTTCATTTCCACGCCGGAGCATCCCGCGGTCATAACGGCCACGAGGAACCCCAAGAGACAGAGTCGAACTCTCCGCATTAGAACTTCGCCCGAGCGCCCACGGTACCGACGACCAGATCGTCCGCGTCCGCGACGCCGCTTGCCGTATCGAGTGTGAACCAACGGACCTGAGAATAGAGCTCCACGCCCCAATCCTCCAGTGTCTGCACGGCCGCCAAACCGGCGGATTGACCTTCGTCGCACTGACCGCAGACATCTTCGTTGAAGGTATAGTCAACTCCGAAGCCCGTCTGTCCGAAATCGAAAATCTCGGTATCCCAGCTTAGTTTGCCGTAGAGATTGTAGGGATCGTCGTTGCCGCGGTCCGTGCCAGCCGAGAAGGTGAAGCCCACACCCGACGCAAGATGCAGGAATGACGCCGAACCGTTGACCCGGTAATCCACGGCATCGTCGTTCGGGTCTGAAATCGCGAGCGCGCCCAAGGTCAAGATGTCGCCGATCTGGACACCGGACCAATCGCCGTAGTCGCCACCCCAGGTGACTGCAGCATCGTATTTCTGGTCCGCCCCGGCAGAAGTCGCGAGCTGCAGGCCCGGACCGAACACCGGAGATTCATATAGAACGCGGTCTTCCCGCCCAAGACCATCGAAATTGAAGAAGGCGTCCCCCAGGGTAAAGCCCAGCAGGTTGTTTCCATCCGTGAACTCCAGTCCGCCAACGATATCGGACACGCCTGAGTACATGATCGGCCCGGCCACCAGGGAAAGGTCATACTCGGCCGTATCCTCGGAGGCCGTGGCGCCCTTGCCGAGCGAAAGCCGGCCATACTCGTCATTCCTGGCGAAGACCTCGACCTTTCGCTGGTCGAAGTTGTCGCCGGCGTCCTCGTTGTCCTGACTCACGTCGAAGGAATTGTTGGGCGACACCGCAATCTCGATCCTGGTGCCAAGCGTCGTGCCGTCGCCCACATCGCCCGTGCCTTCGAACCGGAAGCGGGAGTTCGACGTATCGTTGTCGACGAAATAGGCCTTGGTTTGATCTCCATCGTTGGCCAGGTTCACGGCCCGGTTGATATGGCCCGAAATGCTGAGCTTGACCTTGGGCTGCCCCGAGGTCACCTCGGCCTCGCCATCCCCGGACTCGACTTGGGCCTGCTTCACCTCGTCAGCCTGTTCCTGTGCTTCCACGGCGGTCGTTTTGGCGCTCTCAGCCGCGGCACGAGTTTGCTGGAGTTCGCGCTGCATTTCCAGAAGCTGCTGCTGGATCAGTTTCAACTGCTCCTCAAGCAGTCTGATACGCTCCTCGTCCGCTGTCTGAGCAATCGCAGATCCCGTCGACAGGGAAATCGATGCGACCAAAGCCGCGCTCAAAACAGATGCCCGAATTAGATGTCCTCTCATGCCTGCACTCCCCTCTCGCCCCGTATGCAAATGTGGCCAAGTCTCGCCGCGGACTAGGCATTGGGTTGCCCCGCCTCAATGCCAGGCAATCTCCCCGCAGTCATTCCGGACCGTGGTTCCTGCGGTTCCCGCGACAATGCCCTCCAGGTCCTCCAAGGCTCCAATCGCGGCGGCCTTGCCGGTCCGTTCTACGAACTGGCAGGCTGCGTCAACTTTCGGACCCATGGAGCCGGCCGGAAACTCATAGCCTCTCAAAGCATCCGGCGAAGCCGTCTTGATGCCCCGCGCTTCCGGGCTGCCCCAACCGTCGTAAACCGCGTCGGCATCGGTCGCCATGATGTAGAGATCCGCGTTGAGTTCCCTTGCCAGTAATTCGCTAGCCAAATCCTTGTCTATGACAGCCTCGATCCCGTGCAGCTTGCGGTTCTCGTCATAGACCGTCGGAATGCCGCCGCCGCCCGCACAGATCACGATGGTCCCCTGGTCCAACAGCCATTTGATGGGACGGTGCTCGAAGATGTGTTTCGGCAAAGGTGACGGAACGACGCGCCGCCATTTGTCGCCGTCCGGCTTGATGGCCCAGTCTTTCTCTTCAGCCAGGCGCTTGGCCGTCGCCTCGTCGTAAACCGGGCCGATGAATTTGGTCGGGTCCTTGAAAGCCGGATCCGCGGCATCCACCTCGATCATCGTCAGAATGGTCGCAAAGGGAACCTCGACGGGAACAAGATTCCCCAACTCCTGTTCGATCATGTAACCGATCATGCCTTCGGTCTCAGCCCCCAACACATCCAAAGGATAGGCTTCGTCCGGGTTGTAGGCCGCACCCTGCAGGGCCAGGAGCCCGACCTGGGGTCCGTTACCGTGAGAGATCACGAGCTCATGGTCTTTGGCCAGTGGTGCCATGGCCTCGGCCGCGATTCTGACGTTCTTACGCTGGTTTTCGGAGGTCAGGGCTTCGCCGCGCTTCAACAGGGCATTGCCGCCCAACGCAATGACGATACGCATGGCCTACTTCCCGATTGTCGCGACGAGCACGGCCTTAATGGTGTGCATGCGGTTCTCCGCCTGCTCGAACTGGACGCCCGCCGGAGACTCGAAGACTTCATCGGTGACTTCCATTTCGGAGATTCCGAACTTTTCATACATCTCCGCACCGACCTTGGTCTCACGATTGTGGAAGGCCGGCAGACAGTGCATGAACTTGGTGTTCGACACACCGGAAGCTTTCATCAGTTCACTGGTCACCTGATAAGGCTTGAGCAGTTTGATGCGCTCTTCCCAGACTTCCGGCGGTTCGCCCATGGAAACCCAGACATCCGTGTGAATGAAGTCGGCGCCTTTGACCGCCTCAAAAGGATCCTCCGTGACGGTCAGGCGCGCGCCATAGGTCTCCGCCAGTTCCCGTGCCGGGCCGAGGAACTCGTCGCTTGGCCAGTTGGCCTTGGGGGCCGCCAACCGCACGTCCATGCCCATGATACAACCGACAATCATAAGCGAGTGCCCCATGTTGCTGCGTGCGTCGCCGACGAAGGCATAGGAGATGTCGTGCAATGGCTTGTCGCAGTGCTCCCACATCGTCAGGACATCGGCGAGCATCTGCGTCGGATGGAACTCGTCGGTCAGGCCATTGAAGACCGGCACGCCGGCATAGTCCGACAGTTCTTCGACGACCTCTTGGCCGAAGCCGCGATACTCGATGGCATCGTACATGCGGCCGAGCACGCGCGCCGTATCCTTCATCGATTCCTTATGACCAATCTGTGAGCCCGACGGACCGAGGTAGGTGACCCCGGCGCCCTGATCCATGGCGGCGACCTCGAAGGCGCACATGGTCCGTGTCGAGGTCTTTTCGAAAATCAGGCAGATGTTCTTGCCCTTCAACTGCTGCTGCTCCGTCCCGGCGTACTTCGCACGCTTTAAATCCCGGGACAGGTCCAACAGATAGCGCAGCTCACGCTGATCGAAATCGAGAACCTTGAGGAAGCTTCGTCCTTTTAGATTGAATGCCATGGTCCTTGTTCTCCCTTATGCATCTCCCGCGTTGCCCGGACTGGGGCACGGGATCGTCTTCTCGCGCACGGCCGCCCGGAGGCGGCGATGGACTCACAGATCCACGGGATCCCGTAGGATCGGGCAGGTCATGCAATGCCCGCCGCCGCGACCGCGGCCCAATTCGTTCCCTTGGATCGTGATGACTTCAACGCCTGCTTTGCGCAGGAGTGTGTTGGTGTAGGTGTTGCGCTCATAGGCCACGACCACGCCGGGCTCCAGCGCCACGACGTTGTTGCCGTCGTCCCACTGTTCGCGATCCTTGGCATAGGCGTCACCGCCCGTGGTCACGACACGGAGTTCCTTGAGACCGAGAGCTTCGGCAACCACAGTCAACAGGTTTCCTTCTTCCGCCCTGACGTCCAGCGCTCCTTCGGCATCGCCTGGGCGAACGGTGAAGATCTTCGTTTGATGAATGACGTCCGGGAACATGTTGACGAGATCCCGATCGCAAAAGGTGAAAACGGTATCGAGATGCATGTAAGAGCGTTCGCGCGGCATGGAAACCACGATCATCCGTTCAATCGCTCCTTTTTCGAACATGCTCTTGGCCATCAGGCTTACGCCTTGGCGGCTGGTCCGCTCGCTCATTCCGATCAGCATCGTTTTGTTGCCGATGGGCATGACGTCACCGCCCTCGACCGATGCCAGGCCGTAGTTATGGTCGACATCGTCGCCCCACCAGAACTGGAAGTCGTCATCCTTGAACATTGGATGGAACTTGTAGATCGCAGCCATGTTGAGCGTCTCCTGACGCCGCGCCGGCCAGAACATCGGATGTAAGGTCACCCCGCCATAGACCCAAGCCGAAGGATCTCGGGTGAAGAGCTGATTCGGCAGGGGTGAAAGAATGAACTCGTGAGGATCCATCACCATGCCGAGCGGACCGCGCACATCGATCGGAAGTTCCGCAAGGTTCATGCCGCCGATCAAGTGATTTGAAAGCCGTTCGGCATCCATTTCCATGAATGCAGCATGCAAATCCTCCGCCAGTCCCGCACCTACGACTTCAGGACGCACCTTGCGGTCGACGAGCCACTTGCGGCCTTCCATGTCGCGCATAGTCTCTTCGAGGAGTTTTCTGACGTAAAAGACCTCGACGTCGCGGTAGCGCATCGCATCGACGAAGGCGTGATGCTCCACGCGGCCTTGTTTCACCCAAATGACATCGTCGAACAGCAACTCTTCACAGTTCGACGGCGTGAGCCGGCTGAGCGCGAGCCCCGGCCGATGCACGATAACTTTGCGAAGCTTCCCGACTTCGGAATGAACGCCGTAGTTGCTCATCGTCTTGCTCCCAACTTGCCTGTTAGCCCGAAAACCGTCTCACACCTCTCGTTACTCAAGCAGTGTCCCGATACTCAGCAGTCCCATGATCAGAACCGTCAGAGCAAGCAGCAGAGGCCACATGAATTTCAGCCAGCGCTCGTAGGGAACGCGGCCCAGCGCCAAGCCGCCCATCACCACGGCAAAGGTCGGGTTGATCAGGTTGACCAGTCCGCTGGCGGATTGATAGGCCGTCACCACAAGGTCGCGTCCCACGCCCGAGAAGTCAGCGAGCGGTGCCATAATCGGCATTGTCAGGACGGCGAGGCCGGAGGACGAGGGCACGAAGAAGGACAGCGCCGCTTGGATCCAATACATGGCGTTGATGAAGGCGACCTCGGACAGGCCGGAGACCGCGCCTTCCGCCGCGAAGAGTATCGTGTCGGTGATCTTGCCGGCATCCATCACAATGACGATGCCGCGCGCGATGCCGATGACTAGCGCCACCCCCAAGAGGTCCCGCGCCCCGTCAACAAAGGTCGAGGTGAACTCTTCCTCACCCATGCGCCCGATGAGCCCGACCACGATGGACGCGACGATGAACAGGCCCGACATTTCCGCCATCCACCAGCCGCCGACGGAAACGCCCCAGATCATCACGGCAAAACTCAGGCCGAAGACCACGAGAATGATCTGGCGCTGTGCCGTCAGCTCGAGTCCGTCGCTTTCTTCCCGGCCGGAGAGGAAGTGCTCCTCGTTCGATTCCTTGCGGTCCGCGACGATGGATTTGGAGGGATCCTGGCGCACGCGCTCCGCATAGCGCATGACGAATGCAACGCAGATAAGCCAGCCGAGAACGAGAATGGCCAGGCGCAGCAGGATCCCATCCGTAAAAGGAACACCTGCTGCGTTCGCGGCGATGACGGTTGCGAAGGGGTTGATGGTCGACCCGAGCGTTCCCATCCCGGCCCCAATCATGATGATCGCCACACCGGTCACCGAATCGTAACCTGCGACGATCATCACCGGGATGATCAACGCATAGAACGCCAAGGATTCCTCGGCCATGCCGTAGATCGTGCCGCCGGCGGCGAATAGCGCCATCAAGAAGGGGATCATCCACTTCTCTCGGCCCTTAAGGGCGACCATCGCGCGGCCGATCCCCGCGTCGATCGCACCCGTCTTGGTCACGACGCCGAGGAACCCCCCGATAATGATGACAAAGAGAGCGACATCGATCGCTGTCGCTTCATAAGTGTCCGGGTTATAGAAGCCGGCGATGGGCGCCAGGACGACATCTACGAAACCTTGCGGATTCGGTTCGACTTCCTTGTAGGTGCCAGGAACCGGAACCTCCCGGCCCAGTTCTTCATTCATCGCCCGGTCGTATTCACCGGCCGTTACAAACCAAGTCGCGATTGCGACCGCGATAATGAGCCCAAACAGAATCGTATAGGCCGTCGGAAACTTGAACCTCGCCATCCCTATTGCTTCCCCCTGTTAATCCCGCCCAAGCCTTGACGACCCGATGCATCATCCAAGGAAGCCGTTTCTGTCTTTGATTTATGTCTCGACGCCCCGGATCGCGTTTCCCCATGTTAAGCATTCCAGACAGGCGGCTTCCAGCCATTTTTCGTATGACACTTGTATTACACAAATGCGGTCGGGGCGTGCACGATGCTACTTGATAGAAGTTGGTCCGCGGGAGCCCGCAGACAAGCAGAAGTAGCTGATCTGCACCGGGGGTCCGGTGCCTGACTAGGGGTTTTTCGTAAGCGCCGCGCGCTGCTCTCTCTTCATCCAGACGTAGACCGGCAATCCCATGAGCAAGAGCAGGAATCCATAGAACACGGTCTGAGCGCCGGAGCCGAAAATCGTCCAGACCGAATAGACAAACGCCAACACGCCAATCGTGCCGGCCCCCATCATGCGCTCGCCGCTGAAAGACTCGGGATCGGAGAAATAGATAAGGAATTCGGCGACGGCGCAAAAGGCATAGGGAACCAGGGTGGTCAGCGTCGCCAGAAGGATGATGAACTCGAAAATCTCAACGAGATTTCCGGAACCGGAATAGTTCAGCAGCAGCAGAACGGTAATGAGAGAACTGGAAATCACGATCCCGATGGCGGGTGTCCCAGCTTTCGAGATTCTCCCGAAGCCGCGTGGAAAGAGCTTGTCCTGCGCCGCGGCCATGGGCACCTGGCCCTGAAGCAGCGTGAATCCGTTGATGGTGCCGAAACAGGAGACGATCGCCCCCAGTCCGACAGCGTAGTAGGCCCAGGATCCGAGCATCAGTTCGGCCGCATCTGCGAAGGGCGCCGAAGACTGCGCCAGATCCTCTCTTGGGACCACTCCCAGAACCGCCGTCATGCCGAGGATATAGACGGTCCCCGCAATGAGGGTCCCGGACACGGTCGCGCGCGGTATTGTCTTTCGCGGGTTGTCCACGTCACCGGCCGGCACGGTTGCGGATTCGAGTCCGAGAAAAGACCATAACGTCAGCGCGGCCACAGCCGAGAGAGCGGAGAAGGCCGGCTGGCCGCTGGGGTTCAGCGGCGTGAAATGATCCGGGTTGATCCACAACAGCCCGAGGACCGCGATGGCCACCAGAGGCACCATTTTCAGAACCGTTGTGACGACCTGGACGACCCCCGCTTCCTTCACGCCACGGCAGTTCACGAAGGTCAGGAGCCAAACGACGGCGATTGCGATGAGCCCCGCCGTCCAGGTGTTCTGCGCGAGGGCGGGAAAGAAAACGGTGAGATAGCTGACCAGTGCAACGGCAACCGCCGCGTTTCCGGCCCAGATGGCAATCCAATAACCCCAGGCGATCAGAAATCCGGCGAAATCCCCGAAGCCCGCTCGGGTATAGGCGTAGGGTCCCCCGGCCTTCGGAACCAGACGGGCCAGGCGCGCAAACACCAAAGCCAGACACAATGAGCCCAACGCCGTGATGCCCCAACCGATGACCGAGAGGCTGCCATACTGCGCGAGAGCCGTCGGGAGCAGAAAGATGCCGGAACCCACCATGTTTCCGATGACCAGGGCCGTGCAGGCCCAAAGACCGAGGCTTTTCACCTTACGCGGCGCGTCTCCGTTCATTCCCTGCCCCTGCCCTGCCCCTGTCATTCTGTCGACTGTCCGCTCGCACGATTCCGAAGGTTTTTCGGAGCGCTCGATTTTTGTTCGACAGTGTCATTCCCATACAACGGAATATGTCACAATATATAGACTAATCTCGGGAAGGCATCAGGACGGAGGCACAGATGGCCGAACCTTCACAGCCGGGCGGCGCGTCACGCGACACCGGCGGCGCCATGTCGGCGCAGGATCTGCGCAAGCACATGGCGGAGATCGAGTCCCGCAAAGCCATGGAGGCCATGGCAAAGGCCAAGGCGCGCGCGACCGAGAAAGAGGAATTCAAAAATTACTTCTTGAAAACGGATGTCACCGAGAACGATAGAAATCGTATTCGGCAAATGGTCTTCCGGATGGCGGAACGCGGCGAGTCCGAATGCTTGGTGATTCAGTTTCCCGCAGAATTCTGTTCCGACGGCGGCCGCCGCATCAACAACGATGATCCGGAGTGGCCCGATAGTTTGACAGGCCGAGCACGGAAGCTTTTTGAGATCTGGGAAACGAACGCAAAGCCGCTGGGGTACAAGTTGGAAGCCCGCATTCTGAATTATCCCGGAGGAAAGATCGGCGACGTTGGTCTTTTCGTGAAATGGTAGCCTTGCCGGCTAACACGTTGGTACAGATTGCGAACCGCTGATTCGACCGACCGAAATTCTGAAGCGCCTGCGTCTGGTGTTGCCCGGCTGTAAATTGCTGTAAACTGGCCCCGTGCTGCGGCAGGGCGACGTTACAAAGCAATATGATCGTCACCTATGATCCATATCTGATCACACTTTCAGTGCTGATCGCCGTTGTCGGCTCCTACACCGGGCTCCGCTTGGCGCGGCGCCTGCAAGCCAAACGCGGCGCGGCCCGAAAGGCGCTGCTGTCCGCCGCCTCGGTGGCCATCGGGTCGGGCATCTGGTCCATGCATTTCGTGGGCATGCTGGCTCTCGAGCTGCCGGTGACCATCGACTATGACGTCCTCCTGACCCTGGTGTCTGTCCTTCTTGCCATCCTGGTGACCGGCGTCGGCCTGCACATCGCCAGCTTCGGCGAAGTCACGACAAAGAAGCTCGTTGCGGCCGGAACCTTCATGGGTTTGGGCATCTCGACAATGCACTACGTCGGCATGGCGGCGGTGCGCGCCAACTGCGTCATCTCCTACTCCGTCGGTTTGGTTGCCACGTCGGTTCTCGTCGGTATTGGCGCCTCCGTGCTGGCGCTCTGGCTCGGTTTCAACCTCAAAGGCCGCAAGTATGCCCTGGCTGCCGCGGCAGTCGTGATGGGACTCGCGATCTCGGGGATGCACTACACGGCAATGGCCGCGGCGACATTCCTGCCGGTGGAGACCTTGATCACCTTCAGCGCGCCCGTCCTGGGGCCGCACCTGCTCGCCATCGTGGTCGCGGTGGCCACGTTCCTGATATTCGGGATGACGCTGTTGATCGCCCTGCCCGGCGATCCGCAAGAGCTGCAGTCCGAGAGCGGTACCAGGGAACACTCGGAAGAAGCCGCGGCGGCGGACCTAGAGGCGCCCGCCGATCCGGAGGCCGCCGATCCGGAGGCCGCCGTTGCCGCATTCGACCGCTACATGAAGATCCCCGTCGAGCGGAACAAGAAGGTCGTCTTTCTGGATCAGCACGAAGTCCAGAGCATACAGGCGGAAGCCCACCACTCCCGGGTTTCGGACGGCCGCAACATTTACTTCTGCTCCTTTTCGCTGTCGGAGCTCGAAGGCCGGCTGGACTCCTCTCGTTTCATGCGCGTGCACCGAAGCCATATCATCAATCTCGAATATGCCCGGACTTTCGAGCGCCAGAAGGCGCATGGGGTCGTGAGTCTCAGCGGCGGCAGCGACAGCAGAATTCCGGTCAGCCGCCGCAACATTCCGAAGCTGCGCGCGGCCCTCGGCCTCCCCTAAATACCCCGGGCCGGGCCCGCGAGTCGCGGCACGGCATAGGTACCATTCGTGCAGTCAGACGACCGTTGGTGCAGCGGAGCGTCAGTTGGTGCGGTTTCGATAGCCCGCGGCCTGCCTGAAGGTGTTTCATGACTAAAACTAAAGTAAGGGCCTAAAGCCCGCCATGAGCGGAGTCTCGAAAGAGGCTTCGCAACTGTACAAAAAACGGGAGGGAACGGTGATACCCGGACAGTTTGAATATCATCGGCCGACCAAGGTCGATGAGGCGATTTCCCTGTTGACCCAATACGGCGACGAATCGCGGCTTCTGGCGGGAGGGCATAGCCTCATCCCGATGATGAAGCTCCGCATGGCGGTGCCGGAACACCTTATCGACCTGCAGGCGATCAGCGAGTTGTCGGGCATCTCCGAAGAGGGCGGCGACCTCGTCATAGGCGCCATGACGACGCAAAAGGAATTGTTAGATTCCAGTATCCTCAGCGACAAACTTCCGATCCTGCGCGAGACGGCCTTGCTGATCGCCGACCCCCAGGTGCGCTACTGCGGCACCATTGGCGGCAACGTGGCAAACGGCGATCCCGGTAATGACCTGCCGGCGGTCATGAAAGCCCTCAATGCGCGCTTCGCTGTCCAAGGCCCGAATGGCGCGCGTGAGATCGCGGCGCGGGACTACTACGAAGCGGCCTACTTCACCGCCCTGGCGGAAGACGAGATGTTGACGGCGGTGCGCATTCCGACCCCGCCGGCGGGTCACGGTTACGCCTATGAGAAACAGAAGCGCAAAGTCGGCGACTATGCGACGGCCGCCGCGGCGGTTGTCCTCACGATGTCCGGCGGAACCTGCGGCAGCGCGGCAATCGCTCTGACCAACGTCGCGAGCACGGCGCTCTTCGCCGAGGAGGCGTCCAATTCCCTGATCGGCGGCACGGTCGACGAAGCGGCGATCGCCAAGGCCGCGAGTCTGGCCGCGGGAATCACGGAACCCGCCAGCGACGGACGCGGCCCTGCCGAGTTCCGCACGAAGATCGCCGAAGTGATGGTGAAACGGGCCCTCGCGCGCGCCGCGAGCCGCGCGGCCTGACAAAGGGAAGGAAATTCAATCGTGTCCAAGACGCACATCAAGCTGACCGTGAACGGACGTGAGGTGGATGTCCTCGCGGAGCCCCGGATGCTCCTCATTCACGTCCTGCGCGAAGAGCTGAACCTTACGGGAGCCCACATCGGCTGCGAGACCAGCCATTGCGGCGCCTGCACTGTCGACATGAACGGCAAATCGGTGAAATCCTGCACCGTCTTCGCCGCTCAGGCGAACGGCGCCGAGATCACGACCATCGAAGGCATGGCGGGCGCCGACGGATCCCTCCACCCGCTGCAGGAGGCCTTCCGCGAGCACCATGGTCTGCAGTGCGGCTTTTGCACGCCCGGCATGATCACCCGCGCCCACCGGCTGCTGCAGGAAAACCCGGACCCGACGGACGAAGAGATCCGCATGGGGATCTCCGGCAATCTCTGCCGCTGTACCGGGTACCAGAACATCGTCAAAGCGATCCGCGCCGCAGCGGACGAAATGCAAGCAACGAAGGAGGCCGCGGAATGAGCGCCGAAGCTGCCACCGCGACGGAGCGCGCTGAAAAGCTCCAGGGATTGGGTTGCGCGCGCAAGCGCGTCGAGGACGCGCGTTTCACCCAGGGCAAGGGCAACTACGTTGACGACATGAAACTGCCGGGCATGCTGTTCGGCGATTTCGTGCGCTCCCCCTACGGCCATGCCCGCATCACCTCGATCAACAAGGACGCGGCCCTCGCGCTGCCGGGTGTCGTCGCCGTCCTGACGGCCGAGGACCTGAAGCCCCTCAGCCTTCATTACATGCCGACCCTCGCCGGCGACGTCCAAGCCGTTCTGGCTGATGAGAAGGTGCTGTTCCAGAACCAGGAGGTGGCGTTCGTTATCGCGGAGAACCGTTACATCGCCGCGGACGCCGTGGATCTGGTTGAAGTCGAATACGAGGAGCTTCCCGTTCTGGTCGACGCCTTCAAAGCCGTGGAGGAGGACGCCCCCCTGCTGCGCGAAGACATCAAGGACAAGATGGAAGGCGCCCACGGGCCGAGAAAGCATCACAACCACATCTTCACCTGGGAAGTGGGCGACGCGGACGCGACGGCGCAGGCCATCGGCGAGTCCGAGGTCGTGGTCAAGGAGCTGATCACCTATCAGCGCGTCCACCCCTGCCCTCTCGAGACCTGCGGCTGCCTCGCCTCCATGGACAAGGTCAACGGGCAGCTCACGGTGTGGGGCACCTTCCAGGCACCGCACGCCGTGCGGACCGTCGCCTCGCTGATCTCGAACATTCCGGAGCACAAGATCCGCATCATCTCGCCCGATATCGGCGGCGGCTTCGGCAACAAGGTCGGCGTCTACCCCGGCTACATCTGCGCGATTGTCGCCTCGATCGTGACCGGCGTGCCGGTCAAGTGGGTCGAGGACCGTATGGAGAACCTCTCGTCGACCGCCTTCGCCCGGGATTACCACATGACCGGCGAGATCGCGGCGACGAAGGACGGCATCATCACCGCGCTCGACTGCCATGTCCTGGCAGACCACGGCGCATTCGATGCCTGCGCGGATCCGACGAAGTTCCCGGCGGGCTTCTTCAACATCTGCACGGGCTCGTACGACATTCCGGTCGCGCATCTGACGGTGGACGGCGTCTACACAAACAAGGCGCCGGGGGGTGTGGCCTACCGCTGCTCCTTCCGCGTCACCGAGGCGTCCTACTTTATCGAGCGCATGATGGATGTTCTGGCGAACAAGCTCGGCATGGACCCCGCGGAACTGCGGATGAAGAACTTCATCAAGAAGGAGCAGTTCCCCTACAAATCGGCACTCGGCTGGGAATACGACAGCGGCGACTATCACACCGCCATGGAAAAGGCGATGGAGACGGTTGAGTACAAGGCGCTGCGCGCCGAACAGGCGGCCAACCGGGAAGCCTTCGGCCGCGGCGAGACTCGGAGCCTGATGGGGATCGGCCTTGCCTTTTTCACTGAGATCGTCGGGGCCGGACCGATCAAGAATTGCGACATCCTGGGACTGGGCATGTTCGATTCCTGCGAGATCCGCGTCCACCCGACCGGCAGCGCGATTGCGCGGCTCGGCACGATCAGTCAGGGCCAGGGACACGCCACCACTTTCGCCCAGATCCTGGCATCCGAGATCGGTATTCCGGCGGAGAGCATCACCGTGGAGGAAGGCGACACGGATACCGCGCCCTACGGCCTGGGCACCTACGGCTCGCGCTCGACACCGGTGGCCGGGGCGGCGACCGCCATGGCGGGACGGAAGATCCGCGCCAAGGCACAGATGATCGCGGCCTACCTGCTGGAGGTGCACGAGGACGACCTGGAATGGGATGTCGACCGCTTCCAGGTCAAGGGCGCGCCGGAGCGTCATAAGACGATGGCCGAACTGGCCTTCGCCGCCTACAACTCCGTGCCGCCCGGCATGGAACCCGGCCTCGAAGCGGTCAGCTACTACGATCCGCCGAACATGACCTATCCCTTCGGCGCCTATGTCTGCGTTGTCGACGTGGACGCGGACACCGGCGTCACCGACGTGCGCCGCTTCTACGCGCTGGATGACTGCGGCACCCGCATCAATCCCATGATCATCGAAGGCCAGGTCCATGGCGGTTTGACCGAGGCCCTGGCCATCGCCATGGGACAGGAAATCACCTACGACGAAACAGGCAACGTGGCGGGTGCCACCCTGATGGACTTCTTCCTGCCCACGGCCGTCGAAACGCCGAATTGGGAAACGGATTTCACGGTGACACCTTCCCCACATCATCCGATCGGGGCGAAGGGCGTCGGAGAGTCTCCGAACGTCGGCGGCGTCTCCGCGTTTTCGAACGCCGTCAACGACGCCTTCGCGCACCTCGGCCTGACCCACACGCAAATGCCGCACGATCACTGGCGCGTCTGGAAAACGGCCGAGCACCTTGGTGTTGCGGGATAGGCAGGACAGGACCGGCGGCACTCCCCTGGGCCGCCGGTTCCCCCACGCCACGGAACACGGGCGCCATGGATTACAAAGACCTTCAAGGAAAGCTCGCCAAGCAGGGCTATATCGCCGAAGACAGCCTTGCCATGGCGCTCACCCTGGCGACGGAGATGCGCCGGCCCCTGTTGCTGGAAGGCGAAGCCGGGGTCGGCAAGACCGAAGTGGCCAAGACCCTGGCCGACCTGCTGGGCACGCGCCTCATTCGTCTTCAATGCTATGAAGGGCTCGATGCGGCGACGACGCTCTATGAGTGGAACTATCAGCGCCAGCTTCTGGCCATCAAGGCGCACGAGCACGATTCCCTTTCGGCGGACGATGTCGAGAAACAGATCTTCTCCGACAGGTATCTGCTGCGGCGACCGCTCTTGGAGGCAATCTCTCAGGATCAACCACCGGTCCTGCTCATCGACGAGATCGATCGCGCCGACGAGGAATTCGAAGCCTTTCTGCTCGAGCTTCTGTCGGACTATCAGGTGTCGGTGCCGGAACTGGGGACCATCACAGCGACGTCCGTTCCTTACGTGATCCTGACCTCGAACGGAACCCGCGAGCTGTCCGACGCTCTGCGCCGCCGTTGTCTTTACAGCTACGTCGATTTTCCGGACGAGGACAAGGAGACCGCCATCGTGCGGGCCCGCCTGCCGCAGGTGGACGCCGCTTTGGCCAGCCAAATCGTCCGCTTCGTCCAAGCCTTGCGCAAAGAGGAGTTGGAGAAGGTCCCCGGCATCGCCGAAACGCTGGACTGGGCCGCTGCGCTGATCGGCATGAAGGTCGCTGCGTTATCGGCGGACCCCGGGCGCGTTCAAGCCAGCCTGATCTGCCTGCTGAAGACCGAGCAGGACCTTAAGGCCGTGACGCCGGAGGTGTCGGGCCGCTTGTTGGGCAAGGTCGCATAAGATGGCCCGCACACCGGACCAGGAACCGCTGCTGCCCAGCGCCCGCATGTCCGGCTTCATCGCTCACCTGCGGCTTAACAGCTTCACCGTCGGTCCCGGCGAGGCTTGCGACGCCTTGACGTTTCTGGAAAGCCACAAGGCCCTCGACCGCCAGGGGGCACAGCTTGGATTGCAGAGCATTCTGGCGGGCAATCGGGAGCAATGGTCCCTTTTCGACGAACTGTTCGACAGCTATTGGCTCGGCCGCGGCGTGCGGCTCACTGCGCCGCCGGCATGGGAAGCTTCGGAACGGGCGCCGCGCCGACCGGAGGTCTGGGACCGCCGGCTGCCGGCACCCCAGGGACTGCAGCCGCAACGTCATGAAGCCGGCGCCCCCGAAGGCGATAGCGCGGCAGAGGAGCTTGAAGATGCGGAGGAAGATGCGGCGACACGTTTGCTGGCCAGTCGGCAAAGCAGCTTGCGGCGCACGGACCTTCGCCACCTTGCAACGGCCGACCTGCGCGAAGCGGAAGACATTGCTGTCCGCCTGGCCAGTGCCATGCGCTATCGCCTGACGCGGCGGTATCGTGCCGCACGGCGTGGCCGCCGGGTCGACCTGCGGCGCACGATCCGCCGCAGCCTGGGACGTGGCGGGGACCCCATCGACCTCGTGCGCCGCCGGCGCCCCGACCGGCCGGTCAACATCGTCGCCTTTGTCGACGTCTCCGGCTCCATGTCGGTCTACAGCCGGGTGTTCCTGATTTTCCTGCGTGCCCTGACCAACCGCTGGGCGCGGAGCGACGCCTATCTGTTCCACACCCGGCTGATCCGCATAACCGACGCACTGCGCGAGTCCGACTCCTTGCGCGCCATGCGCCACCTCTCACTCATGGCGGAGGGTTTCGGCGGCGGCACCAAGATTGCGGGCTGCCTCAAAACCTTCAACGATCACTATGCCAAGACTGCGATCGATTCCCGCAGCGTCGTCATTTTCATGAGCGATGGGTACGACACCGATCCGCCGGAGGTGCTGCTGCGCGAACTGAAACGCCTGAAACGCCGCGCCAGGCGCATCATCTGGTTGAATCCGTTGCTCGGCTGGCGCGATTACGCCCCCGTGGCGCGCGGCATGGCGGCCGCTCTGCCCTTGATCGACTGCTTCGCCGCCGCGAACACCCTGGACGGACTCGCCGCCCTTGAAGGCGAGTTCGCGCGGCTATGACTCCGGGAGCACGTCCATGACACCGCCGGAAGAAGACGTTTTCACGCTGATCAACCGCCTCCTGCAACAGGGGGAGGCGTTCTGCGTCGCGACGGTCGTCCGCACCGAAAACGCCACTTCCGCCAAGGCCGGTGCGAAAGCCGTCGTTCTCGGGGACGGCACGATCAAGGGATTCCTCGGAGGAGGTTGTGTACAAGGCGCGGTCCGGCGGGCCGCCAGGGAGGCGCTCGAGGGGGCCGGGCCGCGCCTTATCCGGGTCAAGCCGACCGACGAAGTCGTCGAGCAGGTCGACGTGGACGGCGTGGAGCTGCACAAGAGCGGCTGCCCCAGTGGCGGCACCGCGGACATCTTCATCGAGCCGATGCGCCAGGCCCCCCGTCTGGTCATTTGTGGCGCCTCACCCGTCGCTATTCCCCTCGCGGACCTCGCCCAGCGCCTGGGCTACCGGGTCTTCGCCGCGGCCCTGGACGACGACCTCTCCAAGTTCGGAGAAACCGACCAGCGCGTCGAGGGTTTCGATCTGGAAGATCTACAGCTTCAGCCTAGCGACTACATCGTCGTCGCAACCCAAGGCAAACGGGATCGCGAAGCCCTGAACGCCGCGCTGAGAAGTGCGGCGGGTTACGTCGCCTTCGTGGGCAGCCGTCGCAAGACAGAGAGCATGGCCCACAAACTACTAGAGCAGGGCGTCTCGAAAGAGCGCATCGATTCCCTTTCCGCGCCCGCCGGCCTTCACATCCATGCCGTCGAACCCGCCGAGATCGCGCTCTCCATCCTCAGCGAAATCGTCGCCCACCGCCGCCGCGATGTTCGGAAAGACAACGCTCGGTCGCTCCAGGCATCTAGCCAATAAAAGGCATGAAAATTTCGTCACAAACCATTGTTTGAAATAAAAATTCCCCAGAGCCTGGGTTTCTTGAAATGTTCGAGAATTCTGTGGCCGGGGCGCAATGCCCGGGTCATGCCATTAGTTGCGTTTACCATAGCAATGAGCCTCCATTATACAGACCTGGGAGGTGTTTTTTTGGTGGCTTTTGCCGGAAAACTTGCTTTCTATAGGCACGCAGGCTCCTGAGGGCCGGCACAACGACAACAGCAAAAGCTGGCTATGAGACAGGACAGGGGCGGTGCACGCGCCGGAAGTGCCGGGACCAAGGCGGCTCTGGCGTGCTGACGGTCAAAGATCTGAATATGCGGTTTGGCGGGCTGCAAGCTGTCCAAAACTGCAGCTTCGAAATCCAAAAAGGCACGATCACCGGCTTGATCGGTCCCAACGGGGCCGGCAAGACGACGACCTTCAATATGATCGCCGGGGAGCTCAAGCCGACCTCCGGCCAGATCGTTTTCGAAGGCGAGAATATCGCCGGCCTGCCGACCCATGAGATGTTCCATCGCGGCATCGTGCGGACCTTCCAGATCCCGCATGAGTTCGCGAAGATGACGGTTCTGGAGAACCTGATGGTGGTGCCGCCGGCACAACCCGGCGAGCGAATCTTCAAGAACTGGCTGAACGCGGCATCCGTTCGGAAGCGGGAGCGGGAAGTCCGCGAGGCGGCGGAAGCGGCGCTCGAGTTCCTGTCCATACAGCACTTGCGCGACGAACCCGCCGGCAATCTCTCGGGCGGTCAAAAGAAGCTCCTGGAACTCGGCCGCACCATGATGACCGACGCCAAGCTGGTCCTGCTGGACGAACCGGGAGCCGGCGTCAACCCGACCCTCCTGCTGAAGATCCGGGAAATGATCGCGCAGCTCCGGGAGGAGCGCGACTATACCTTCTGTGTCATCGAGCACGACATGGATCTGATAGCCAGCCTATGCGATCCGGTGATCGTTCTGGCCGAGGGCACTGTCCTGACACAGGGCAGCATGGACCAGGTCAGAACGAATCCAGAGGTGCTCGACGCCTACCTCGGCGGCGGTGAGGACGAGTGATGGCAGTCCTCGAGCTCAAATCCGTGGTTGGGGGCTACGGCGACACCGAGATTCTTCATGGCGTCTCGATCCAGGTCGATCCCGGCGAGATTGTCGTCATCATCGGACCGAACGGCGCCGGCAAATCCACGGCGATGAAAGCGGTCTTCGGGCTGCTGAAGCTGACCGGCGGACAGGTGCAATTGGACGGGCAGGAGATCACCAACACACCGCCGGAGAAGGTCGTGCGTCAGGGCGTCTGCTACGTGCCCCAGACGTCCAACATCTTTCCCAGCCTGACCGTGGAAGAGAATCTGGAGATGGGGGCCTTCGTACGCGAGGATGATTTTTCCCAACGTCTCAAAGAGATATACGAACTTTTTCCACCACTTTTGGAAAAGCGCAAACAGACAGCCGGGACACTGTCCGGCGGTCAGCGGCAAATGGTGGCGATGGGGAAGGCTCTGATGCTCGAGCCGAAAATCCTGCTGCTTGACGAGCCGACGGCCGGCCTTTCGCCGAAGTTCCGCGGTGAAATCTTCCAAACCGTGAAAACGATCAACAACGCCGGAACGCCCATCTTGATGGTGGAGCAGAATGCCAAACAGGCCCTGAGGATCGCGAACCGCGGCTACGTCCTGGTGGACGGACAGAACAAGTTCGAAGGCTCGGGCCGCGATCTGCTGGAGGATCCGGAAGTCGCGGAGATGTTCCTCGGCGGCGGCAAGACGAACGCCACGTCCGGAGGCGCCGCCGGTGGCTGAGTTCATCAATTTCTATATGATCCCGGGGCTCGTCCTCGGCAGCATCTATGCCCTTGGCGCCATCGGCATCACCCTCACCTTCGGCATTCTGCGCTTTGCCAACTTCTCCCATGGCGAGACCATGACGTTGGGCGTCTATTTCGCCTGGAGCCTGGTGCAGGTGACCGGGCTGCACCCCCTCGTGGTCATGCCCATCGCCATGGTCCTGACCGTCGTAACGGCGCTGGGAATCGACCGGGTGTTTTACAAGCCGCTGCGTCATGCCCACGTGATCATCCTGGTCATGGCCTCCTTCGGGCTGATGCTGATGATCCGCTCGGTCATCCAGTTTTTCTGGGGCGTCCAACTCAAGACCGTGCTGCCGGGCATTCAGATGCCCTACATCATCGGGGATTTCCTGCGCATCGCGCCCAAGCACATCATGATCATCCTCGGCGCCCTGCTGCTGATGTTCGTGATCCACTTCCTGCTGACCTACACCAAGATCGGCAAGGCCATGCGGGCGATGGCCGATTCGCCGGAACTGGCGCGCCTAACCGGCATCGATACGGAAAAGGTCGTCATGACGACCTGGATTGTCGGGGCGGCCCTGGCTTGCGCCGCCGGTGTCTTCCTCGCCGTCGACACCCACGTCGAGACCCAGATGGGCTTCAAGCTTTTGCTGCCTATGTTCGCGGCCGCGATCCTGGGCGGTGTGGGCCGCCCCTATGGCGCCCTGGTCGGCGGATTGATCATCGGGCTCGCGGAAGAGCTTTCATCCTACCATTGGATCGGCACCGATCCGCTGCTGAATCCGGGTTACAAGGCGGGCGTCGCCTTCGCTATCATGGTCGGCATGCTGCTGTGGCGTCCCACAGGGCTATTCAGGGGCAAGGTCTGACGCGATGGACGCGTATTACGGATACGGACTGTACATCATCTCCCTGCTGACAATGGGCGGCATCTATGCCGTGCTGACCCTGGGCCTCAACGTGCAGTGGGGCTTCACCGGCCTGTTCAACGCGGGGATCGCCGGGTTCTTCGGCATCGGCGCCTATACTTCCGCAATCCTGACGACCGCCCCGACTACGCGCCACATCGGCGGCTACGAGATGCCGTATGCGGTGGGGTTCGTAGCGGCGATGATCCTGTCCGGCATAATTGCCTACGCCGTCGGAAAGGTCTGCCTAAGGCTGAGAAGCGACTACCTGGCCATCGCGACGATTGGAATCGCGGAAATCTTCCGCCTAATTCTCAAGAACGAAACCTGGGCAACCAACGGCCCGCGTGGCGTTTCCCAAATTCCCAAACCCTTCGAAGGTCTGCCGGAGCCCTGGAACCACATCGCTTTCCTCGGATTGGTCCTGGCCATCGTCTTCGTCATCTATCTGCTTCTGGAGGTGGCGCGGAAATCCCCCTGGGGCCGGGTTATGACGGCGATCCGCGAGAACGAGACGGCGGTGAAGGCGGCCGGCAAGAACGTCGAGAGCTTCCGCATGGAAGGCTTCGTCATCGGCTGCATGATCATGGCCCTGGCTGGCGCTCTCATGGGTCATTATCTAAAATTCGTCGATCCGAACGCGACGGATCCGCTGCTCGCCACCTTCCTCGTCTGGGTGATGCTGATCGTCGGCGGCAGCGCGAACAATAAAGGCGCTATTCTCGGGGCCTTCCTCATGTGGACGGTCTGGTCAGCGACGGAGATCCTGACCAGCCGCCTGCCGGAAGACCTGGCAATTCGAACGGCCTATGTCCGGATCTTTTTGATCGGACTGGCCTTACAGATTTTCCTGCAGAAGTTTCCGCAAGGAATCCTGCCGGAGAAGAGGCCCACGGCAACGAAGAAAGATCCAATTCCGAAAGAGGCCTAGTTTCAAACTGGTTCGAGTAGGAACTGGAACAAGAGCAGCCCTGGGCTCAAACGTAGAGAGCACTCTAAACCGGACGAACCGGCATAGTTACAACAGAGGAGTCGACACCATGCAATTTCCTACAAAGATCGTGATGGCTGCATCGGCGCTCGCATTGATGGCGAGTTCCGTTTCCGCAGCCGAAATTAAGGTCGGATCCGCCGGCGGCGTGACCGGCCCGATCGCCGAACTTGTCGCGGCCATCGTCAAAGGCCGAGAGATCGCGGCTGAAAACATCAATTCCAACGGCGGTCTGTTGGGTGGCGATACCTTGAAAATGGTCGTTGGCGATTCCGCCTGCGATCCCAAGGTCGCCGTCGACGCCGGCAACAAGTTGGTCAACGTCGAGCAGGTGGCCGCCATTGTCGGCCCAAGCTGTTCCGGCGCAACGAACGGCATGGTGTCTTCCGTCACCATCCCCGCGGGCGTAGTCGTTCTGTCGGACTCGGCGACAGCACCATCGATTTCCGAACTGGAGGACAACGACACGGTGTTCCGCGTCGCCCCGTCGGATGCCTACCAGGGGCTGGCGATCGCCCAGATCGTCAACAAGGCCGGCATCAAGAAAGTCGCGATGACTTATTCGAACGACGACTACAACGCCGGCATCGCGCAGGTCTTCGAGCGCGAGTTCAAGGCCATGGGCGGCGAAGTCACCGCGAACCAGGCGCATGAACCCAACAAGGCGTCCTACCGGTCGGAGCTTTCCACTCTGGCGCAAGGTGGCCCGGAAGCCATCGCCATCTTCGCCTACTATGGCTCGAGCGGCATCACGATCATCAAGAACAGCCTGGAGAACGGCCTGTTCGATAAGTTCTATGCCGCGGACGGCATGTTTGACGTCTCGGTGATCGAACAGTTGGGTGCCGACAACCTCCGCGACCGCATCTGGATCACGCAGGCGTCGTCCGACTTCGAGGATGCGTCCTTCCAGGCCTTCGCCGAGGCCTATAAGGCGACCGGCGGTGACCCGGCCGCCCCTTACGCCGCGCACGGTTACGACGCGACCTTCCTGATGGCCCTGGCCATCGAGAAGGCCGGTTCGGCTGATCGCAGCAAGATCGGCGCCGCATTGCGGGAAGTTGCCAACGGACCGGGCGAAGTCGTCCGTCCCGGCGAATGGGCAAAAGCCAAGAAGTTGATCGCCGATGGCCAGGACATCAACTACGAAGGCGCTTCCGGTAACGTCGACTTCGACGAAAACGGTGACGTCGGCGGTGTGTTCGGCCTGAATGTCGTTGGCGACGACGGCAACTGGTCCAAGACGCTGCTGAAGTAAGGCAGCAATGCAAGAGGCCCGTGGGTTGCTTGGACTCACGGGCCTTTTTTTTGTGCCGGTTCCGAACGGAAGCCAATTCAGAGTCCCCAGCGCAACGCCGCCGTGTGAACCGGCGCATCCCACAGCGACAGCATTTCGTCGTCGACTTTCGTCAGGGTCAGGGAACAGCCCGCCATGTCCAACGACGTGCAGTAGTTCCCAACGACGGCGCGGGCGATTCTTAATCCGCGGTCCTCGCATTGTTTTTGAGCGGCATGATGCATCAGGTACAACTCCATCAGCGGTGTACCGCCCATGCCGTTGGTCATGAGCATGATGCCGTCGCCTGACTTCGGTGTCAGCGACTCGCAGATCGCCCCGACCATTTCTTCTGCGATGTCGTCGGCAGCCATCAGCTTGACCCGGCGGCGCCCCGGTTCGCCGTGAATGCCGACTCCCATCTCCATCTCGTCGCCGCCGACGTCGAAGGTCGGCTTGCCCGCCGCCGGGACGGTGCAACTGGTCAAGGCGATGCCCATCGAACCCGTCGCGGCATTGACGCGGTCCCCCAGGTCCTTGCAGCGCGCCAGGTCCGCCCCCTGCTCCGCCGCCGCCCCGACGATCTTCTCAACCAGGATTGTGCCCGCAACGCCGCGCCGTCCTTGGGTGTAGAGAGAGTCTTCGACGGCAACGTCATCGTTCGTCAGCACCGTTGCGCAGTCGTCGCCGATCATCTCCGCCGCCATCTCGAAATTCATCACGTCGCCGGAGTAGTTCTTGACGATAAAAAGGACACCCTTGCCGCCATCCACCGCTTCAGCCGCGGCAACCATCTGATCCGGTGTCGGAGAAGTAAAGACTTCGCCGGGACAAGCCGCATCGAGCATCCCCGTTCCGACGAATCCCGCATGAAGCGGCTCGTGCCCCGACCCGCCCCCCGATATCAAGGCGACCTTGCCTTTGGCCGGAGCGCCGGAGCGAGCGACGAACTTCGGGTCCAGACTGACAGTGACGATATCCGGATGTGCCGCCCCAAAGCCCAGCAGACTCTCCGTCAGAACGTCATCGATGGCATTCACGAGTTTTTTCATCATTTTCCTCCCAATGGCCTCCGCTGCGCCGGAGGCTCTACTCCGTGGACTTGTCGGCCGCGACCGCGAGGATCTGCGCCGCAACGCTGCGGATTGCCGCGATGACCTCTTTCTGACGCTCCGGATCGGAGAACGCCGGTATCTGGATTTGCAGTGTCTGCGGCCCGCCCTGGGGCCGCTCTTCCGGTATTGCGCCGCCTTGTCGCGGATGGGCGGCCTTGTAGGCTTCCAGGAAGCTGCGCCGCTCCTCCTGGGAGAAATGGCAAATCTCGAAGATCGCCGCGACGTGCTGCGCCGGAAGGGGCACCGAATAGGCGGGACTGGTGACCTGCGATACGAAACTCTTGTGCTTGCCCAAGGCCAGCGCGATTTTGCGCCGCGTTCCGGAAGGGCGGCGGTCGATGAACTCGCGCAGGACCGCCTTGTAGGCCGCGACAGCCTCTTCCTTCGACAGCGCCGTTGATCCGGCCGCATTCATTCCTGTACCTCCAAGGCCGCGATGCTGCGCTTCACGGCACCGACCGTAGCGGGCGCAACGGAAAGAGACCTCACGCCACAGCGCAACAGCTCTTGAACGCAAGCGCTGTCCGAGGCCATGTCGCCGCAGACGCTGACCGCCACGCCCCGCGCCTGCCCCGCGGAGACAACCATTTCGATCAAGCGCAGGACGCCCGGGGTGAGGGGGTCGGCGATCCCGGCAACGGAGGGAAGATCGCGCGCGGAAGCGGTCGCATACTGGATCAGATCGTTCGACCCGATGGAGTAGAACTCGGCCTCGAAGCGCGCCGCATCCAGCGCCGCGGCCGGCACCTCGACCATCATGCCGAGGGACGGCCTGCCAAAGGGGACCGCAGCCGCCTCGAGTTCCTCGAGCACGCTTTCCAGAGACTCCCGCGCCGCCTGAAACTCACGAGGATGGGTCACCATCGGCACCATCACCTTCAACGGCGCGTCCGCGGCGGCGCGCGCCAGGGCACGCAACTGAACCCGGAACACTTCGGGATGCCGCAGGGAGAGTCGCAGACCCCGCAGTCCCAAAAAGGGATTTCTCTCCTTGTCGTCGGTCAGGCCCACCACCGGCTTGTCGCCGCCGGCATCGAGAGTCCTGATCGTCACCGGGCGCCCTTCAGCCCAGGCGAGAACACGGCGGTAGGCTGCAAGCTGCTCCTCCTCGCCGGGCAGTTCCTTGCCCTGAAAGAGAAACTCCGTCCGCGTCAGTCCGACACCGTCGCAAAAGCCGGGCGAGATCCCATCCAGGATGGCGGGGTCGTCGACGTTGATCATGACCTCTATCGCCGTGCCGTTCGACGTAACGGCGGGCTTCCCTGCGAACTCCGCCTCGAGGGCGCCGCGCTTCGCATCTTCCCGGGCCCGGGCCTCCGCGGCGGTCCAGGTCGCGCCGGAGGGGTCCGCAATAAGGCGGCCGCCGTTCGCGTCCAGCACCGCCCGCCCCCCTTCCTCGAGCGTGTCGATATCTCCGTCGAAGGCCACGACCAGCGGAACGCCCCTGGCCCGCGCCAGAATCGCAACGTGACTGGTCCGGCTGCCCTCGCGCAGGGCCGCGCCCATGCCCGGGCGCCAGGCAATCTCGAGGAACTGAGAGGGCGTGATCTCTTCTGCGACGACAATTGCATCCTGAGGCAAGGCTTCGCATGCCTGTCCGCCGCCATCGGCAAGATGCGCGAGAACCCTGGATTTCAGATCGTTCAAATCGTCGGCCCGGGCTTTGAAATATTCATCGTCGCCGTCGCGGTACTCGGCAATCTCGGAGTCCAGCATGTCCGTCCAGGCGACGTGCGCCGGCTCACCGGAGGAGATCGCCGCGGCACAGGGCGCGAGAAAGTCCTCGTCCTCCAGGAGCGCCACTTGAAACTCCAGGATCTCCGCCGCCAGGTCGTCTTCGCCGGCAATTAGATCGTTCAGATCCTCGGTCGCATGCCCCAGGGCCTTGCGGAACGCCTCGGCCTCCTCCTCGCGGGACCCTACGGTGCGTGCCGCAAGACTGCGGCTGCGTAGAAGATGTATCGTCCCGAGGGTGACCCCCTCGGAAGCCGCAATGCCTTTGTAAATGCGTTCCGCGGCAGTTTCAGTCATCGAAATCCGTGTCTACCAAGGCCACCAAGGCCGTGACGGCGGCCTCCGCATCTTCGCCCTCCGCACGAAAGAACAGCGTCTCACCGCTCCGCGCCTTGAGCTTCATCACGGCGTTGGGCGATTTTGCGTTCACCCAGGAGCCTGCGTCGCCCGCGCGGACTTCCACCGCAGCGTCGAAGCCCTTGGCAAGCTTCGTGAGCTTCACCGCCGGCCGGGCATGCAACCCGGTGGGGTCCTGGATGACGGCTTCGCCTTGCAGTGCGCCGCTCACGCCGAAAGCTCCTCCGCGGTCGCACGCACTTCTGAGAGCGAACCGCCTCCAGCCGCCTCCGTCGCCGCCATTACGGCACCCTCGACGATTGGCGCGTTGCAAATGACCACCTTGTCCTGCAGTTCCGGCGCCATCATCTCGATTGCCATTTCGCTGTTCGTTTCCGCGCCGCCGAGGTCGACGAGCAAGGCTACGCCCTTGTCGCTGAAGACGCTGTCGATCGCGCTCTGGATTGCGGCAACGTCGGTCCCAAGGCCGCCGTCGGGATTGCCGCCACACCAAGCAACGGCCACCTCTTCACCTACCATCTCCCGGACCATTTCCGAGGCGCCCTCGGCGACACGGGGCGAGTGGGAGACGATGACTATGGAAACTCTGTCGCTCATCTCGTCCCTATGTCCTTTCCACGACGTCACAGACCGCATGTACCAGAAGGGTGGAAGACCTGGCTCCGGGATCGAGATGCCCTATGGAGCGCTCGCCCAGGAAGGACGCCCTCCCCTTCGTGGCCTTCATGTCCTTTGTCGCGGCCAAACCCGCCTCGGCGGAAGCGCGCGCCGCGGTTGCGGATGCCTCGCCGCTCTTGAGCGTCTCGAGCACCGGAACAAGGACATCGAGCATCGTCTTCTCGCTGGCGGTCGACTTGCCGCGTTTCATCACCGATTCCACGCCCTGCTCCAGCCGGGCCGCGACGTCGCCCACATCCGAGGGGACGGACTCACCTGCCTTGCCGATAGCCATGAAGAGGCTGCCGTAGAGCGGGCCGGAGGCGCCGCCGACCTTCATCACCAGTGTCATCCCGGCCTTGTTCAGCGCAGGCCCGAACTCCATCTCCGCGAGTTCGTCCCTGATTTCCCGGATAGCTTCAAAACCGCGTTTCATATTGATGCCGTGATCTCCGTCCCCGATCGCCTGGTCCAGGTCCGTCAACTCTTCGGCATGCTCCAGGATCGTGGCGGCGGTCGCATCGACGAGATCCTTGATGAGGTCAGACGGCATGAGCGGCCCCTCTCCTTTGCCCGGCATTTGCGTCGCCGATACGGTTGCCGGCGCTGTCGAAAAACAGAGCCGCGCCGGGCCGTATCGCGATCGTGGTCTCGTCATCCTCCCGAAGGGCGACGCCGGCCGGCAACAAGGCATGCGCCCTATTCCCTTCGGATTCCAGGAGGACGATGGTCTCGACACCCAGGTTTTCGACGGTCAGAACGGTGGCGGGAACGCCGCCTTTTCCAAGCACGACGTCTTCCGGACGCACACCCGTCGACTTCGCACCGGTCGGACCGTCCGTCACCCCCAGCGCACCGACGGGGACCAGGTTGATCTGCGGAGATCCAAGGCGGCGCGCGACATGGATATTGTCCGGGGTCTCATAGATCTGGCGCGGCGTCCCCAACTGAACCAGCCGGCCTTCCGACAAAACTCCAATGCGGTTCGCCAGGGTCATGGCTTCTAGCTGGTCGTGCGTCACATAGAGAATGGTGGCGCCGAGGTCCTTCTGAATGCGTTTCAGTTCGACGCGCAGATCTTCGCGCAGCTTGGCGTCAAGCGACGAGAGCGGCTCGTCCATCAGATAGATCGACGGTGTGCGCACCAAGGCCCGCCCGATCGCGACGCGCTGCATTTCGCCGCCGGAAAGCTGAGTCGCCCGGTTCTCAAGTTTCGACTCGATTCGCAACAGGGTCGCGACCTCCCTGACCTTCGCCTCGACTTCCGACTTGGACGATTTCCGGCCAGGCGCTCGCAAGGGGAACGCCAAGTTGTCGAAAACCGTGTAATGGGGATAGAGCGAGTACTGCTGAAACACGAAGGCGACATCCCGCGCCGCCGGAGGAAATGCGGTGACGTCGTGACCGCCTATCGTCACGACCCCGCTGTCGGGCTTCTCGAGCCCCGCGACCAAACGCAGAGACGTCGTCTTGCCCGCGCCCGTCGGTCCCAACAGGACGACAAGCTCCGCATCCTCCACCGCAAAGGAGAGGTCCCGCACGGCTGAGATGTCACCGAAGTTTTTCGAGACCCCGGAAAGCGTGACTTCAGCCATCCCCGCCTCCCGCATAAAGATCGCTCTGCAGGGCCGCACCCGTTACGCCATCGAAGACGACCAGATCGGGCGACGAAAAGGAGAGTCCCACTGTTTCGCCGTCGTTGACCTTCACCGTATTGGGCGCGCGCACACGCACACGGCCCGCGTCCGTATCGACCGTGACCAGCTGGCGGGTGCCCATGTATTCCACACCGAAGACTCTGCCGCGCAGACTTCCGCCGTCCGAAAGGACGATGTGTTCCGGCCGAACGCCAAGGATCGCTGCGTCATGTGATAGGGGCTCATGAAGACGCGGCACCTGGATCTCGGCACCGTTCACTTGCACGGCATTCGCCCCTTCGGCGAAACCGCCGCGCGCCGGCAAGAAGTTCATCGAAGGGCTGCCGATGAAATTGGCCACGAACTGGCTGGCCGGTTTGGCATAGACTTCGTTCGGCGGTCCGATCTGAAGCACTTCGGAGTTGTTCATGACGGCGATTCGGTCCGCCATCGACATGGCCTCGATCTGATCGTGCGTCACATAGACGGTGGTCGCGGCGATACGGTGGTGCAACAGGCGCAGTTCTTCGCACATCAACTCGCGAAACTCCGCGTCCAGCGCGCCCAAGGGCTCGTCCATCAAGAAGGCTTTGGGCCTGCGGACAATCGCGCGCCCCAAGGCCACCCGTTGGCGGTCGCCGCTCGACAGGCCGCCGACCCGGCTGTTCAGCAGATGATCGATGCGCAGAAGCTTGGCGGTTTCCTCGACCCGGCTTCGCACGTCGCGGCGGGGCACGCCTTGGCTGACCAATGGAAAGGCGATGTTCTTGCGCACATTCATGTGCGGGTAGAGGGCGAAGAGCTGAAAGACGAAGGCGATGTCGCGCTGCGATGCCCTGTTGAACGTGACATCCTCCCCATCCAGGAGGATTTCGCCCGACGTCGGCAGCTCAAGTCCCGCGATCATGCGCAGGGTCGTTGTTTTGCCGCAGCCCGACGGTCCAAGCATCACGAAGAACTCGCCGTCACGGATGGTGAAGGTGGAGTCCTTCACGGCGACAAAATCGCCGAACTGTTTGCGCACGCTCTTGAGTTCGATATCAGCCATTTCCCGCTACTCCGGAAAGTGGCTGACGATGATGAACATCACCGTGCCGGTCAGAATTGTGACAAAGGAATAGGTGAAGAGCGGCAGCGCGAAAGGCTGCATCAGCATGAAGATACCGACGCCGATCAACAGCGTCGCGAAGTTCTCCCAAGGGCCTCGGCGGAAGAACCTGCGGGCAAAACTCTTTCGCGGCTCATCAGGTGCGCTTTTTGACTCGTTTGCGAAGTCCGTCATTTCCGTACCGCGCCGAAAGTGATGCCGCGCAGCAGTTGCTTGCGCAACAGGATGGTGAAGAAGAGTACCGGGAGCAGGAACAGGGTCGCGCCTGAGGCCACCGCCGGCCAGTCCAGACCGCCTTCGCCAATGATCGTTGGGATAAAGGGCGGCGCCGTCTGCGCCGTGCCAGAGGTCAGGAGCAGCGCGAAGGCGTACTCATTCCAGGCGAAGATCAGGCAGAAGATCGCCGTGGCCGCGATGCCCGTCGCCGCCTGCGGCAGCACCACTTTCACAAAGGCATGGAAGCGGGAATAGCCGTCGATCATCGCCGCTTCCTCGTACTCGCGCGGAATCTCGTCGATGAAGCCCTTCAGCAGCCACACCGCCAACGAGATGTTCACGGCCGTGTAAAGCAGAATCATGCCGAGGTGCGTGTCGCTGAGCCCCAAGGTCCGGTACATCAGGAATATTGGGATCGCCACGGCTATCGGCGGCATCATCCGCGTCGAAAGGATGAAGAACATCAAGTCGTCGGCCAGCGGAATCTTAAACCGCGAGAAAGCGTAAGCCGCCAATGTTCCGAGAAACACCGAGAGGAAGGTCGATCCGAATCCGATAATGACGGAGTTCAGGAAACGCTCGCCGTACTTCGACGGACCCGCAATGACCATGCTGCGGGACCGCACCAACTCCTCATACCAGGTCTCGGGCGGCGGCAGGCTTGCCAGATACTCGGGCGTCTGGCGCGACCGCGTCGTGAAGAGGTTGACGTAACCCTCCAGCGACGGCTCGAACACGACCTTCGGCGGGTAGGAGATGGAATCCTGCGGCGTCTTGAAGCCGGTCATCAGGATCCAGACCAGCGGAACGATTGTCACCAGCGCATAGAGCACCACCGCCGCCCCAGCCAAGCGCCGTCCCCAGTTGGCTGGCTCGACCACCGAATGCGCCGACTCGCTCATCTTTGCTTCACCTTATTGAGCGCCTTCACATAGATGTTGGCGGCACCGAAGACGGTCACGAACAGGATGATCGCGAAGGCCGAGGAATATCCTGTGCGCCACTTCTCGAAGGCTTCGCGCTTGAGGTTGATCGATGCGAGCTCCGTGACCGATCCTGGCCCGCCGCTGGTCAACTCGACCACGAGGTCGAACATCTTGAAGTTCTCGATGCCGCGGAACAGCACGGCGAGCATCAGGAAGGGCAAGACCATCGGCACGGTGATCGACCAGAACTGCCGCCACTTGGAGGCACGGTCGACCTCAGCCGCCTCATAGATGTAATCGGGAATCGACCGCAGTCCGGCGAGACAGATCAGCATCACGTAGGGCGCCCACATCCAGGTATCGACGATAACGATCGACCAGGGCGCCAGATGAATGTCGCCGATCATCTGAAAAGACGACGGTGGAATGCCGGTAAAGAAGGAGACGATGTAATTGAACAAGCCGATTTGCGGCTGGTAGAGGAAGGTCCAGAAGTTTCCGACCACCGCCGGCGACAACATCATCGGCAGCAGGATCACGGTGGTCCAGAAGCCGTGCCCTTTGAACTGCTTGTTGATCAGCCACGCCAGACCAAATCCGATCACCACCTGGAAGAACATCGTCCAGCACAGGAAATGCGCGGTGACCTGCAGCGTATGCCAGATATCGGTGTCTGAAAGGATGCGCTCGTAGTTGCGCAGCCCGATGTACTCGACGGCGCGGTTGAGCCTGTTCGCCTTGTAATTCGTAAAGCTGAGGTTGATCGTCCAGATCAGCGGAAAGATGTTGATGGCCAGGAGCAGGACGACGGTCGGCGCGACGAACAGCCAGGCGATCGCCCGGTCGGACAAACCCCGCACCCGTGCCGCGAGATGCGGCGGGGTTGCCCGTGCGGCCCTTGTCGCGAGATCGTCTATGGTCGTGCCTTCGCTCATGCCTTGTGCTTCTCAAGAGCCTCTTCGGGCGTGCCGGTCGGTTCCGGATCGCGGTCTGCGGACAGCCGGCAATAGTTGGAAAGACCCCCGGTCTTCCCCCAAGGGAGGGGAAGACCGGGAAGAGACAAGTTGTCAGAGCTTGCCTTCGTCTTCGAAGACCTCGGTCCAGTCCTCGATCAGCTTATCGAGGGCTTCCTGCGCCGTGCCCTGGTCGGCCACGATGTAGTCATGCAGACGCTTCTGCATGGCGAGCAGGAGTTCCGCGTAGGCCGGCTCTTGCCAGAAGTCCTTGACGCCACCCATGGCCTTCAGGAAGTCCGCCGCGAAGGGCTGGCTGTCCGGGAAGGAGGGATCGTTCAGGACCGCAACGTGGCAGCTGTAACCGCCGAGCGACCACCATTTCTTCTGAACGTCGGGCTGCGCGAACCACTTGATGTACTCAAGTGCGGCATCTTTCTTGTCGGAGTAGGAGACGACGGAGATGCCCTGGCCGCCCAGGGTGGAGGCCTCGATTTCCTGACCGGGGTTCACGAAGAAGCCGATCTTGTCGCCGCCAACCACCGGGTCCTTGTAGAGGCCGGGGAAGAAGGCGAACCAGTTCATCGCCATGGCGACCTGGCCGGACTTGAAGGCGTCCAGGCCTTCCTGCATGTAGGCGTCCGTGTAGCCCGGCGGCGTGCAGCATTTGTACAGTTCCTTGTAGTACTCTAGCGCCGCAACGGCATTCGCCGAGTTCACCGCGCCGTCCATCTTGTAGGTGCCGGGTTCGGTCTCGTATTCAAATCCCCAGGCATAGAGCGCACCGGTCGCCCCCATCGTGATTCCTTCGGAGCCACGCTCGGTAAAGATCGCGGCGCCATAGACCGTCTTTCCATCGACGTCCCGGCCCTGGAAGAACTCGGCCACGTCTTTCAGTTCGAGCTGTGTCGTCGGCGGCGCCAGATCGCGGCCGTACTTTTCCTTGAACTCCGCTTGCAGTTCCGGCTTCGCGAACCAGTCCTTGCGGTAGAACCAGCCGTTGGCGTCGCCCATGGCCGGCAAGGCCCAGTAGTTCGGCGTCCCCTTCGGCCAGGTCGAATAGGCATAGACGGTGGCCGGCGCGAAGTCGTCCATCGAAATGCCTTCGGAATCGAAGAAGTCGTTCAGCTTCACGTAGTGGCCGTTTTCAGCGCCACCGCCGATCCACTGGGAATCGCCGATCATCAGGTCGCAGAGTTTACCGCCGGAGTTCAGTTCGTTCAGCATCCGGTCCGCGAAGTTGGGCCAGGGCACGAACTCGAACTTCATGGTATGGCCGGACTGCGCCTCGAAATCTTTTGAAAGCTCGACCAGAGCGTTCGCCGGGTCCCAAGCGGCCCAGCACAAGGTCAGCTCTTCCGCCTGTGCCGACGTAGCCCCCAGGCCCACAGCACCTACAAATGCGGAAGCAATACATGCTTTCCAACGTCGCATATTGGTTTCCTCCCTAAATCTCCACTTTTGGGGGCAAGACCCGGCCCTTCCGCCGGGCCCGTATTATTGTTGTTCCAGCTTCCCCCGCCCCGCTTTTCGGAACCATGAGCTAGTTTAGTATATTCAATTCACTAAACTAAACTTCTGTCAAGAAGATTGTCGATTTGACCCGCGCCAAGGCCGTGTTGCTTTACCTTTCAGGCCGGAAAGCTCTATGATCCTGCAAGCTTTGAAAGAACTCATTCATGGGCCGGCGCAGCGCCGCCAGGATGAATAAAAGTTTAGGGGAGAACGCGACCATGACTGCAACGCTGTTCAAAAATGTCCAGATCATCGACGGCTCCGGGGCCGCGCCTTTCTCCGGCGAAGTCCTGGTCGAAGGCAATCGGATCAAAGAGATCGCGCGCGACGGCGCCACCCTGAGCAGCGACGGCGCGGAAGTCGTGAACGGCAACGGTCAGACCCTGATGCCCGGCCTGATCGAAGCCCACGCCCACATCAGTTTCTGCGACACCTCGACTCTTGAGGCGCTCGGCGACATGCCGCCGGAAGAGCACACCCTGGAAACGATGAAGTACGCCAAGAAGATGCTGGACCAGGGTTTCACGGCCCTCTTCAGTGCGGCAACGGCGAAGGAACGTGTCGACATCGTGATCCGCAACGCCATCGACGCCGGTGACATTCCCGGACCCCGCATGCGCGCGGCGAGCCTCGAGTTGACCGTCACCGGCGGGCTGGGCGACGTGCGCCGCTCCCATATGTACCGGGAGACCTTCGCCGAGTGCTGCGATGGGCCGGACGAGTTCCGCAAGGCGGCGCGCAAGGCCTGCCGCGAGGGTGTCGACACCTTGAAGATCAACCCCTCCGGCGATGAGTTCATTCCCTTCGCCCGCGCCGATATGACCGTGATGAACGACGAGGAAGTCGCGGCGGTCGCGGAGGTCGCACGCTCGCGCGGCAAGAATCTCGCGGCTCACTCCCGCTCGGCCGAAAGCGTGAAGATGTGCGTGCGTCATGGCGTCAACGTCATCTACCACGCGACACTCTGCGATGAAGAGGCGTTGGATATGGTGGAGAGCGTCAAGGACAAGGTTTTTGTCGCGCCCGCCATGGGCATCATGTACGCCACCTCCCGCGGCGAGGGCGCGGCCTGGGGAATCACCGAGGACACGCCGGTCGCGATCTTTTTCCGCCAGGAGCTCGACAGCTGCATCGAGAACATGAAAAAGATGAAGGCCCGCGGCATTCGGATCCTGCCCGGCGGCGACTATGGCTTTGCCTGGAATCCCATCGGCACCAATGCCCGCGACATGGAGCATTTCGTCAATCTGCTGGACTACACGCCGCTGGAGGCGATCACCGCCGCGACGAAGCTTGGCGGAGAACTCTTCGGTGCAGACATCGGCCTGGTGCAGAAAGGCTATCTCGCGGATCTGCTCCTGGTCGATGGCGACCCCTCGAAGGACGTTTCCATCCTGCAGGACGCCAACCGCCTCACCGCGATCATGAAGGACGGATCGTTCCATAAAGCCCCGGCCGCGTTAGCGGCAGCGGGCGTTGTGGCGGCGGAGTAGCCGACCCAAAGAAGGCAATACGACACCGGAAAGCAGGCCCTGAGGCTCGATGAGGGTTTGCCTTCCGGTCTTGCGGATACGATGGCGGCCCCCGAGGCGGCGGCGCTAAAGGCCTTGTGATTTCCAGCTTCTCGCCCATCTATGCTAATCGTCCCGATAAATCGGACGATACGCATTAGGAAACTGGAATATCACGCCCATGGACGTGCTGAACGACATCCTGAATACCCTGGATCTCAAGGGCGCCCTCTATTTCCGCACGGACTTTTCGCCGCCCTGGTCGGTGACCGTCCCGGACCTGGAACAGGCCGCCCGCTTTCATCTGGTCGTTCAGGGCAGATGCCATGTCGAGGTCTCTTCCGGCACCGCTGTCGAACTCGGACCGGGCGATCTCATCCTCATCCCCGGCGGCCGCTCTCACGTTCTGGCGGACGGGCCCGGCCGCCCTGCCCCGCCGTTGGAGACCGTCCTGGCCAGCACCGGCTATGACGGGGAAGGCGCGCTGGTCGTCGGCGAAGGCGACCCGGACGCGGCGACCCAGATGGTCTGCGGCCACTTCACCTTTCGGCAGGGCGCCGATCACCCGCTGTTGCGGGCGCTGCCGGATCACCTCGTCACGACGACGTCGCAACGCGCGCGGGAGCCTTGGCTCGATGAAGTCCTGCGGCTCGTCGCGCGTCAGGTCTACAACGAAGAGATCGGCTCCGAGGCGTCCGTCACGCGCCTCTCTGAAATCATGCTGATCGAATTGCTGCGCGTCGGCATCAACAGCAGCGCCGGGCTCAAAGCGGTATTGGATGCCTTTCGCGACGAACAGATCGGCAGGGCCCTGCGGCTCATTCACGCCAAGGCGGCGAACCCCTGGACCGTCGAGAGTCTGGCCAGCGAAGTCGGCATGTCGCGCAGCCGTTTTGCCGAGCGCTTCAGCGCACTGATGGGAACCGGGCCGATGGCCTATCTCTCCGAATGGCGCCTGCAGAAGGCCCTTGCCCTGCTCGACAGCTCGCGCTGCAGCGTGCAACAGGTCGCCAACCAAGCGGGCTATCAGTCCGCCGCGGCCTTCACCCGCGCCTTCACCGGCAAGTTCGGCCGTTCCCCTACGGAATACCGCCGCATGCTGGCGTGAGTTCGTGTCATGCGACGTCAGCCGAAGCTGTAGTAGTCGAGTCCCTATTTCGTTGGGATTACTTCCAACCTGAACAAGTCCAAGAGCCGAGATTTTGGGGGCACCAAGTAGTAATTCTCTTCAAGGAGTGGGCGTAGCGGGCGCTCCACGACTGACCCAAAGAACTCGAAACGAAAATCGCGTCTTTGGCCTTCCGGGATTCGCGTGGGCATCTAGGTACTTCCTTACGCACTATTTGGTCGAATAAACAGAAATGCCGATTTTGGTGGGACTAAGGGTTACCGACCTCAGGTCGGCGAATTGTTGAGTTGCTGCGATGAACAAATATTGTTCAGAGATAAGCTCAGGGAGCGGACCATCTAAGTGGCCTCCAAAAATCTCGAAATTGAAGATGATAGGGCGTTCGCTTGGAATTCGCTCAGGGAGCAATTCTACCATACCTATTGTAGCGGTCCGTGACGAAATAGACGCGCCGAAAGTTTCCTCTCCAGGGATCATTCCATATGTCTCACCAAAGGCGGCACACCGTGCCAAAGTTCGGGCCCCAGCAAATCTGCAGCCATACCTCGGGGCTCCGGGTATTGATTGGAAGACACCGGACAAAAGAGCTTGCTCTAACGCTTCGCTCCAGTTCTCTTGGATCAACGAAGAGGTATCGGGACCAATTATCTCGATATGTTTCTCATTATCGATGTTATCTGCAATCGCAGGTGCTCTGCCCAATGCTTTTGCGTCAACGAACGTAGCAAAGTAACCTCGAAATGTTCCCGGCTCTCGTTTCTTAATCCAGGGCAAACGAGTGTAGAGTTCTTTGAGCTGGGTATTTCCGAACAGAGTCGACCAAGAGAATGCTCCCCAGCCCAAGCGCTGAGCCTCGAAACCTTTAAAGACGACCCGGGCATTCGGTTGTTTGTAGTAGGCGTCGGAGAAGTATACCTCCATGCGGCTGGGTCTCTCCCGGTCGTCCAGCCAGTAGACCAGAGGGTAATAGCCCTCAGGGAAATCGACATCGATAGAAGCATGCGGATGGCCGCAGGTCTGGGGCGGAGAGATAAACAGAGTGCCGCCAGTTTCCAGGGGTGTGGCGAAAGCCTCGTTGCTCGGGTCGTAGGGGTTGCCCCGCCCGGAGCCAAGGTTGAAGGGCGGCAGATCCGGCCCCTTGCGGGCACATTCGATCACGCCGCCAACAGAAACCGGCTTACCCGCGACTTCAAAATCTGCACGGATCGAGTACCAATGGAAACGAGGCTTGTCACCGAACCCAAGATGAACCTCACCGGCACCGAAGTACCAGTAGATGCCAATGATCGCGGCGAAGAGCAAAACCAGGCGCACAACAAGTTTCTGGCGCCGCTCTTTGGCCCATTCATGCGCGAACTCCTCTCTGCGATTTTCATTCATAGGTCAAACCACCCTGCACAACGATGTTTGGAACCGCAGCCACACCACGAAACAACGTTCTTCAAATTGGGCTAACACGAATTCCCAAGCGTCCGGGCCCCACCCGTTTTGTAACTAGCTCAAACATTGATTTCGTCCTGGGATCATATATGTAAAAGTCTTCGCGAAGGGATCGCAGGTGTCCCTGTGCAACGGACCCAAAGAACTCGAAACGAAAATCGCGTCTTTGGCCTTCCGGGATTCGCGTGGGCACCAGAGTGCTGACACCCACATACGGCATATTTCTGGAGATCGAAGCCCCGAAGGAATCGTCGTGTGTCACCATGCCAAAAGTCCGTTCGAATGCCTCGCAGACCTTCAGTGTTTTGCGGTCGGCAAAGCGGCAGCCGTATCTCGGCCAGATCCTCGCATTCCGGTATTCACTGGGCCGAAAGATCTTATCAAGCTTAATCAAACGGTCCTCTTGCGCGAGAAGCGGGTCGCTTTTTCGAATCATCGTCAGAGAAGTGATGTCCTCGAGTTCCTCCAGAAGACCCGGAACACCTGCTAAATCGTCCGGTCCCGCTTTGACTGTGTAAAAGCCTCTGAACCAAAGAGGCTCCTGCTTCTTAAACCAAGGAACGATACTGTAGAGCCTCTCCAGTTGTCTGTTGCCAAAGATGGTTGACCAAGAGAATGCACCCCAGCTTAGGCGTTCAGCTTCGAAACCCACGAATTGCACGCGGGCATCTGGCTGTTGGTAGTAGGCGTCGGAGAAGTAAATTTCCATGCGACTGGGCTTTTCGGCATCGTCAATCCAATAGACTGTAGGGTAAAAGCCTTTGGGGAAATCATACTCAAGAGACCCTTTTGGATAGCGGCAAGTTGGCGGGGGAGATATGATAACTACGCCACCGGTCTCCAACGGCGCAGCGAAAGCCTCGGTGCTGGGGTCGTAAGGATTGCCTGGACCAGATCCCAAGTTCAAAGGGGGCAGGTCCGGCCCCTTACGAGCGCATTCGATCACACCGCCGACGGAGACAGGTTTGCCCGCAACTTCAAAATCCGCGCGGATCGAATACCAATGGAAGCGAGGCTTGTCGCTGTACCCTAGATAGACCTCACCGGCTCCGAAATACCAGTAGATGCAGACAACCGCTACAAAGAGCCAGATTGAGCGCACGATCAATCTCTGGCGGCGCTCCCTGGCCCATTCACGCGCAAACTCTTCTCTTCGTTTGTCATTCATAGATTCAGCTACGGTGCACAAAGATTTTAAGGAGGATTATCGCTTCCTCGTTTTCCTTAAGGAGTACCCATCCTAAACTACCCATGGTTATAACAACGTTATCAAGCAGGAAGCTTCCTCTGGAAACTGAAAGCCCAAATATATAACGCTCTACGCTTTCATTTCTCTTGATGAAAAGCCGCCGTCCGGATTTCCGGGCAAACCAGTCGATCAGTTCACCCCTCATGGGTTGTACATGAACTCCAGCGGGTCGGGCTAAGTCTCGCAATCTTTCCAGCCAGCTGGCGTGATTTTGCATTCCGTCCCAAAGGTTTTGCAGTGAATCCCTAATCCTCTTGGGCGCATTGATAGGGCGTCCGGTTCACCGCACATGGTCCCCTGCGGAACGCACTGCTTTCACAGGAGGGACCGATGTCGAAGTTCGTAAAGTTTTCTACCGCTGCCGCCGTGACCCTCGTGCTTGCGGCCTGCGGCGTCACCGGCATCTCGGCACAAATGGCGCACTCGGAAGGCGCTGTCATCAACGATGCCAACGAAACCGCAATTCCCGAGAACTTCCGGGAGTGGATCTTCATCGGCGCGCCCCTGACCCCGAACGGGCTGAACGGCGGCGCCGCGGGCTTCCCCGAGTTCCATCACGTCTACATCGAGCCCGGGGCTTACGCCGAATACAAGAAAACCGGCACCTTCCCCGAGGGCACGACCATCGTAAAGGAGCTGGCCCTGCTGCATGAAGGCCATCATGAGGACGGGTCCCGCGACGAGGCTTCGGGCCGCGGCTTTTTCGCCGACCGTGTCGCCGGGATCGACATGATGGTGAAGGACAGCGCGCGCTTCAAAGACACGAACGGCTGGGGCTTCTTCAACTTCGGTCACCATGAGCCGCCCTACGCCGAGAAGGCCGCGGCCCTGCCCAACGAGAACTGCGCCTTCTGCCACACCGCGAACGCCACCGAAGACATGGTGTTCACGAAGTTCTACCCGGTCCTCCGGATCAACTGAAAACCGCAACGAGGCGGCATCGCACATTCGATCGTGCCGCCTCCCTCCAACATTACCCAAGACATAAGACCCATGACACAAGATTTCGCAGAAAGGACATCGTTATGAGCAGGAAGTTGACTCTCGCCGCGGCCGCCTTGGCCTGCACTGCCGCCTTCGGCCCCGCATTGGCCGCGGATCCGATGAATGACCTGGAGATCGCGCATACCGCCTACACCGCAGGGAACCTGGACATTCGATACGCCCATCTTTCCCTCGCGGTTTCGGAGAACCCAAGCGTTCGCGAGTTTGCCGAAACCATGATCCGCGACCATACGGCCGTCAACGACGCGGCCGTGGCGCTGATCCAGAAATTGAACGTCACGCCGCAAGACAACGACTTGAGCCGCGCCCTGGTGAAAGGTGCCGCGGAGAAGCGGGCCGAATTGATTGACCTGAACGGCAAGGCTTTCGATTGCGCCTACGCGCAAAACGAATTGGCCTACCATCAGATCGTCAATCAAACCGTGGAAGGAAACTTTATTCCCAACGCGACCGTGCCCGAGCTGAAAGCTCTGCTCAGCGATGCGCTCGTCACCTTTAAGGAGCACGAGAAGCATGCCGAGCACATGGTCATGGGCCTGAAATGCGACAGCTAAGACTGCGCGGAATACTCGGCTACAGCGGCGTCCTTCTGGGCGCCGCGCTCGCCCTCGCCGCGCCGGGTCCCTCCGACGCGGAAGAAAGCGGGAACACGCATCAGGTCTTAATCGAGAGATTCGCGTTCGTCCCACCCACGCTGACTATCGCGCAAGGCGATACGGTGGAATGGATCAACCGGGACATCGCGCCCCACACGGCTACGGACAACGGCGGAGCCTGGGATACGGCGGGCCTGACAAAAGGACAGTCGTCGAAAGTGGCTTTCACCGCGCCAGGAACGGAAACCTACATCTGCCGCTACCACCCCGACATGCGCGGCGAAATCGTCGTCACGCCGAAGTAAGACGAAACAAAACCAAGAACCCAACCTCACAGGAGAGACCACTAATGGCACTAATCGATCACCTCAGCGTCGGCGTTGCCAGCATCGGCGACGCCACAAAGTTCTACGATCCCTTGCTCGCCACCGTCGGCGGCAACCGTCTGTCGACAACGGACGGCTTCGCCGCCTACGGCAAGGAGGGCGTGGAGTTCCTCGTCATGCTTCCCTACGACAAGCAAGCTTCCTCCGGCGGCAACGGCGCGCATATCTGCTTCGTTGCCCCATCTCGGGAAGCCGTCGACAGTTTCCATAAAACCGCCATGGATGAAGGCGGCACCTGCGAGGGCGAACCCGGACCGCGCGAAGCCTATCCGGTGCCGGACGCTTACGCCGCCTATGTGCGGGATCCCTTCGGCAACAAGCTTGAAGTCATTCACAGCGGATTTGCGGGATAACGGCGCCAACCCGTGTCGTCGTGCGGGTGGCGCCGTTACAGATCGTGCGGCCCGCGCGAAACTGGACTCCCTCAGAAAACCGGCCGCCGGCGTTCAACTCCTGGGTCGGCGACCGGTGTCTGACCAGTTAGACTCGTCCCGCGGGCGTCCCGGCAATGGAGCCGCCCCCTTGACGCACCCGGTTGGGCAGCGAGAGTCAGTCGAACGATGAAAAGCCTTCTGGACTCGATCCGCGCCTGCACGCTTTGCCGGGACCTTCCTCTGGGTCCCGGGCCGATCGTGCAGGCGCACCCCGAGGCGCGCATTCTGATTGCCGGGCAGGCGCCGGGCCAGCGCACGCATCGCAAGGGGATTCCCTTCGACGACCCGAGCGGGGAGCGTCTGCGCGACTGGCTGGGGGTCGACCGCGAGACCTTCTACGACGCCACCAGGATCGCCGTGGCGCCGATGGGCTTCTGCTACCCCGGCAAAGGCAAGAGCGGCGATCTGCCGCCCCGCGCCGAGTGCGCGCCGGCGTGGCGCGAAAACCTGCTGAAGGGCATGAAGAACATCGAGCTGACCCTGGTGATCGGCCAGTACGCGATGGACTGGCACCTCGGGGACCGGCGGCAGAGCACGCTCACCGGGACCGTCGAGAACTGGCGCGCCTTCTGGCCCGAGATCCTGCCCCTGCCCCATCCCAGCCCGCGCAACGTGCGCTGGTTCAAGCAGAACCCCTGGTTCGAGAGCGATGTCCTGCCGGCGTTGCGCCGCCGCGTCCGCGAGGTGATCTGACCGCTCGCCCCGGCCTGCAACCATTTCCGTCCCTGGCGCGTATCTAGACACAGAGCGGCTGGATTTGAACCAGGTACGGAATGAGACGCAGTGATCAAGTTTAAGAACGCGCCGACGCCATGATCGAGCAACTGAGCGAACTCGAGCTGCTGGCGGCGGAATACGCGCTCGGTGTCTTGAGCGGCGCCGAGCGGCGGCGTGCCGAAGCGCTCGCCGCGCAGGACAACAGCTTTGCCCGCGAGATCGAGGACTGGACGCAGCGCCTGGCCCCTCTCGTCGAGGCCGTCCCGCCGGAGCGGGTTCCCATGGAAGTCTGGGAGCTGATCGACGCCGCCCTTCACGCCCGCGCTTCGGAAAGGCGCATCGCGTCGTTCCCTGGAACTGTCTGGAGCGAGAGCCTGGCGTTCTGGCGCTGGATGACGGTGGGCGCCGCGGCGAGCGCCACCGCGGCCGCGGCTGCCCTTGCCCTCTCCGTTTGGCTGCCAACTGCTCCATTCAGTCCAAATCAGGCGGACCGCTATGTTGCCGTGCTGAACCGCGACGCCGGCGCGCCCTCGTGGCTCGTCACCGCCGATGTCGCCGAGCGGCGACTGACGGTCAGACCGGTGGCGAAGGTCGCGGCCGGCGGCCGGGCGATGGAACTCTGGCTCCTTGCCGGCACGGTGTCCCCGCCCCGTTCCCTGGGCCTGCTGGATCCTGAAAAGGCATTTTCCCTGTCGCTTTCCGCCGCCTGGACCGAAGCGGAGGAGCCCCCAAGGGCTCTGGCCATCAGCTTGGAGCCCCCGGGCGGTTCGCCCACCGGCCTGCCGACGGGGCCTGTCGTCTTTCAAGGCAGTCTTCTGCCGCTGGATTAGAATCGCCCCCTAAAGGACTTTCAATCCATGCTGCGACAACACCTCGACCAGCATCGAAGCGCCGCGTTGCCGTTGAGACAGGTGAAGCGCGCGCACCTTGGATTCGTCGCCGCTCTTGAGGGCTTCGAAAAGCTGGCGATGGGCTTCGATGGACTTCTTCTTTTTTTCCGTCGGGATCAGGCGGAGCGCAACGAAGTGCGCGCGCTGAGCCGAATCCCGATGCGCTTTCCCCAGACGCTCGAGCCTTCGATTGCCGGAGAGTTCGAGCAAGCCGCGATGGAACCGCTCGTCCGCGCGCGCCCATCCGTCATGGTCATCGCGTTTGATCGCGGATTGCATGTCGGAGAGGGCGGCGTCCAGCGGCTTCAGAGCGTCCGCGCCCAGTCGCTGGTAAGCGATGCTGGCGACCGCTTCCAGCTCCAGTCCGGAAATGACCTGGTAAATCTCTCGCAGATCGTTTTCGGAAATGGGCGTCACCCGAATGCCCTTCTTCGGAATGATTTCGACCATGCCTTCGTTCTGAAGCCGAAGGAAGGCCTCGCGCACCGGCGTGCGGCTCATGTTGAGTTCGTCGATGATCCTGTTGATGTCGAGCAGGCCGCCGGGGGAGTAGGCGCCTCCGATCAGCCGCAGCCTTATGGCTTCGTAAGCCCTTTCGGTCAGCGACGGAGGCCTCGCAGCCTTACCGGCGTCCTTGATGCCGCCGCTTCGTCGCTTGAGGGTGACGGTGTTCGATTTTTCCGAGCGCGCTCTGGTCATCTGGCTTTTCCGGCCTGTCCGCGTCCTCCCGGACAAGGCCTTTCCATGGAGACCCCTCTGTTTACAGCAAAAGACAAACCGGGTCACCTCGGCTCAAGGCTTGGAATGTCGAGGGCGCCCGCTTGCGCACGCCGCCGCGTTACCGATCTTGACGCGAAAACATACTACTTATATATAAGTAAATATATTAAAAATCAGGATCAGCGATATGGCAAGTCGCGAGCTGCGGCGCTATCACATTGCCGCGATTCCGGGCGACGGCATCGGGAAGGAAGTCTGCGATGCGGCGCTGCAGGTTCTGGAGTCCCTGAAAGGTCCGCTTCGCTTCACCACCCATCCCGCCGGCGCCGAATGCTATATGGAAACCGGCGATGCGTTTCCTCCCGAAACGCTTGACGCCTGTCTCCAGGCCGACGCCATTCTGCACGGCGCCGCGGGTCTTCCGAATGTCCTCTACGACGACGGGACCGAGGCGGGCCAGGACTTCTCCCTGAACCTCCGGCGCGCGCTGGACCTCTTCGCCAACATTCGGCCAATCCGGCTTTACGAGGGCGTGCCGACACCTTTGGCCAGGGCGGAACCCGGACGGATCGATTACGTGATCGTGCGCGAAAACACCGAAGGGCTCTACGCCGCGCGCGGTGGCGGCAACGTGCTTTCCGACCGCTTGGCGACCGACACCATGGTGATGACGCGTCAGGGCGTCGAACGCGTGGTGCGCGCGGCTGCGGAGATCGCCCGCTCGCGCAATGGCGCGCCGCGCGACGGAAAACGCCGGGTGACGATCGTCGACAAATCTAACGTGTTGCGGAGCTACGCCTTTTTCCGGCAGGTGGCGGACGAAGTGCTGGAGGACTTTCCGGACATCGAAACGGACTATGCCATTGTCGACGCCATGACCGTTCACATGCTCGAGAAACCCGACCACTTCGATGTCATCGTCTGTGAGAACTTCGTGGGCGATATTCTTTCGGATCTCGGCGCTGCAACGGTTGGCGGCCTCGGACTGGCCCCGTCGGCGGAAGTCGGCGACAAGCATGGCTATTTCCAAGCCTCACACGGCTCCGCGCCGGATATTGCGGATCGAAACATCGCCAATCCTGTGGCCACGATTCTCTCGGCGGGAACGATGCTGCAGTGGTTGGGACAGAGATTCGGCGACGACCGCTTGCTGAAAGATCACGTAAGAATCCGCGATGCCTGTGAGACTGTCCTGAGGAACGGTACGGCGCGCACAAGGGATCTGGGCGGTACGGCGGGAACGACCGATTTCACGAGGGCTGTCTGCAATGCGTTAGGTGAAAGCTGAGTCGCGCGATGGCTCCTCAACAGGACGGGATCGACTTCCCGGCATTGGGTTTCGGCGGGGGCACTTTGGGAGACCCAGACGCGGTTATTCCCGAAGCGCAGGCGATCGCCACACTGGAGTGCGCCTACGAGGCCGGTATTCGCCACTTCGATACCGCGCCCTGGTACGGCAACACCAAGAGCGAACACAGAATCGGGACTTTCCTGCGTTCCCTGCCGTCACACGAAGACTGCATCGTCACGACAAAGGTGGGCCGCGTCTATTTCAGGCCCGAGGACCCGCAAGCCTTCAAGGCCTCGCCCTGGATGGCGCGCTGGAAAGGCGGATTGCCGTTCGACCTGCGGTTCGACTACAGCCATGCGGGCATCATGCGGTCCTACGAAGACAGTTTGATGCGCCTCGGCGTCAACCGTGTCGCGGCCTTGACGATCCATGATCTCGATCTCAAGCACCAGAAAGACGAGGATGGCGTCGCGAAGGCGTTTCGGGCGTTGGAAGCAGGGCGCGGTTTTCAGGCTTTGGCCGATCTGAAGCGGAGCGGCGAAATCGAGGCCATCGGCGCGGGTATCAACCACATCGGAATGATCCCAAGATTTCTCGAACGCTTCGACCTGGACTACGCGATCCTGGCCATGCCTTACACACTGCTCGACCAGGCCGCTCTGGAAAAGGAGCTGCCGCTTTGCGTCGAAAAAGACGTGAAGGTGATCATCGGCGCGGTCTTCGCCTCCGGCATTCTGGCCACCGGATCAAAAGGCGCGCCGCTCTATGGCTACAAACCTGCCGCGCAGGACATACTGGACCGTGTCCAGGGAATCGAAGCGATTTGCCGACGTCATGCCGTGCCGCTGCCCGCCGCCGCGCTCCAGTTCCCTCTGGCACACCCGGCTGTCGTGTCCGTGATTCCGGGCGCGAACAGTCCCGATCAGGTTCGCGGCAACATCGATTGCATCGGCCATCGGATTCCGGATACCTTCTGGCAGGAATTGAAGGGCGCTGGCCTGATCCAGCCGGACGCACCCGTCCCTGCCGGCGGGCCTCCCATCTGATACGGCGCGCCATGAGCGGCGGGGCGCACCGGCTCTAGGTCTAGCCGACCAACCAGAGCGAAAGAGCCGGAAAGGCAACGAGGAGCGCCAACCGAACCAGATCCGACAGCCAGAAGGGAATGACGCCCCGGAAAATTGTGCTCAAGGGCACGTCTCGCAGGACGCTGCGGAGCACGAAGACATTCAGACCCACCGGCGGCGAGATCAGGCTGATTTCCGTCACCACGACGACCAGCACGGCAAACCAGATCAGGACCGCTTCCGGATCGTCCAGTCCGGCAACGCCGAAATCCAACTCCAGAATAAGCGGATAGAAGACCGGCACCGTCAGGAGGATCATCGACAGACTCTCGAGAACGCATCCCAATATGATGTAGATCGCGATGATCGCGAAGAGGACCCAGTAAGCATTGAGCTCCTGGGTGTAGACCCAGTCCGTCAGCGCATCCGGAAGGCCCGCGAAGTTGATATAGTTGGTGAAGATGTCGGCACCAATGATGATCGCAAAGATCATCGCCGTCGTCCGGGCGCATTCCACCGCGGCGCCGAACAGCTTCCTGCCGCTCAACCCGCCCATCATCCAGGCGATCAACAACGCCGTCCCCGCGCCCACGCCCGCGGCTTCGGTCGGTGTAAAAAACCCGCCGTAGATGCCGGTCATGATAACGGCGAACAGAGCAATGACGGCCAACACACCGGCCTTCTCGCGTTGTGTGAAGGGCTCCACACCCTCGGCCTTCGGCGCGAGATCCGGCTTGAGCCGCGTGGCCACCACCACGGCGGCCATGTAAAGGAGAATGCCGAGGATGCCCGGGATGATTCCGGCGATGAACAGCTTTCCGATATCGGATTCCGTGATCAGCCCGATGACGATCATGATGACGCTTGGCGGAATTAGAATGCCGAGTGTTCCCCCGGCCGCGATGGACCCTGTCGCCAAGCTGTCCGCGTAACCGTAGCGGCGCATGGAAGGCATCGCGACCTTGGACATCGTTGCCGCGGTCGCGAGGGACGAACCACAGACGGCACTGAAACCGCCGCAGGCGACGACGGACGCCATCGCCAGTCCGCCGCGCGCACCACCCAGCAGATGATTGGCCGCCGCATAGAGGCCGTGACTGACTCCCGATATCGTCAGCAGGTTTCCCATGAGGATGAACAGCGGCACCACTGAAAGGGAATAGGACAACCCAGTGTCGAAGGCGATGCCGCCGATCATCGAGAACGTCGGCTCCCATCCGCGCAGGTACGCGAACCCGGCGGCACCGACCAGCGCCATGGCAAAGGCAATAGGCACCCGCAGAAAGATGAGCCCCAGCAAGGCGGCAAAACCAAAGAGGGATTCGGTCACGCCTACAGCTCCCGCCGGGCCAATGTCGCCAACGCCAAGACACAGGCCAAGGCGGCCATTGCGGCCGCAAACCAGCCGAGCGGCCCTAGCGGCACCGGCACCGCATTGGTGACCGCTCCGTCCGTGGTCAGCCGGATCGCATGATGGGCAAGGCGCCAGGCGATGACGCCCAGGGCAAGCGCGGAGACAAGCGAACCGAGGACCCGCATGGCGCGTCGGCACCAAGTCGGCGACAGGCCATAGATAATATCGACCTCGACGTGTTCGCCGGCGGCGGTCGTGAGCGGAAGGGCAGCGAAGACCAAGGCGCCGAGCATCAACTGCGTAAGCTCGAACGCCCCCGTGACCGGCGCATCAAACCAATACCTTCCGACCACGTCCGCCAGTGTAAGCCCGACAAGGCCGGCGAGGAGGAGCGTGCAGCAACTACCGAGGCCAAGAGTCAGCCAACGTTGCGCCGATTGCAGCATGGCTCCCCCCTTTTGGTTCCGGACGGCGGATCAGAGGATCAAGGAAGTCCGTAACGCTAACGCGCGACGCCCGCTTGCGTGCGCATGGCCTTCAGTGCCGCCGCGCCGTCCATGCCCTGTTCGTCGACGACCTTGACCCAAGCGGCTTCATGTTTAGCCGCTGAAGCTTCGATCGCTTCCAAAATGGGCGCCGGGGCATCGTAGATTTCGATACCGGCATCCTTGATCTTCTCAATGGCCTTTGTGTCGGCATCGTTCCAGGCCTTTCCGACACGCTCGGCGAAGGCTTCACCGGATATCGCCTCTATGGCAGCCCGGTCATCCGCGGAGATCTCGTTCCACTTCGCCTCGTTGACCACCACGAACCAGGTCGTGTTGTAGATCCCGCCGGGAACCCGCATGGAATACTTCAGATGTTCCGTCAGCTTGAAAGCCGTCAGAGCCTCATAGGTGAAGGTGACCCCATCGATGACGCCACGCGACAGCTTTTCATAGACCTCGCCCGAGGACATAAACAGCGTCGTTGCACCAAGGTCGCCCATCAGATCTGCGATGTAGCCGCCCGGCGTGCGGATTTTAAGCCCCGAAATGTCGGAGACCTGCTCCAGCTTCCGCACGTTGTTGTGCAGCACACCGGGGCCATGAACGAACAGGCCGACAAGCTTGACGCCCTTGTGCTCGGCTTGAGCGTCCAATTCACCCGCGTAGACACTCCAAAAGGCTTTCGATCCGGCAACTGCATCGTCGCCGATAAAGGAGAACTGACCGATGCGGGACCGGAAGAAGCGGTCATCCTTGGTAAAGGAGTGAAGACCGTAGGTAATGTCGGCAACACCGTCAGCGGCCAGGTCAAAGTGCGCCGGCGGCGGACCGACCGGTTTTGCGAGCACGCGGACTTTCACCCGCCCTTCGGTAACTTTGGAGATTTCTCGTGCCCAAGGCTTCATCGCATTGACGACGATGGGGTGTTTGGCCGGCAGCCATGACGACATCACCAACTGCGTCTCCGCGCGCACGGACGCCGATATGGCAAGCAGCGCAACGGCCCCGACACTGGCGACGGTCGATACCCTTTTGACGAAATTCCATCGCATCTCAGTTTCCTCCCTGCTTCCTATTCAAGCTTAGCGTTTCAGTCCGGTTTGAATTGATCCGGGTGCGCCGCGACGATGGATTCAATCGCGCTGCAAGCCGCTTCGACGGCCGCTATCCTTGGCCAACGGGTGACATCCAGGCCCCAGCGGCGTGCGTTATAGAGTTGGGGAATCAAGCAGCAATCCGCGAGCCCGGGACTCTCCCCATGGCAAAATGCCCCTCTTCCCGGCTGGTCCAGAAGCCCCTCAAAGGCGTCCAGTCCTAACCCGATGAAGCGCTGCATCCAGGCCTTTCGGGCATCCTCGCCACCCTCTGTCAAAGCCACCACGTGGTTCGCGACATGCAGATTGCAGACGGGATGGATATCCATTGCGACCGCGTGGGCGAGCGCGCGCACCTCTGCCCGCGCCGCGGGATCATCCGGCAAAAGCGCTGGGTCGGGGCGGGTCTCTTCGAGATACTCGAGAATTGCCACGGATTGAATCAGCCTGAGCCCGTCTATTTCCAACACGGGAACGAAACCCTGCGGATTGCGTTTCAAATGGTCTGCGGTACGCTGACGGCCGGCGGCAAGGTCAATCGGGACAGTCTCAAAACTCAGTCCCTTGAGCCCCAAGGCGATCCGTACCCGATAGCTTGCGGAAGAACGCCAATAGTCGTAAAGGCGCGGAGGGCTTCCGCCTTCCTGTTTTGCGCCGGTCATGTTCCGGAGAACTGCTTCTCATGCATCCAGGCGGCATGGCGCGGGGCGCGCTTTGTTTTTGACCACTCCTCCAGCATCTCCCACTTGACCTCATCGAGCTTTGCCAGCTTCGCCTCCTCTTCCGGATCCGGACAGGCGAGTTCGATGCGGTGGCCGCTGGGATCGAAGAAATAGATGGAGTGAAAAATCGAATGGTCGGTCACACCCAGCACGTCGATCCCATTGGCTTCTAACCGCTTCCGATATGCCAGCAGCGTCTCCCGGTCCTTCACTTTGAAGGCAATGTGCTGAACCCATTCCGGCGTATTGGGATCGCGCCCCATCTCCGGTTTGGTCGGCAACTCAAAGAAGGCAAGCACGTTGCCCTCGCCGGCATCCAGAAAGATGTGCATGTAAGGGTCCGGCTCGCCGGTCGAGGGAACGTTGTTTTCAGCGATCGCCAGCACGAAATCCATATCCAGGTTCTTGCCGTACCACTCGACAGTTTCCTTGGCATCCTTGCAGCGGTAGGCCACATGATGAATCTTGTCGATCTTCATGACTGTCCTCTCTTGCTCGCACCAGTGTCCGCATTCTCCGATGAGTTCAGGCTGTCCAACGCCAAGGCAAAGGCCTGGCGCAGGGTTTCCCGGTCACCGACGTGATTGGCCAAAATCAGGATCAATCTGGCATTGATAGCCTCGCTTTGCGCGGCACTCCGCCCCTCGTGGAGCGACAGAAGTTCCGCGTAGAAACCATCGGAGTCCTGGATATTCGGCGCAGTGTTCAATTTTGCCATATCGACTGCCTTCCCAAACTGCTCACGATCAGGCTCTTCCGACGGCGCGATGTAACGCGCTCGCGACCGCTTTGGCGTCGTAGTGCGCCCAGCGGGCCGCGACATGCTGGTCCGGCCGCAGGAGATAGCAGGCGGACTCACGATCGCCGAGGTAACGTTCGCGCAGCCCCGGCTCCTCGACGGCATTCACTGCGATGGGCTCAACTGCAATCCCGTCAATCTCGAAGCTGTCATTCGGCAGGTCTGTGTCGAAACCGAGCAGTTGGAACCTGTCGCCGAGCCGGTCGAGCAGCCACCCGCCGTTCAAAGGCGCATCGACCGCTGGAGCACCCGGACGAGTTCGTGATGGAAGGCCGTCGGCATCCGGACCGTTCAAAGACGAGCCATCGTAGACGCTGGGAACGGACAGCCGCCCCGAGTTCACCATGGGCCGCGCGAAAGGCGCCTGCGCGGAAAGGTCCAGAACCGCGTCGCGGAAGGCGCGGCTCGCCTCCGATTTGGGTGTTATGAAATCCGTCGAGCGCGAAGAATTGAGGATATTCTCGTCTGCTGCCGCGATCCTTTCCGCGTCATAGCTGTCGAGCAGGCTTTCCGGCGCCAGTCCCTCCATCACCAGCTTCAGTTTCCAGATCAGGTTGTCGGTATCCTGGAGTCCGCTGTTGGCGCCACGCGCGCCAAAGGGTGAGACCTGATGCGCCGCATCGCCGCAGAAGATTACGCGGCCATGCCGGAACTTCTCCATGCGGCGGCATTGGAAGGTATAGATGGAGATCCACTCCAGCTCGAACTGGGTGTCCTCCCCCAGCATCTCGCGTAGACGCGGTACGACGTTCTCCGGCTTCTTCTCCTCGTCCTTATCGATGTCCCAGCCGAGTTGCAGATCGATACGCCAGACATTGTCGGGCTGCTTGTGAAGCAGCGCGGACTGGCCGCGATTGAACGGCGGGTCGAACCAGAACCAGCGTTCGGTCGGAAAATCCGCCGCCATGATAACGTCGGCGATAAGGAAGTTGTCTTCGAAGACACGGCCAACGAAATCCAGGCCCAGCATACGCCGGACAGGAGAGTTCGCGCCGTCGCAGGCAATCACCCAATCTGCCGAGAGGTGATAGGGTCCGTCCGGAGTCTCGATCAACAGAGTCACTTCGTCGTCGGCGGGCTTTACGGACACGACCTTGTTTTGGCCGCGAATCTCGATAGCCGCGCCGGAGTTCGCCAGTTCTTCGACCCGTTCCACCAGGTACTGCTCGAAGTAATACTGCTGCAGATTGATGAAGGCCGGTCGTTTATGCCCTTCTTCTGGAAGCAGATCGAACTGATAAACCTGCCGCTCGTCGAAAAAGACCTTGCCGCGGTTCCAAACGACGCCCTTATCGACGAAACGGTCGCCGCAACCGAGCCGGTCGAGGATTTCGAGAGGCCGCTTTGCGAAACAGATGGCACGCGATCCAAAACTGACTTTGTCGTTGTCGTCCAAGACAACAACGGGAACGCCCTGGCGGGCGAAGTCGATGGCTGCCGCCAATCCGATTGGCCCGGCGCCGATCACCACAACGGGGTGGCGCACGGCCGATGCCGTCTCCTGATCCGGAGATGCCCGATAGGGGTAGAGTGGCGTCTCGAAGATCTTTGTCATGGATTGCGCCCCCACGCCTCAAATCTATTCCTGCAGCGCCGCCCACATCTCCTGGTCGCGCTCTGCCGTCCAAATACGCGGCGTATCGATGCCCCGCGCCTCGTCGTATGCACGGGCGACATTGAACGGCAGGCAGTGCTCGTAGATGGCGTAATCCGCGAACTTCGCGTCACAGGCGTCGCGGCAAGCCGCCATGGCTTCTTTCAGGCTGCGCCCTGCCGCTGCCGCCGCGGCTACCGGACGGTAAGTGCTTTCCAAGAAATCGCTCGTCAGCGTAAGCGCTTCGCGCACCTGGTCCTGTCCGACCAGGGCATCGCCCCGGCCCGGCGTCAGCGCGCGGGGCTTGAAGGCGCCGATGGCTTCGAGGGTGACGGGCCAGTCCTTGAAGTGCGCGTCGCCGCAATAACAAGCCGAGTGATACTCGACGGTGTCGCCCGAAAACATCACTTCGGAATCGGGCACCCAGGCAACGATGTCGCCGGCGGTATGGGCCCGGCCCAGATGCATCAGATCGATACGCCGCTTGCCGAGGTAAACCGTCATGCGCGACTTGAAAGTCATCGTGGGGTGAGTCAGTCCCGGTACGCTTTCCGCCGCCATGAACAACCGGGGGAACCTGCCGTACTCGCTGTCCCAGTCTTCCTGTCCCCGCTCATGGATCATCGCGCCGCAGGCATCCGAAGCGATTACCTGTTCCGCGCCGTAGGCCGACGCCCCGAGCACCCGAACCGCATGGTAGTGACTCAACACGACGTACTTGATCGGCTTGTCCGTTACCGTGCGGATGCGGTCGATGACTTGCTGCGCCATCACCGGCGTCGCCTGCGTATCGATCACCATGACACCGTCATCGCCGATGATCACGCCGGTGTTGGGATCGCCTTCCGCTGTGAAGGCATAGAGGTCGGGACCGACTTCCGTGAAAGAGATCGTCTTTTCTTCCGTATCCCCCGTGGAGGCGAACGCCTTTGACATTGAGTGCTCCCTACATTTACCAGTTTCGCTCGGGAAGCGGCGGCAGGATCCTGCCGGTGCAATCGCCGAACCCGATGCGGTAATCCTTGCCTTCGGCCCAGCCCGAAAGCGTCAGTGTGTCTCCGTCTTCCAGAAAGCTCCGGGACTCTCCGGTCTCCAGCGTCAAGGGCTCCTTGCCGCCCCAGGACAGCTCCAGAAGAGATCCGAACTCATGCTTTTCGGGGCCCGAGATGGTGCCCGATCCCAACAGATCGCCCGTGCGCATCTGACAGCCGCTGATCGCGTGGTGCGCAAGCTGCTGGGCCGCCGAGTAATACATATGACGATAGCTGGAACGGCTGATTTCGGTCGCTTTTGCGGCGCCCTGCGGCTGAAGTGAGACCGAAAGCTCGATGTCGTAGAGCATCGGCCCGGTGTCCGCGAGATAGGGCATCAGGGGCACCTCGCGCGCCGGCGTCGACACGCGGAACGGCTCCAGGGCGGCCCGCGTCACGACCCAGGGACTGATCGAGGTTCCGAAGGCCTTGGCCTGAAAAGGCCCCAGAGGTTGATATTCCCACGCCTGGATGTCGCGCGCCGACCAGTCGTTCAACAGGACGTAGCCGAAAATCATCTCGTCGGCTTCGGCGACCGTAACGGGGTTCCCCATCTCGGTGCCGGTTCCCACGACCGCGCCCATCTCGAGCTCGAAATCGAGGCGGCGGCTCGGAGAAAAGGACGGCTGGTCGGCGCCGTGAGGCTTGATCTGGCCGCGCGGCCGATGGATGTCGGTGCCGCTCACGACCACCGTGGAAGCGCGCCCGTTGTAACCGATGGGAATGTGCAGCCAGTTCGGCGGCAAGGCGTTTTCGGGACCCCGGAACATGCTGCCTACGTTGAAGGCGTGCTGCCGGCCGGCATAGAAATCCGTGTACTCGGCGACCGCGAAGGGAAGATGCATGGCGGCGTCCGACAGCGGTACGAGCGCTTTGGCGCGCAAGCCGGAATCGTCGCGAAGGGCCGGATCTCCGCCTTCGGCCAGCAGGTCCGTCAGCCGCGCCCTGACCTTGTCCCAGGCCGCGTTGCCGCGCGCCATGAAGGCGTTGAGGGTCGGCCCGTCGAAGACCCGTCCCTCGCCGCCGGCCGACAGGATCCCGGCGGCTTCCAGGTCCGCGAGGTCGAGCACGGAATCGCCGATGGCGACGCCGCAGCGCGGCACCTCTCCCGCGCGCGAAAAGACGCCAAAAGGCAGGTTCTGAATCGGGAAGTTACAGCCTTTTTTGTTGGCGCTTTGATGCCAGCTCCGCATCCGGGCGATCCTCCGGTTTCTCCTGCCAAACGGCGCGCTTTGCAGCGCACCGCCGATAATCCGCATAATAGTTTCACTTGAAATTATGTCAACACAGCAATTTCCAAATGTCTTATTTTTCCCACTCTACAGAGGAAATCTATATAGTTACGTTTGAAATTACCTGTGAAGTGTGGTTTTCTAACCGGCATGGAAGCAACAATCTCCAACCCTTGCAAACCGGCGGCCCCAACCCCGGCGGACTTCGATCTGCGGAGCTTTTTTCCCTATCTGGTGCGGGTCTACTACCGCGCGGTCAGCGAATCGGTCACCCAAATCTACGAGTCCCGCTACGGCCTGACGGTCTCGGAATGGCGGACGATGGCCGTTTTGGGAACCGACACCCTGTCCGCGGGGGAGATCGTCGAGCGGTCGAGCATGGACAAGGTCAATGTCAGCCGCGCGATCCAGAAACTGCGGGCGCGGGGGTACCTGCGGCGCGATATCGACGGCGACGACCGGCGGCGCGCCGTGGTGCGGCTGACCGAGGACGGAATTGCTGCCTTTGCCGACCTGATCCCCGAGGTCACCGCTCTGGTTGAGAGTTTGCTAACCGGCTTCAGCGCGGAAGAGCGCGCCCAGCTTCTGGGCTTGATGGAACGCGTTCAGAAAAACGCCGAAACCATCACCCCCACCAAACATCCCTGAGTCAAAAAAAGAACGGCTGCGGCACACTGTTGTGCCGCAGCCCTAGTCTACACAGATATTGGTCGCTTCAGTCTCGGCGAGGAACGGTCCCTCATCAATCAACCGGAAGGGGGAGAGGCCAGGCTATTTCGGCTGAGCTTTCCCTCCATTGGAAACGACTGCCGTCACCGGCAGCATTAGTTCTTCATCTGACTGGCGTGTGCCTCCATGGACTCGATCAAAGTCTCCGCATTGGAGACGTTCATCGCCGATTCCAGCCTCTCCTTGTCGGAGAAGTGCTGGTCCTCTTCCTTGAACACCTTGGCTTCATTGCGAATCTGAATGATGTGCCAGATGACCCAGGAGGCCAGGCCCGCAATGGCAAGCACATATTCCGACCCCGGAAAGGGATACATTGGGCCAATATCCAACAGATTTTGATTCCAGGATTCAATTCCCGTCGACATGATCTTTCACCCTTTCCAGTCTAATTTATGAGACCGCGTTGCCGCGCTTCCTTGCGCTCGGCCTCGAACACATCGGCTTCGTCCAGGTAGCGGCCGTGGTACTCACTCAGATCAAGCCCGGCGATTTCGACCCGCTCCGGAATGCGCAGCATGCCCAAAGCCTTGAGAATGCCCGCCGCGATAAAGGCCGGCAGGAAGCCAAGGACACCAAACATGATGATCGCACCGATGAACTGTCCCAGCGGATTGATGTGGGCATAGTCGGGATTCATCGAAGCCGGGTAGCCCCAGAGCACGAAACCGCAGATCACCACGCCGAAGAACCCGGCGTAACCATGAACCGCGACCGCGCCCACCGCATCGTCGATCTTGAACTTCCGCTCGACCCAGTAGTGCAGCTTGTACATGAAGACCACACCGGCCGCCGCAATGAACATCGCCTGAATCGGGTGATAGAGATCGTTGCCAGATGACGCTGCGATGATGCCGGCAAGGCCGCTGGAATAGGTCCAGAAGGCATCACCCTTAGAGATCACGTATCCCATCAATAAACCGCCGGACAGCGACATCAGGAAGTTGAAGGTAATCGCAGAGGTCGATGTCGGAGCGAGATAGATGTTCGTGGTCGAGAAGAAGGACCCCTCCATCCCGGCCGCTTCACCGATATCGAATATCGGAATATTGCACGCGACATAGAAGCCCCAGAAGCCGGTGTAGATCAGGAACAGACCAACCGTTACCAGCCAGGGGTTATGCGGCACGATATTGCGTGGGGTCCCGTCGGCACGGAACTTGCCGATCCGCGGACCGAGGTGAACGAGAACACCCAGTGCAAACCCGCCGGCGATCGCGTGGATCACACCGGACGCGTAGGCATCGTGATAGCCGAGCAACTGGACCATCCATCCGTCGGGAGACCAGCCCCAGGCCGCGTCGATGATCCAGGTGAAGGATCCGATCAGCACGGCCAACAACCAGAAGGCACCCGAACGGATTCGCTCGATGACCGCACCGGACACGATAGATGCCGCCGTCCAGGAAAACAGAAGGAAAGCCGCCCAGAAGACCCCGTTTATGCGAGCCCAACCCATCGTATCGTCCGCCGACAGATCCGAACTCAACGGGGCTCCGCCCATATGAGTTCCCATCAGTTCGCTCCAGGGAGTCGCCCAGGGCGCAGACAGAACATCACCAGTGATAAAGGGCCCGTTCGGCCATGCGAAGTAAATGTACCAACCGAAATAGAAGAATGTGACGGTCACCAAGGGGATCACCATCGTGTTCTTCATCAAGGTATGCATCATGTTCTTGCGGCGCGAGGCCCCTACCTCGTACATGCAAAAACCGACGTGAATCAAAAACATGAAGACAACGGTGATCCAGTAATAGACCTCCGTGAAGATGACCGTCAGGGAATCTAACTGGTTGTCCATTCCTCCCCCCTTATGATTGTCATTGGATTGAGGTCCGGCGCGGACCGCCGCAACCACTTGCACCCGGCTCAGGATTGACGATGCCCTTCTTAGGCAATTCTGTTTCCCAGGATTAAACTTTGTCGTTTTCGGACTCCCGCTGTCTACGGCGCATTGGGGGGCTCTTCCCCCGATCGGACAGGCCTAGTTAGCTCTTTCGGAAGTCTACTCATCCGAAAGAATGATCCGAATGTCGCAGTGTTCGGCTAAACTGGTGGACTTCCCGTATCAATCTGACCACGAGGCGGCAGATGTCAGACCGTCGACGACCTTCCAACACACCCGACGCCCCACCGGCGGCGGGTCACCTACTGCCACAAGACGAACGGAAGGCCATCCCTTTCGCCGCCATCGCCAACTACACCTACGATTGGGAGACCTGGGTCGATCCGGACGGCAAACCGCGTTGGGTAAACCCCGCCGTGGAACGTATTACCGGCTACACCCCGGGAGCCTGCCTGGCCATGGACTCCTACCCGCTGCCCTTGGTCCACGAAGACGACCGCTCGACAATTCGCGCCTGCCTGGCCGCCGCAAGCCGCGGAGAAAGCGGCAATGACATCGAATTCAGGATCTTGCATCGGTCCGGTCAGGAACGATGGGGTGCCGTGTCCTGGCAAAGCGTTGTCGATGAAGACGGTACGCGCATCGGTTGGCGTACTTCCGTGCGTGACATTACCGATCGCAAACAGATCGAAGCGGAGCTGCGGAAGGCCCACGCGGACGCCGCCAAAGCCAATCACGCCAAATCGAAGTTCCTCGCTGCGGCGAGTCACGACCTGCGCCAGCCCGTACAGGCTGTTTCGATGTTTGTCGCCGCGCTCCGGTCGGCAAAGGACGCGGACGCCCGCCGAGAAATCCTGAAGTCGATCGAGGAATCCCTGCAGGCGACCGACGACCTGCTCAATGCGTTGCTCGATGTGTCCCGTCTCGATGCCGGCGTATTTCAGCCGAAAGTCCGTGCCTTCGCCATCGGCGACCTATTGGATAGGCTCGAGCGCGAGTACGCAGCCCGAGCGACCGCCAAGGGCCTGAAGATTCGATCGGTCATCAGTTCAGCGTTTGTCCTGGGCGACCCTGTGTTGGTCGAACGCATCCTGAGGAACCTCGTTTCCAACGCAATTCGCTATACGGAGCAAGGCAGGATCCTGATCGGTTGCCGTGGCCGAGGGGAAAGTCTGGCGGTTGAAGTGTATGACACCGGGATCGGCATTTCGGCGGAGGACATACCGCTCATTTTCGAGGAGTTCCGGCAACTCGGTAATCCGGAACGAGACCGGACAAAGGGCCTGGGGCTTGGCCTTGCCATAGTGGACCGCCTATCCAAGTTGCTGGGGCTAAAACCCTACGTACGCTCCACCCCCGGTCAGGGTTCTCTGTTCGGCTTTACGCTGCCGCGCGCCTCCAAGACGGACTTGTCATTCGCCAAGGAGGAAACCGCGCTTGCGGAGGGCCTTATGGAGGGCCGAAAAGTCCTGGTCATCGACGATGATCCCGCACAGCTCAGAGCGCTCGAAGCCCTGCTGTCTCAATGGGGGTGTAACGTGGTAACGGCTGAGACAGGAGACGAAGCGGTGATCCGCGCCAAGATGCAACAGCGCCCACCGGACCTCGTGATCGCCGATCATCGTTTGAGAGAAGAAAAGACGGGAAGCGAAGCCGTCGCGCTTCTGCGGGGTCGGTTGGCACGCCCCCTGCCCGCCATCCTCTTGACCGGTGACACAGAAGCGTCCCGCCTGCAGCAGGCTGCCGGAAGCGGGCTGACGCTTCTGCACAAACCCGTCCGTCCCGAATCCTTATACCGGGAACTGGTCGCGCTGACGGCGGAAACTATATGACGAAGCGCTAGCCCAACGGCGCCTCAGGGCTGGGGTTCCGCAGGAAGCGAATGGTCCGCCGCATGCCCTCTTTGGAGCCCTAAGGAGGCGGCTGTCATCGCGGCCTGGGTCCGGTTCGCTGCATTGAGCTTCGTCAAGACCACTTTCACGTGGGCCTTGACCGTGCTCTCCAGAAGGCCCAGCGCACGGCCAATTTCCTTGTTCGAGCATCCGTCCATCAGCAGGGCGACGACTTCCAACTGCCGTTCCGTCAGACTGCTCAAGGGATTGTCGGCTGGCATCGAAGGGCTCGAAACCGCCTCAAAAGACTGCAAATCTTCACGCGGCTCCGACAAGACTTGCGCCGGCACGTAAATTTCCCCGGATAGAACCAATGAAATTGCGTGCTTCAAGGATTCATCGCTGCAGGATTTCAGGATGTAGCCGCGGGCGCCAAGGCGGATAGATTCGACGATGTTATCCACCGCTGTCATTGCCGAGAGCATGATTGTCGGGAGATCCGGCCGGCACGCCTGCAGCCGCTTAAGGCCCTCGAAATCCTCCATGCCGGGCATGGCCAAATCGAGAAGCAAGAGGTCATATGACTCCTCGGAATCCAGTTTGTTCAGGGCTTCATCGACTGTTCCTGCTTCGACGACCTCGACCCCCTCAAACAGACTGACGAGAAGCAGCTTCAGACCCCGCCTGAACAGCGTGTGATCATCCGCAACAAGTATTCTTCCAACATCCTGCATGCCAAAGCCCTGTTTGCTCCGTTCGAAGCGGCATTTTCCATATTTCTTGTGTATTCTAGCACAGCGGTGTGGCGGAGGGCCAACCGATAGGTTGAGAGAGCACGGATCCACCGCACCGCAGAGACAGCAGCTCACCCTCTTCTTCCGATGCCATTACCCTGGCCGCAGGAAACTCCTACGTGCGCGCTCAACTCTGGCGCGGATCACGCAATCCTCGACATGATCGTTAATCAGACCCATCGCCTGCATAAGGGCATAAACCGTAGTCGGTCCGACGAACTTCCAGCCCAACTTCTTGAGGTCCTTCGACAGAGCGACCGATTCCGCCGAAGTCGATACGGTCTGCGGCGCCGGAAGCCGGCTGGCATCCGGCTCATAACGCCACAAGAAAGCCGCGAGCGAACCCTCCCGCCCGACAAGTTCCTGAGCCCGCCGTGCATTGTTGAGGACCGCCTCGATTTTGCCCCGGTGGCGGACAATGCCTTCGTCTTTCAGCAGACGATTGACATCGCGCTGGGTAAAGCGTGCGATCCTGTCGAATGCGAAATCATGAAATGCCGCGCGGAAGTTATCACGCTTGGCAAGAATGGTTCGCCAACTCAGTCCGGATTGAAAACTCTCCAAACTGAGCTTTTCAAACAAGCGGCGGTCATCGCTGACCGGGAAACCCCATTCGGTATCGTGATAGGCGAGGAACTCAGGCGCCGCGCCGCACCAGCGACAACGTGCCTTTCCGTCCGGGCCCAAGATCGTGCCACTCAATTGCGGAGAACCCTTCTATGAAACATGGGCGGACATGATTTAGCCGAGCAAATGAGAGAGCCGCTCGTCCGTTCGGGAGGGTGTCATCTCGAGAACCTCCGCGCTCACCACCTTTTCGGCAACGAACGGATCATCGCTCACTCTGCTTTGCAAATCGGCCAGAGATGTGTTGTGCGCCAGAATTCCTCCACCCAAATCCGGTTGAAGGCTTCCGGCAACCAGGAATACGCCGTCGTCGAACCCCTGCTTCAGCCACGCCTTGTGGCCCTCCATAAAGGCGCCAGCCTGGCTTCTGTTATTTGAGAACTTGAGTAAGACGATAAACATCAGACCTGACTTCCCTTTCTCCGGCTCAACTTACTGCTTGGATTTGGTATTGATGTTGGCGTTGGGGCATCGTGCGGCCTTCCATGGCCGCCCGGCTCCGGCGATCCGCGTGTCCAGCCATCGACACATCTGGGCGACCTCCTGTTCGATGAAGGCCCCGTCGCGAAACGCGTTCGCCAGAGTCGCGACCCCCTGGCTGCGTGCGAGAAGGTGCATTGCCAGTGCATCGGCGTCATCGTGACACCCGAGCAATTCGAACTGCTTTCGCAACCAATCTCGAAACATTGTGAACAGAGCGTTTGCCTCCGACTTGGAAGCATGGTTTAGCTTTGCAAGCTCCGTACTGAGAGTTCCGACCGGACAGCCGTACCGCTTTATCTTGGCCCGGTTCATGATCAGAATGTGAATGAAACAACGGATGCGATCCGCCGGGTCATCGCTGCCGCCTTCCCACTTGTCCAGCATGCGCCGCGTGTTCGCGAGACGCAGACCGATGACGGCATCCAGGATCTCATCCTTGGACTTGAAGTGATGGTAGAAGTTCCCCCGCGAAATCCGTACCGCATCCGCGATATGCGAGAAGGAGGTGCGCGCGAATCCTTGCCGGTAGAACAGCCGATCCGCTGCCTCGACGATATGATCGCGCGTTGATCTGTCGCTCAAAGAAACCCTCCACCCTTGCCGCCCCCCAGAGAAAACACTCACTCAGCATTTAGGACGACTGTCCTAATAAAATAGGACAGTCGTCCTAACCTGTCAAGATCGAGCGGTGTGGAGGGAATACCGGTTGGACCGGTGTCTCTATGCGCGTTTCTGGCGGCGATACTCTTCGACGGGCAATCCACCGAGTCCCCAATCCTCCATCTCAACCTCATCGATCACCACGAAGGTGGATGCGGGCTTCTTGTTCAGAACCTGCACCAGAAGATCCGTCGTCCCTTTGATGAGCTCGGCCTTCTGTGCCGGCGTAACACCTTCTCTCGTAACCTTGATGTTCACGTAAGGCATAAACTGCTTCTCCCTTATGAGTCTTAGGCCGAAGATTCGGGAGCCGTGCTCTGGCTCACCAGATCGTAGTGAAAAATCTTCGATATGATCCGCCAGGCACCATCCGTTTTGATGAGGGTCAGGAAATCGGTGAAGTGCTTTTCACCGACGACACAGTAGAGGCAAGCGAAGGCGGTCTTCGGTCCCGCAAACCGGATCGACTCGATCCGATCCGCGCGTGCCTGCCCCTTGCCGGCAGGCGAGGGCCGTTTGTCGACAATGGGGAAGTATTCCTCCATCGAATAGTTGATCAGATCGTCTTCCACCGCGCAGACATAGCGGGCTTCCGGGTGCAGGGCTTCGCGCAGCTTCTGCGTATCGCTGTTGTAGATTCCGTCGAGGTAGACCAACAGGACGTCCCTCACGGCGTTGAAATCCGGTGTCATTCCGAGCTTTCCTGTTCGTGAACCGCTCCCCGCGCGCCGGTGACTACCGGCCCGTGGACAAGAGCAGCGATCATGAGACAAATGAGAATAGGGTCAGGCGGCGATCAGACCTTCCGCGGTCATCGCCTTGACCACCGAAGGGCGTTCCGAGATGCGCTTCACATAGGCCGCGGTGTTCGGCCAGCGCCCAAGATCGATGCCCACATGCTTGGACCAGGACGCAACGACGAAAGCGTAGCTGTCCGCCACCGTGAAGACGCCCCCCATCAGATAGGAGCCGCTGTCCGCGAGAACCGATTCCAGATAGTCCATGCGACGCGCCACTTTGGCCTCGGCCGCCGCGCGCAGGTCTTTGGACAGGGGTGTTCCCGAGAAGAAGGGGCTGAAGGCCTTGTGCAGCTCCGACGCCACGAAGTTGAGAAAGTGCTGCAGGCGTATCCGCTCCATCGTTCCCGGGGCCGGTGCCAACCCTGTTTCCGGCTTCTGATCCGCCAGATATTGCAGGACAGCAGGCGCTTCGCTAAGAACCACATCATTGCTGACCGCGAGTGCGGGTACGTATCCATTGGGATTGATAGCGGCGTAGTCAGCTCCCGACTTGGTTCGCTGGGCCGCCGTATCGACTTCTTCGATTTCGAAGTCGGCTCCGATCTCGTTCAAGGCGATGTGCACCGAAAGCGAACAGGACCCGGGCTTGTAGTAAAGTTTCATGAAAGCATCTCCATAGAAGTTGCTGGGATGGCCAGCGACCGCCAAGAGGTATGGAGTGAGCTTTCCTTTGTAAATCACGTATCCAAAGGATACCGTATTATCCGGTTTCCATTTGGTAACCCGAGATGGGCAGCAAATGTCACTGAAAGTCCGAAAGAACCGAAGCCCCGAGCCGCCGCATTCCTGTCCTCTGACGGAGTGCATGGCCATTATCGGCGGCGCCTGGACCCCCAACGTGATCTGGAGTCTGCGCGCGGGTCCCAGGCGCTTCAGCGAGTTGCGTATCGATATTCCCGCCGTCTCGCCAAAGGTCCTCACCACCCGATTGCGGGACCTGAAAGCGCGCGGCGTCGTGCACCGGGAGGTCAAGCCGACCTCGCCACCCTCCGTCGAGTACTCCCTAACCGAACATGGCGAGCAATTGATCCCGGCGATCGAAGCCATCGTCGCCGTGGGCCATGATCTGAAGAAAAAGAACCGCTGGAAAGGAGCGAAGTCGAAGAAGGCCGCGAAACCCTCCGCCAGCTAGACGCTGAGTCCCTCAAGTCCCCAACACCCGGATCACCGGGAACAGCAGATTCTTCGCAAAAAATCGAACATTCGCTGATATACCGTGAAGGTCTGCAGCGGGTTCCAGTAGCATCGGTTTGCGGAGGAACAATGACCGTAAAGAGAATTGTCGCCGACATCGCAACAGAGTCGGTCTCGTCGGTTCGTCAGTTTTACGTCGACCTCTTCCAACTCGAGATCGTCATGGATTTCGGGTGGATCGTTACGCTCTCATCCGGCGAAACGACTCCAGTACAGCTCAGTATTGCCAGTGAAGGAGGTTCCGGAACACCGGTGCCGGATTTGTCCATTGAAGTCGAGAATGTCGATGAAGTCTTCGACCGCGCTCAGAAACTCGGCTGCCAGATCGAATACGATCTAACAGACGAACCTTGGGGCGTTCGTCGATTCTATGTTCGAGATCCTGCCGGGAAACTGTTGAACGTCCTGGCACATCTGTAGCAACTGCCTCTCCGCTGCCGTCCGGCACGGGTTATGAGTCCGGAACCTCGTCTTCCGGCAGGTGCGCCTCAACGCCGGTCAGCTTTTCGTAGGCCTTGATGACGGCGGTACAGCTTTCATCATCAAGGCCCATGATGGACGCCAGTGCATAGGTCTGGTGCACCGACTCAGCCATGAAGCCGGGCAGGCCCGCCTGCTCCATCCAATGCGCGTAGTAACGAACGTCTTTAAGGGCATTTGCCAAGGACATATGCGGCGTGAAGTCGCGGCGCAGCGTCGCCTCCCCATAGAGATCCATCATCCCCGAGCGTCCACCCGCCGCCGAGATGATGCCGATCACCTTCTCCATGTCGAGCCCTTCCTTGGCGGCAAGCGCAAAGCCTTCGCACCAGGAAGCGACGTTCGCGAAGGCAATGTAGTTGTGGATCAGCTTCAGGCGTATGGCGTGACCGGCCGGTCCGACATGAAAGATGTTTTCCGCGTAGGTTTCGAAGAGAGGCCGAAGCCGCTCCAGCAAATCGGCCTCGCCGCCAAACAGAACGTTCACCTCGCCACGGTCGGCGTGCAACGGTGTCCGCGTCATCGGCGCCTCGCAGTAGAGGATACCCCGGCTCTCGCAGACCGCCGCCATCTGCGCAACGTGGTCCGGGGAGGTCGTCGTGTGGTCGAGGAAAACGGCGCCGGGCCGCATCTGTGCCAGGGCCCCGTCCTCGCCCAGCGCAATCTCCCGGACGACCTCGGCCGTCGTGACGCAGATCCCGAAGACATCCGCTGCCTTGGCAGGCTCATTCGCACCCTCGGCCAAGCCAGCCCCGAGAGATTCGGCGTGGGCCATCGCCGCGGCATCAACGTCGTAGACCGTCACGGGAACGCCATGCTTCAGCAAGTTCTTCACCAGACCTCGCCCCATTCCGCCGAGACCAACAAATCCAACGTTCAGACCCGCCGCTATGCCCATACTTTTGTCCTCCCAACTGCATTAAGTCTCATTTCCCTGAGTCCTAGACGAGGGCCCAAGCGATCACAAACCGTGGCTGCTCATGCGATGAACAACGGCCCAAATCGAGCGATATTAAGTTTGATTTACGAATGCCATTAGTTGACCTTAAGATTGGGAATCAGAGGCCCTGTGCTTACCGGCCAGGCCGTTGGATGGAGAGTCAGGATTGATTCCCGAGAATTCGCAAGACATCAGCCTGCGCGCCCTTCGCGTTCTCGTCGCGATCGACGAGGCCGGATCGATGGCCAAGGCCGCCGAGCGGCTCGGATCCAGCCCTGCCGCCGTATCGCAGCAGATCTCCAACTTGGAGACCTTTGCACGGACGACCTTGCTGGACCGCGGCGAGCGACCGATTCGCCCGACCCCTGCGGGGGCCTTGCTGCTCCGTCACGCCCGCAAGGTCCTGATGGCGGTCGCCGAAGCCCAGGCGCAAATGATGGAGCTCAACCTCTCCTCCCTGCCGCAGCTGCGTTTTGCCATCATCGATGACTTCGATGCCAGCGTGACGCCGCATCTGATCGGCAGCCTGCATGACAGCTACCCCAAGACGGCCTTCAGCGCGGTGTCCGGGCGTTCGGATGCGATGACAGATCTTTTCGTGCGGCGGGAGGCGGACGTCGCGATCACCGGCCTGCCGCCGGACGACCCTTCGAGTTACGACGTCATTCCATTGCTGCAGGAGACCTTTTCCGTTGTCGCGGCGCGCGGAGCCCTCGACAAGGACGACCCCTTGCTGCCGCAGCTTCGGCACCTGCCGTTCGTCCACCACAATGAAAGAATGCCGATCGGCCGTCTGGTCGAACAACACCTGCGGCGTCATCGCTTTTCGGCGGAACGGCGTTTTTCTTTCGAGGCGTCGCGCTCGATCTTCGCGATGGTCGACATGATCGGGGGTTGGGCCCTCGGGACCCCGTTGAACATCCTCGACGGCACGCGATTCGAAGAGAAGATCGAGGTTCTGCCCTCTCCCTTCACGCGATTGACCCGCAGCGTGCACTTGACGGCGCGGCGCGGCGAGCTCGGCACATTGCCCGGAGCGACCGCAGATATGATCCGAAACTATCTGAAGGAAACCGTCCTGCCGCGCGTCGGTGCCTTTTCCGATTCGCCGGACAACCTCCTCTCCATTCTGGAAGATCCGATTACGGTGCCCGCATCAATTCAGAGGGCAGAAGAATGTTGAAGCGCTCTCTGATCGCCTTGTCCGCCGCCGCGTCGATGTACTCCGGAAAGTGCGTGGCGAGAATGCCGTCCGCGCGCTCCCTGGCGCGGCTCCAGAGATCCTTCGCGCCACCCTCCGCCCAAGTCTTGGGCTCATCACGATCCGCCAAGGCCGGATAGAAGTAGTCCCGTTGCATCGCCGCCATCGTCTGGTCCGTTCCGAGGAAATGACCTTCGCCGGTGGCGGCCTGCCGAATGGTCTCGAAACCGAGCGTCTCGTCGTTCACCTCGATCCCGCGAACGGCGCGATAGACATGGCTAAGCATCTCGTCGTCGGCCACGAAGGCTTCGAAGGAGGCACCGAGAAGGCTGGCCATCATCCCGGATGACTCATAGATCATGTTAGCCCCTGCCAGCCCGGCCGCGAGGGCGGCAATGCCCTTTTCCATGCCCATCTGCGCGTCCACCGCTTTCGCATCGGACATGGAGCAGGCGACGCCACAGGGCAAACCCAGATGGCGGCCGATCTGACCCGATGCCGCGTTCATGATACTGATCTCTCCGCCGCCGCCGCAGAACGCGCCCGTCCGCAAGTCGATAACCAGCGGCCAGTTGGAGAAAATCATCGGGTAACCCGGCGCAAAGAGATTGACCATAACCAGGGCGGCCAGGGTTTCGGCGGTGGACTGAACGAGGAAACCGGCGGGCGTTGCCGGTGCGGTCGCGCCGGACATCGCTGCGATGATGGCGTTGATGGGTATGCCCAGACGGATGCATTCCAACGCAACGCCGACGGCGTCCTCACCATAGCGCAACGGCGAGATAACCGGACTGATATGCGCCTTGCAGAAAGGGCGTTCCTGGAAGCGGCCGGAGCCGCCGAGCGCCAAATCGAACATTTCGACGATCGGCGCCACGCTGTCGGGAACCGTAAAGGACGTGCCTACCGGTTTCGTGGTCCCGGCCAGCAAAGCGTAGGCGGTATTTACATCGAGATCGAAGATGTCAGCGACGTCGGTGGCGACGCAGCAACGCGTGAACCAGCTGACGTTCGGCAGCGTGTCGATCAGGCGGGTGAAGTCGTAGAGGTCGGCCAATGTCGAGGGCCGGTACAGTCCGCTGTCGCGGCCCAGCGTCTGCACCGCTGCCCCGCCGGTTCCGAAATAGACCCTGTCGCCGCCGACTTCGAAGTCGTGCTTCGGGTCGCGTCCATGAAAGACGAAACGCTTGGCCGCACCAGCGACGATGTCTTCGACGAGCGCACGCGGAAAACAGAGTCGTCCCCTTTCGGAAAGCCGCGCACCGTATTCCAGCGCCTTGGCTTGCAGGACCTCCGGCACGTCGCCCATGCCGATATGGCTCAGAACGCGGAACGCCTCGTCGCAGATCTTGGAGAGGTCAGCGTCCGACAGGGGTCGGTAGGCGCCGCCGGATTGGCCGGGCGGACAGGGATCGACTTCGGCAACGGGCGCTGAGCGCGCGGCCACCCGCGCGGCCCTGCCGCGTCCGCGCCGTCCGATCCTGGTTTCCTCGGAGGTCATACCCCGCCCTTCCGATTTTGCTCCACGGCAGTGTGCTTCACGCCCTCGCTTGGCGCCTACGGCGAATGCCAATCTTCAGGAAAATCGAAGGGTGCCCCGCAATCTCGCTTAACCTCTCATTTCCCGCTTAAGCCGCCCGCGCCGATTCGTCATTCTCAACTCATTCTAGCGGGAGACCGGTTGGCAATGAAATCACACGCGCGCGCAGTCATAATCGGTGGCGGGATCGGCGGCTGCAGCGCCCTCTACCACCTGACCCGGGAAGGCTGGAGCGATGTGGTGCTCGTCGAGCGCGACGAGCTGACATCCGGCACGACCTGGCATTCCGCCGCGCAGGTCACGAACTTCGGCGCTATTCAGGTCATGGTGGGCCTGAAGAGCCATTCCATCCGGCTGTACAAGGAACTGGCGGACGACCCGGAGTATCCGATCAACTATCACCACGCGACGGGCGGCCTCCGGCTGGCCTCCACGCAGGATCACCTCGACGGCTACCACCATTTCATGTCTCTCGCCAAAGGCATGGGAGTCGCGTTCGAACTGTTGGACCCCGCAGAATGCCAGCGGCGCCATCCTTTGATCACGACGGACAATCTGCTCGGCGCGCTCTGGGATCCGCTGGATGGGGACATCGACCCGGCCCAGTTGTGTCAGGCGCTTGCGCGGCGGGCACGCCTAGCGGGCGCCGAGATCTACCGCCATACGCCGGTCACCGGATTGACCGAGAAGCCCGGCGGCGAATGGATCGTCCACACCGGGAAAGGCGACATTCATTGCGAGATGGTCGTGAATGCCGGGGGATACCGCTGCAACGAGATCGGCGCCATGATGGGTGTCGAGCTGCCGGTGGCGTCGATGGAGCACCAATACCTGCTGACCGAACCGATCCCGGAAATCGAGGCGCTGGACTTCCGCGTCCCCTTGCTGCGCTGCTCGACGGACGATTTCTATTCCCGACAGGAGAAGAGCGGGCTTCTCGTCGGCTTCTACGAACAGGATTGCAAGACCTGGTGCCTGGACGGAATAGACCCGGACTTTACGAATGCGCTCTGTCCGGACGACCTCGACCGCTGCATCGATACGATGGAAGGGACATTCAAACGCCTGCCCTGCCTGAACGAGGCGGGAATACACACGGTCGTAAACGGCCCGATCACCTATACACCCGACGGTGTTCCTCTGGTCGGCAAGATTCCGGGCAAACGCAACGCCTGGTGCATCACCGGCCTGCGGGCGGGTTTGGGTGAAGGCGGGGGGCATGGCTGGCTGCTGGCACAGATGATGGTGCACGGCGAAGCCTGCTACGACACCTGGGCGCTCGACCCCCGGCGTTTCACGCGCTACGCCAACGTGGAATACACCGCGCTGAAAGCGGTTGAGGATTATCAGAACGAGTTCCGCTTTCACATGCCGCATGAACATCGGCCGGCAGGCCGTCCGATGAAAACCACGCCGCTCTATCCTCTTCTCAAGGACATGGGGGCCGCGTTTGGCGTCGTGAACGGCTGGGAGCGCGCCCTCTATTTCAAACCCGATGACGGGTTCGAAGAGCAACACTCCTTCCGCTTCACCAACGCCTTCGATGTTGTCGCGCGGGAGGTATCCGCCGTGCAGGAGGGCGTCGGCATCATGGAGGTCTCCGGGTTCAACCGCTTCGAGATCACAGGGGAAGGTGTGAAGGACTGGCTCGATCCACTCTTCTGTTCGCGCGTTCCAAAGAGAGCCGGAAGGGTAGGCTTGACCTATTTCCTCAACGAAGACGGCAACGTCAAAGGCGAAGCGACCCTCGCCAATCTAGGCCCCGACCGTGTGTGGTACGGCTCCGCTGCCGCAGCGGAGTATCATGACATGGACTGGCTGCGGGACAGACTTCCGGAAGACGGTTCCATCCGGATCGAGAGCCTGACCAACGATTATACGATCCTGGTTGTGGCGGGACCTCGTTCCCGGGAGGTGTTGGCAAGAGCCGCACCGCGCACCGACTGGTCCAAGAACTCCTTCCCCTGGCTGTCGGTTCGCCCGGTTTCGATCGGCAATGCCGAGGCTGTCGCCATGTCGGTTTCCTTCTCGGGCGAACTGGCTTGGGAACTGCATATCCCCAATGCGCAGCTCTACCTCGCTTTCAGACACCTCTGGTCGGCGGGCCAAGAGTTCGGCATCAAGCTTTTCGGGCTTTACGCGACGGAATCGATGCGCCTTGAAAAGGGCTTCCGGCACTGGAAAGCCGACCTCATCACCGAATTCAATCCGATAGAGTCCCGCCTCGACCGTTTCGTCGACCTGGAGAAGCCCTTTGTCGGTAAGGCAGGACTAGAAGAAATGCGCACGAGAGGTCCTCGGCGCCAGTTCGTTTCCATGGTCCTGAACTCCGATGAAGCGCCGGCCCAACCCGGCGACTCCATCCTCGCGGATGGCCGAGTGGTGGGCACCGTGACCTCAGCCGATTGGGGGCATCGCGTCGGAAAGAACATCGCGATGGGATTCGTCGATCCCGATCACGCGGAAATCGGTGCCAAGCTCACGGTTGAAGTCATTGGTGAGCCCGTCTCCGCGAGAGTCTGCGAGCCCTGTCTCTACGATCCCTCGTTTGATCTGGTACGCGCCTGATATCAAGCACAGGGGAACTCCCGGTCAATCGCCTTCCAGGGCTTTTTCAATCTGATCCGGAGTCACCAGATGCCGGCTTTCCGGCGTGCTCGCGGCATGTAACGCCGCCGCCGCCTGGGCATAAGAGAGCGCTTCTGCCATGCCTGCGTCTTCTGCCAAACGCGCCACCAAGGCGCCGACAAAAGCATCTCCGGCACCATGGCTCGAAACAGTCTCTACCGGCATCGCGGGGAGATGCTCGGGAGCGCCGCCCGCCGGCAGATACACCAACCCGTCCGCACCGAGCGTGACGATCACCTCCTGGCCCGGCATAGAGAGGTGGCGCGCCGCGGCGCAGGCGTCGCCGACGCTGTCCACCTTGCTGTCTGAGAGCATTGCCGCTTCAACACGATTCAGGACCAGAATATCGACGAGGTTCCTGAGTGGCGTGTCGAACGGCCGGGCCGGAGCCGCGTTCAGGATCACTGTCTTCCCCGCCGTCCTTGCCTGTGCGGCGAGACGCTCATTGACGGACTCAGGGATTTCGTTCTGCAGCACGACAAGCCGAACGCTCGCGGGGATTTTGTAGCTGCCGGCATCGAGCGTCAGATTGGCGCCGGAAACGATGACCGCTCCATAGTCCCCCGCGCTATCGGCAATCGCGACACTCATGCCCGATGGAACCTCTTCCGATATACGAACGCCGGAACGGTCGACCCCTGCCCTTTCCAGGTTCTCGAGCAGCGTCCTCCCGAACGCGTCCCGACCGACCTGCCCGAAAAAGGCCGTCGGCGCTCCATGGCGCGCGGCAGCCACGGCCTGGTTGCCGCCCTTGCCGCCACAGAGGTAGTTCACGGACCGTCCGGGAAGAGTCTCGTCCAACACCGGAAGCCGGTCAGCCGACACGAGCACGTCATAGTGAAGCGACCCTGCCACCAAGACGCGCGGCGGCGCCATCAGCCGCTGCTTCCGGAATAAAGAGCCCCCGCGACGATACGTTGACTGAGCGTTGCATCGTGAGACGCAATCGCTTTCGCCAGCTCCCTATCGCCGGACAGTGTCCGGGCCACCGACCGCAAGCGTTCCGCCATCTCGATATTCGTTCGCGTTTCCTCCTGCGGATCGAGGCCGGAGCTGTCCGGAAACGTATCGAAGTAGATCGCGCGGTCATAGCCCACCCGTTCCATTTCAACGAGCAGTTCCACGGTCTGGAGGGGATGCACGCTGCCGACCATCAAGCCGTCGTCCCGCTTTCCGTAGCCGTCATTGAGTTGGATTCCGAGAAGCCTGGAGTGCCGGTCCACGAGTGACACGGCATGAGCGGGCATCTCGTCGGCGTAGAGGACATGCGCGATATCGAGTGTCACGCCGAGGTTTGGCCTGTCCGCTTCCCGAATTGCCAGTAGTGTGCTACCGACGTCGGGCATAAGGGAGTAAGCCCGAGGTTCATTGGGCTTGTACTCCAATGCAATGTTCAAGGCAGGATTATGGTCGGCAACGGCCTGGATTGCGGAAATCGTATCGTCCCACATGCGGGCGTAATCGGCTTGAAAGGAGTAGTCGAATCCATCCTGACCAAGCCATAGGGTCATCAAGTCACCGCCCATCTCAGCCAAGGTGTCGAGCCCACGTTTCGTCAGTTCGATCGCCGCGCGACGAGCCGCCGGATCCGGGTTCGTGAAGGCGCCCAGCTTATAGGCCGGATCCGTGTAGTAGCGCATCGCGAGGCCGTTCAGGTGCACGCCGGACCGTGCCATGGCGTCCGACAGGTCCGCTGCCGTTGTGTATTCGAAATGATCGGGATAGTTCAAATCGGCTGCGTTCAAACCTTCCACGGCTGCCGCACGCTCCAGAAGATCGACAGTCGTCACCCGATTCTTGCCCGGCCAGTACCGTTCCGCACCGACCTTGAAGGAATTCAGACGGGATGCATAAAGCTGCGTTTCAGGCAACGGCATGAACTGTTTCTCGTCTCTCGTGTGGGCAATGACGGCCTCTCAGGCCTTTCCCGAAATGAGTGCCTCTACTTCCTGCAGACTGGGCATCGAGGGGGTTGTTCCCGGCCGTGTTACCGAGATGCCGGCCGTTGCACAGGCAAACCGCACGGCCTCCAGCGGTTCCTCACCACGTGCAAGCGCCGCCGCGAAGCCGCCGTTAAAAGCGTCGCCGGCACCCGTTGTCTCAACAACCGGGCCTGCGTCAAACGCATGGATGTGCTCGGACTCATGAGAGGAGTGCAGCAGGGCGCCCTGCTCCCCAAGGGTAATGATCGCCGTCCCGACACCCTTCGAAAGGAACACGTCCGCTGCGCGCCGCGCGTCCTGAATCGTCTTCACTTCGACTCCCGTCAGTGCTTCCGTTTCACTTTCGTTCGGTGTGACAAAATCGCAGAGGGCAAGCATGCCATCCGGCAGACTTGCCGCCGGCGCGGGGTTCAACACCGTTCGAACTCCGGCGTCTTTCGCGATCTCAAGGGCGCAAACCGCCGCGTCCATCGGTTGCTCCAACTGCGTTACAAAGACGGATGCGGAACGAATGGTCTCCGCCTCCACTTCAACGTCAGCAGCGGAGATCGTTCCCGCCACGCCAGGGCAGATAATGATGGCGTTATCTCCCGTGGCTTCCTCAATAAAGATGTAAGCCGCACCCGTGTAACTCTCGTCGCTCTGGGTGACTTTTGGCTTAACGCCCGCATCGGCCCAAGTCTTCAGCGCCATGTCCGCAAAGGGATCGCGGCCGAGCTTGGACAGGAAAGCGACGTCGGCATTCAATCGGGCCGCCGCAACGGCCTGGTTCGACCCCTTGCCACCGGGACCAAGCGCGAAGCTGTTTCCCATGATGGTTTCGCCCATGCGCGGCGCCCTCTCCGCACGGTATGCCGTATCGGCGACGAAGACGCCCAAAATCACGATCTGACCTGTCATAAAGTCCGGTCCCTATTCTTCCGGCGGGATCACGCCCTTGCGGAAAGCGAAACAGCCGTAGAAGCGGCGCTCGCCGGTCTGGATGACGCAATAAGCCTGTTTGGCGCGCTCATAAAAGGCGAAGCGCTCAATCGATACCATTGGCCAGGACTTGCCCTCGGCGGCATCGATGGCCTGCTGGACTTCCTGCTGCACCGGCGGCACATCATCAGGCGCCCCTACGATCTCCATACGGGCCGCCGAGTCATCGACGAAGGTATCGAGCGGCATGACCGAGAGTACCGCGCTGACGGCCTCCGCCGCCGTCGTGTTGTCCATCCGCAAGAGGCCTTTCAACGTGGTCTGCCGCGCCACGGAATCGGAGGGAAAGTTCGCATCGGCAATGATCAGATCGTCTCCATGCCCCATTGCGCGTAATGCATAGAGAATGTCGGCGTTCAGCAGCGGATTTATTCCCTTAAGCATAGTCCTCCCCAAAAGGCTTCTTATTGCGGTTCAAAAACTGTCAATGACACAAAACGGTAAGAAGGGCGCTGAGTGCCGGCAAACGATTTCAGAGCCGCTCCCCCGATACCTTGTCAAAGACATGCGCCTTGTCGGGCCGTGGGCGCAGGTTGACGGTTTGTCCAGGCTCAAAATGATGCCGGTCTCGGAAGGCTGCCACCATTTCCGATTCTCCGAACCGCAGAAATACAAGCGTTTCCGAACCCGTCGGCTCCACCACCGCGACGCGTGCGGGAAACCCATCGTCCGCCAGTTCCAGGTGCTCGGGCCTGATTCCATAGATCACCGGCTGGCCAGCGCTGGCCGCACCAGCACCCTTCGCCGACAAACTGCAACCATTGGCCTCTACGACAGGGGAATCGCTGCTCCCGGCCGTTCCCTCGATCATGTTCATGGCCGGCGCACCTATGAAACCTGCGACGAAGATGTTCTTTGGATGATCATAGAGCTCCAACGGTGATCCCACCTGTTCAATGATGCCATCCTGCATAACGACGATCTTTTGTGCCATCGTCATGGCTTCGATCTGGTCATGGGTGACGAAGACTGTCGTCGTTTCCAAGCGCTGGTGGAGCTCCTTGATTTCCGTGCGCATCTGAATCCGGAGCTTCGCGTCGAGATTCGACAGTGGTTCATCGAAGAGAAACACCTGCGGATCACGGACGATCGCTCGCCCCATTGCCACGCGTTGACGTTGCCCCCCCGATAGCTGGCGTGGATATCGATCCAGGTAGGGCGTCAGACCGAGGATATCGGCGGCGTTGTCGACCCGCTGCTTGATCACCGCCGGATCAGTCTTTCTTTGCTTCAGCGCGAACGCCATATTGGCGGAAACGGTCTTGTGCGGATAGAGCGCGTAGTTCTGGAACACCATGGCGATATCGCGTTCCGCCGGGGGCAGGTTATTGACCACCCTGTCGCCGATCTGGATGGTCCCCGCCGTCACCGCCTCCAACCCCGCGATCATACGCAAAAGTGTCGATTTCCCGCAGCCGGACGGCCCCACCAGCACGACAAACTCGCCATCGCCAATGTCCACGTCCACGCCATGGATGATTTGAACAGGCCCGAAAGACTTCCGGAGGTTTCGGACGGTCACCTGCGCCATTTTTTCCCGCTTCCCCTTCGCGATTCGGCAGAGTTCCGGGCCATAACTCCTACCCTGCCCTGCCAATAATATGGGCCCCACAGCAGGCTCCGAACCAATGCGCGATCGCCTTGATCACGTTGACACTGTGCAAAGCTGGCTCATACTCTGAACTGTCTGCCAAACCGTCAAGGTTTGTCCGGGGGGATGCTATTGCGCAAAGAAACAAAGACCATCGAATGTTCACGGGTCCGTCCGGCAGGAAATGAGCGAGACTGAGCGCCTGATGACATTCGGGGCCAGCGTTACAATGGGGAGGAAAGAATAATGAAAGTACAGATCTACAATCAGTTGATGGCCGCCCAGATGAGCCGGCGGAAAATGCTGAAGGGCACGGCTTGCGCCGGCGCCATGGCCGCTGGATTGAGTAGCGGACTCGGCGGATTCGCGCGCTCCTCCTTCGCGCAAAGCAACGTTCGGGAAGAAATCCTCAAGATCCCTGGGGTTGGCGTCGGATCACCCACCGATTCCGATTGGCAGAAGGTCGGCGCGCTCTGCCTGGAGCCGACGAAGGCCAACGTCTCAGAAGGGGAATTCGAGGGCGTTGAGTTGACCTTCCTGGGGCTCAACAACCAGAATCTGCACAACTTTCTCTTCCGCGGTTTCCTGAAGCCTTGGGAAGCCTATAGCGGTGCCAAGATCAACTGGATCGATCTCGCGCAGGCGGATTACAACGCGCGGCTTCAACAGTCCATCGCGACCGGAACAGTCGATTTCGACATCATCGAAATGGGCGCGCCCTTCGAAGGCGACGTCTGCGGCAAGGGTCTGGCTTCCGAGATGCCGGACTGGGTGAAAGACCAGATCGAGATGGACGACTATGTGGGCTACCTTCAGGCGCCGGTCGGGACCTGGAATGGCAAGACCTACCGAATCTCGATTGACGGGGACTGCCACAACTTCAACTACCGGACCGATTATTTCGAAGATGCCGACCTCGCCGCCGCGTGGAAGGACGAAGGGCACGAAGGCCCGTGGGAAGTGCCCACGACCTGGCAGAAGGTCCAAGAGGTCACGAAATTCCTTAAGGGAAAAAAGGTGAGCGGTTTCGATGCCCACGGCTACCTCGACCCATTGAAAGGCTGGGGCGGCTTCGGCTTTTACTTCCTGGGCTCCCGCGCCACGGCATATGCGAAACACCCGGACGACCCGGCATGGCTGTTCGACCCCGATACAATGAAGCCACGGGTCAACAATCCGGCCTGGGTCCGGGCCATTCAAGACGTCCTCGACGTTCTGGACGCCCAGCCGCCGGATCAGATCAACGCAGATCCCGGCACAACCGGCTTCCAACAGTTCCTGGCCGGCACGGGGTCAATGCTGAGCTGGTGGGGCGACATCGGATCGAACGCCAAGACCTCCGATACCTCGGTCGTCGGCGACAGCATCGGCTTCTCGATCCTGCCGGGCTCGGATGACGTCTACAATGCCTCGACCGGAGAATGGGACACCTTGGGCTCCGGGCCGAATTATGCGCCCAATATGGCGTACATCGGTTGGGGCGTTTATGTCATGTCCCGGGTCGACGGCGACGACAAGAAGCACAAGGCGGCTTGGTCGGCGGCGGCCCATCTGGGCGGCAAGGACATCTCGCTTTGGTGCGCGGCCTACCCCTCGGGCTTCCAACCTTATCGGAATTCCCACTTCAACATTCCGGAATGGGTGGGCGCCGGCTATGACGAGGCCTTTATCTCGGACTACCTTGCGTCCGAAGCAGACTCCTACAACCATCCCAATGCCGCCATCGAACCCCGCATTCCGGGCATCTTCCAATACTACTCTGTGGCGGAAGACGAACTGGCCAAGATCTATGCCGGCCAGTACTCGGCGCAGGACGGCGCGGATAGAATTGCGGCAGCCTGGGAGAAGATTACGGACCAGATCGGACGCGAGAGTCAGATCGAACTCTATAAAGCCTCGCTCGGCATCTAGTCCTTTCGCAGTTATGGTTGGCGGCCACAGCGCCGCCAACCGCTTCTCCGCCGGTAGGTCGCATTCATGAGCACGCCCAGCCTGACAGAGGGCGACCAGCTACATACTGTCATTTCCGAAGACATGTCGCCTGGGCGTATCCTGGCCGGGCGGGCGCTCGTGTGGTCTTCGGCACTGCTGCTCGTGTCGCTGGCGGTCATCCAGGCTCTGCACGACGCGGAAACGATTTCCTTCGGGTTCGAAAACTGGCGCCCCGTACTCTATGCCTATATGACCTGGGCGATCTCGATGGGCGTGGCCCAGGTTCTGATACGGGGGGAACAAGGAAAACGCGCCCTTTTCGTTTTGCCTGCAGTGCTTTTCGTCGTGTCGATGGTGGTCTTCCCGCTGCTGTTCGGCCTCTACATCTCCTTCACAGACTGGAACCTGTCTTCGCTCACGGGGCGGAAGTTCAATGGCCTGGACAACTTTTGGCAAATGCTGGGCGATCCCTTCTACTGGAACGCCCTCAAGAACATGGTCTACTACGTCCTGGCCATCGTCGTTGAGTATGCCATCGCGTTCGGCCTGGCCCTGTTGCTCAGCGCGCAAATCCGCGCCCGCAAGTTCTTCCGCGTCGTTTTCCTGCTGCCACTGATGCTGTCGCCGGTCGCCGTCAGCTGGATGGTCGGAAAATCCATGATGGAAATCCGCTTCGGCCCCTTGGCGAACCTCGGCCGGTTCCTCGGGTGGGAAACGCCGTCCTTCTTCGGATCGCCCGAGATCGCGCGCCTCACCATCATGGTGATGGATGCCTGGACCTTCATCCCCTTCATGATGATCATGCTGGTCGCGGGCTTGCAGGCCCTGCCGAAAGAGGTTTTGGAAGCCTCGAAGGTCGACGGCTGCAATGCCTGGCAGAGCTTCTGGCAGGTGATCTTTCCGCTGATGCTGCCGGTCAGCATCACGGCAATCGTTATCCGCATCATCTTCAAACTGAAACTGGCCGATATCATCATTAACGTCACGGCCGGCGGTCCGGGTGGCGCAACGGATTCCGTCACCAGCTTTATCTTTCGCGAATACCGTGACCGCTCGAATGTCGGTTACGGCACGCTGCTTGCGATGGTTTACCTGATCCTGATCGTAATCTTCGTGACGTCGTTCCTAAGCTTCGTAAAGCGCTGGATGCGCCCGACCACTTAGAGAAGAGCATGAGCGCCGGCAGCACACAGATTTTCGAAGACGCCTCAACGGACCTCGCGTTCCGTGCCAAATGGTACACGAGCCGAGTGCTGATCTATGGCGCGCTGCTGCTGTGGACGCTTGTTTGCCTTTTCCCGATCTACTGGACCATCACGACGTCTTTTAAGATCGCTCCTGATGTCATGCAGGGGCATTTGATCCCCTGGGTCGACTACACACCGCAGTGGCGCGGCTGGCGCTCACTCGGCCTGTCGCCGGAGACGATCTTCGAAATCTCGACGGTTCGCGAAGAATTTCTCAAGCGGTTCTCGAACAGCACCGTGACCTCCTTCAGCGCCTCGGCGCTTGCGGTGCTGCTTGGGTCGCTTGCGGCTTACGGACTCAGCCGCTTCTCCTACCGATTCAGCTTCATGAAGAACAGCGACATCTCGTTTTTCTTCCTGAGCCAGTTGATCCTGCCCCCGGTCGTGCTCGCCCTCCCCTTTCTGGTGCTTTACAAGAGCCTCGATCTGTTGGACAGCCGCATCGGCATCATCCTGCTCTACACCTTGATGGTGCTGCCGATCGTCATCTGGATCATGCGGGATCAGTTCAGCGCGATCCCGGTGGAACTCGAAGAAGCCGCATTGGTGGACGGGCTCTCGAACTGGGGCGCCTTCTTCCAGATCATTCTGCCTATTGCCCTGCCGGGCATGGTGGCGGCCTTCATCCTGTCCCTCGTTCTTTGCTGGAACGAGTATTTCTTCGCAGCTTTGCTCACCAGCACGGACGCAAAGACCCTACCGGTCATGGTCGCCAGTCAGACAGGAAGCCAAGGCATCAACTGGTGGTCCATGGCGGCGCTTTCCGCGGCCGCCATCGCGCCGCTCGTGGTCATTGGGATCGTGCTCGAGCGCTACATCATCAAGGGCATGGCCGCCGGTGCGGTAAAGTAACCGCCGCCGACCTCAGCTCGGTTGGCCGAGTTCCGCCGCAATATCCTTGGTCTGATCGTAGAGGCGGCGGAACAGGCGGTACTGCCGTTCATAGACCGTCGAACTCTCGGCTTTCACGGTGGACTGCGCCGGATTCCACTTCTCGATGTCTTCCAACCGGGCCTTTCCGATTGCGACGGCTGCCAGGAAAGCATCGCCGTAGGACGCCCCGATGGATTTCTCGCTGATAATCTGATCGCAGCCGGAAACATCCGAGGTCGCCTGGCACCAGATGGCGTTCCGCGTCCCGCCGCCCACGGCCAGCAGCCGCTTTGGCGCCTCTCCGACTTCGCAGTAGGTCTCGATGACATGGTTCGTGCCGTAAGCGATGCCTTCCAAGACCGCCCGGTAGGTATCCCCGCGGCTATGGGTCAGGTTCAGTCCGAAGAGGCAGCCCTTGGCCTGTGGGTCGTGAATCGGCGTCCGCTCTCCGGAGAAGTAGGGCAAAAACAACAGCCCCTTGGCGCCCCGCGGCGATTTCTCCGCTTCCTCCGCCAGCAACCGGAACGCCGCATCGCTGTCGAGGTCCTGCGCGAAGTGATCGCGGAACCAGTGGGTGAGCGTTCCGCTGGTCGCCAAACCGGCCATGGAGGCGTGCTCGCCTTCGAAAAGCCAGGGCGCGTACCAAAGTCGCGGATCGCGCACCCGATGCTCCGTCAGCGCGATGATGAAAATGGTCGAGCCGTACATCATCATCATATCGCCGGGTTGAGACACTCCGACACTGAGCGCCTCCGCCGCGGCGTCGATCGTTCCGGCGGTCACGGGCGTACCCTCGGCCAGTCCCGTTTGCCGCGCGGCCTGCGCCGTAATGTGGCCGGCAATTTCCGTCGTCCAGGCAAGGCGCGGCAGTTTGTCCAGGGCGACGATGTCGTCGGCGAGTTCATCGCTCCAATTCAAAGAATCCACGACATAGAGGGGACTGAAGTTGGCCGCGGTGTAATGATCAATAACGCATTCGCCGGTCAGGCGCTGGACCAGATAGGAGGTCGAGGTCAGGATTTTCGCGGTCTTTTCGAAGATCTCCGGGCGGTTGCGTCGCAGCCAGAGGATTTTCGGCCCGACGGACTGCGACGTCAGCGCATTACCGCAACGCGCGAGCAGGACGTCCTCGCCTATGCGTTGCGTCAACTCCGCAACTTCCTTCTCGGCCCGCGCATCGACGCCGTAGAGCACCGCGTTCATCAACGGCTCACCGGCGGCATCCACCGGCAGCATACAAGGACCAATGGCGCTGCATCCAAAAGCCTTGATATCGATCGGATCGACCTTCGTCTCTTCAAGGATCTTGCGCGTAAGGAAGGTCAAGCCGTCCCACCAATCCTCCTTTGCGCGATGTTCCGCCCAGCCCGGCTGCGGCACGATCATCTTGTGTGCCCTGGCCGCGTTGCCGACGATGTTGCCTGCCTCGTCAATCAGAACACCTTTGGACTCAAAGGTCCCGATATCAATGCCGAGCGTGTAAGCCATCAGGTATAGCTGTCGCGGTCCAGACTGAAGTTTCGATCAATCCTGCTCACGGCCCCTTCTAACAGCCGGGTCAAGCCTTCGAGGTCGCCGAGGTCGCAGACCTCCAAGCTCGAATGGGAATAGCGGATCGGGAACCCCATTTCGATCGAGACGACTCCTTCGCCGACGAGTTGTACGTACGACAGGTCGGTGAGCGCGCCGATGTGAGCGCTGCGCTGGAGCGGCAGGTCTTCGGCAGCCGCCGCCTGTTCCATGAGATTGACCATGGCCGGATGAGGAATGACACCATTCAGGGTGCCCCGGCCGTGGAAGGAGTAGTGGCTGATCGCGGGTCCGCCCCCCATTTTCACGGCGCCCCGGCTGTCCATGTCGGGGGTGTCCGTCGCCAGGACGAGGTCGAGTTGGATCGCGATATCGGGTTGCAGAGTCTGCGCCGCCGGCAAGGCACCGCGCAGGTTGTACTCTTCCTGGACAGAGAAGACGAAATGGATGGTGGGCAGACCCGGCCGCTCCTTGAGCAATCCGGCAAGTTCCACCAGCACGGCACAGCCGGCCCGGTCGTCAACGGAAGTTCCGGCAAAACGATCGCCCGCCAATGGCAGAACTCGCGGTACATAGACGGCAGGGGTGCCGATCCGGATTCCGGCAGCCTCGACGTCTTCCGCGGAACCCAAACCCGTATCGATTGTGATTTCCGCATAGGGCACGACGCTGTACTTTTCGTCCGGTGTCGTCGCGTGGTGGCTCTTGTTTCCGATAATGCCCGGAACGTCCTTCCCTTCGCCCACACATAGCAGCACCGCCTGTGACGCCAAGGCACGCTCCGGCACGCCGCCGACGCGCTCGACGCGGATCAGCCCATCGGACTCGATCTTCCGCACGACGAAACCGAGCTGGTCCATGTGGGCAAAGAGCATGACGGATGGGGCGGAGGCATCGCCTTCCAAAGTCGCGATCAGGTTTCCCATACGGTCGGAGCGCGAGGAGATTCCGATTGCGTTCAGCTTCGCCTGAATGGCCCGCCGGACCCTATCCTCATGACCACTAAGTCCGGGAACCATCATCAGTTCAATCAGGGTTTCCCTGATACGGTCCTTCATGGAGGTCATTCCCCCCGCGCAGCCCGGGCGAGCACCATGAACTCGGCCGCACGCTGTGGATCGACCGCGTTCCAGGTATCCCCGTCGACCTTGAGCGAAGACCCGACGATACAACCGTCGGCCACCTTCAGGACGTCCGCTATCGTCTCATGCTTGACACCGGTGTTGGCCAGAACAGGTGTGTCAGGGAGCGCCGTTTTCACGGACTCAAGGTCCGAAAGTGCCGCGGCCTCCCCCGTGATCTGTCCGGAAACCAGAACCGCGTCGGGTATGCTGGAGAAGACGGCACTGCGCGCGCGGTCGGCCAGAGGACGGCTGTCGAGGGAATCCGCGAACTCCGCCGAGACATTGTACAGCATGGCCAGATCCTTGCGCCCGAGCCGGTCGCGGTAACGGAACGCCTCACCGGCGTCCGGTGCCCAGACGCCCATATCTGACGCATAGGTACCGGTAAAGATCTCGCGCACAAAGGAAGCTCCGGTCGCGGCGGCCAGGGCCACCGTGCTCATGGGATCCCACAGCACATTCACACCGAACGGTACCGTGATCTTCGCCCGAACCTGTCCGATGACATAGGCCATCGTGGCGGTGGAAGCCCGATCAACATCGAACTCGTAGGGCCGGTCGTTTTCGTTGCCAAACATCACGGCATCGAAACCGGCGTCCTGCAAAGCCGCCAGGTCCCGCGCGGCGCCCTCGACCAGTCCCGCAAGACCCTGCCCCGGATCATACAGTGGCGCCCCCGGGAGAGCGCCCAGATGCACCATGGCGATGACCGGCTTCTTGTCGCCGAAGACCCGTTTGAAGTTATCCGTCATAGTCTGTTCGCGCCTCCCCCTTTGCAGCGAATCTAGAAGCCGGTGGATGTGCAGGCAAAGAAAAACTGTTCTATCATAGTCAGGTACAGAGGGGGGAGCATCCGATGGCCTTGAAGAGACGCAGATGGCAACGGCTTGAGAACCAGGACCTGAACTTCACGCAGCTTGGCTTTGGAGCCGTACCGGTCGGAAACATATACAAGGCCATCAGCGACGAGGAAGCGCAGGACGTCCTGGATCTCGCATGGAAAAGCGGCGTGCGCTACTTCGATACCGCGCCGCTCTACGGGCTCGGCCTGTCAGAGGTACGCCTCAATCGTCTTTTCCGTGGCAAGAACCGAGATAATTTCCTCCTTTCAACCAAAGTCGGCAGGCTGCTCGAAGTCTGTGCGCCGGAGGAGCGCACAGGGATCGGAAAGTGGTTCGAGGTTCCGAATCGCCGAGAGGTCTTCGACTACAGCTACGACGGGATCATGCGCAGCCTCGACTTCTCCCTTGAGCGCCTCGGTCTCGACCGTGTCGATATCCTGTACCTTCACGATATCGACATTTCTAACCAGGGATCCAAGGAAGCCTCCGACGCGCGGATCGAGGAGTTCATGGCTTCCGGCTATGACGCCATGATCTCTCTACGTGACCAGGGAGTCGTTACAGCAATCGGCGGAGGCGTAAACGAATGGGAAGTCTGCCAGACGTTGGCGGAACGCGGCGACTTCGACCTTTTCCTCCTGGCCGGGCGCTACACGCTGTTAGAACAGGACGCGCTGGACAGCTTCCTGCCGCTTTGTGAATCACGTGGCATCGGTGTGGTGATCGGCGGCCCTTACAATTCCGGCATCCTGGCCAGTGGACCAACGCCCGGAGCATTCTACAATTATGAGCCCGCGCCGCCCGCCATTCTGGACAAAGCCGGCAGGATCGAAGCTGTCTGCAAGTCCCACGGCGTATCCTTGATCGATGCGGCCTTCCAGTTCCCGCTGCTTCATCCGAGCATCGTGTCGGTCATTCCGGGCAGTCAGAGCGTCGAGCAGATGCAAAGCAACCTGAACGCCGAGGCGGCGAACATCCCGGCAGCGCTCTGGCACGACCTCAAGGACCAAAACTTGATGCGCGAAGACGCACCGACGGGGTGACCGGTAGATGTCCGTTCTCATCGACGCCCATCAGCACTACTGGGAAACGACGCGTGGCGATTATGACTGGATGCCGCCCGACGATCCCGTTCTGACACGTCGCTATATGCCGGCCGATCTGGCACCCAGTCTCCAGAAACATGGAATTTCCCGTACCGTGCTGGTCCAGGCCGCGGCAACAGTTGAGGAGACCGAGTATATGCTGGGGCTCGCCGATGCCTCGGACTCCGTGGCGGCCGTCGTCGGCTGGGTCGACTTCGAGAATCCCGATCACTTGCGCCATCTAAAGAGACTGGCCGACCATCCCAAGTTTGTCGGCGTTCGGCCAATGATCCAAGACATACCCGACGTCAACTGGATGCTGCGGGATGACGTGCAATGGGGTTACAAGGCCGTCATCGACCTCGATTTGACGTTCGATGCACTTGGCTTCCCACCGCACCTGGAGAACTTCCTGACACTCCTCAAGCAATATCCTGACATGCGGGTCGTCATCGACCACTGCATGAAGCCGCAAATCCGGAACCAGGCCCAAGGCCCGGAAGTTCTGCGCTTCTGGGCCGACGGCATGTCCCGACTGGCGGAGGAAACTACCGCCTGCTGCAAGCTCTCCGGCCTCGTGACCGAATCGAACGAGGACTGGACCCCCGAAGACCTGCGCCCCTACGCCGATCACGTTCTGACGGCATTCGGGCCAGAGCGTGTTATGTGGGGTTCGGACTGGCCGGTTTGTCAGCTCCGCGCGAGCTACGACCGCTGGCGCGGCACCGCCGAATCACTTACGGCTCATTTGTCCGAAAAAGGCCGCGCACAGGTCTTCGGCGGTACGGCGATGCGCTTCTACCGCCTGGAGACGTAAGACCGCGTCTCTTTGGATCAGCAGAGCCGCTCCCCATCGCCCGGGTACTCTATCCCCAGAGGCTCTCCACCACCCCGGCCAGGAAGAGATATCTCGCCGCCTTGCCGATCGCCACAAGCGGTATGAAAACCGCCAATGAGACGCGGAAAACCCCCGCAACGACAGCGACGGGGTCACCCACGATCGGCAACCATGCAAACAGAAGAGACCAGATCCCATACTTCTGAAACCATCGGCTCGCCCGGCTGTGGCCTTCAGGAGAAAGGGGAAACCAACGCCGGTCGGAGAAATGCGCGAAGAAGCGGCCGAGCAGCCAGTTCACCACGGACCCGAGTGTGTTGCCGAGCGTCGCGACGGCGACCAAGAGCCAGACAGGATGCACGCTGTCGGCGGCGACCGTCATCAGCACGACCTCGGACGACACGGGCAGAATGGTGGCCGCCAAGAACGCGCTCAGAAACAGAAGGACCAGCGGAGAGTCCACTAAAAGCGCGGCCCAGGTTTCGCCAAAGTCATAGCTTGATGTTCCGAAGCCTCAGGGCATTTCCGACGACGGAAACCGAGGAGAGGCTCATTGCCGCTGCCGCGATCATGGGCGATAGCAGCAATCCGGAAACCGGGAACAGCACACCCGCGGCAATCGGAACGCCGAGAGAGTTGTAGACAAAGGCGAAGAAGAGATTCTGCCGGATGTTACGCATGGTCGCTCTGGTCAGCCGCCGTGCCCGGACGATTCCATTGAGATCACCCTTTACCAACGTGAAGCCAGCGCTTTCGATGGCGACATCGGCGCCGGTGCCCATTGCAATTCCGACGTCTGCCTGGGCAAGAGCCGGCGCATCGTTCACCCCATCCCCCGCCATCGCGACCCTCGCCCCCTCCATTTGAAGGGCCTCCACAATTCGGGCTTTGTCCTTAGGCAAGACATCGGCTCTGACCGCATCGATTCCAAGCCGATCGGCGACAGCTTTCGCTGTGCGCACGTTGTCGCCGGTTGCCATCACGATGCGCAAGCCCTCTGCGTGCAGCGCTCTTACAGCTTCCTGAGCTGTCTCCTTGATCGGATCGGCCACGCTGACGAGGCCCGCAATCCGCCGATCCACCAGGACGAACATCACGGTCTCGCCCTGTTCGCGCCGCCGGTCCGCAGTTGCATCGGCATCCCGCGTATCGTGTCCGAGATCAGCAACAAGTTTCGCGTTGCCGAGAACGATTTGCCTGCCTTCGACTATGCCCGTTACGCCTTTGCCGGTGATAGCCTGGAAGTCATCGACCTTGGCCAGTTGAAGTCCTGCCTCGTCCGCCCCTGCGACGATGGCTTCGGCAAGCGGATGCTCACTGTTGCGCTCCAGGGATGCCGCAAGGCGCAACAATTCCGATTCCTCAACCCCCTGTTCCGGCAGCACGGCCATCAATTTCGGTTTGCCTAGCGTCAGCGTTCCCGTCTTGTCGACGACGAGCGTGTCAACTTGTGCAAAACGCTCCAGAGTTTCCGCGTTCTTGATTAGAACACCAGCCTGCGCACCCCGTCCGGTGGCCGTCATGATGGACATAGGCGTGGCAAGGCCCAGCGCACAGGGACAGGCGATGATAAGAACCGAAACCGCCGAGACCAGCGCATAGGCCATGGCCGGCGACGGTGCCCAAAAAGACCAAGCTACAAAGGCGAGGATCGCGATGAAGACGACGGCCGGCACGAAGTAGCCCGCGACCTGGTCCGCAAGCCTCTGAATCGGGGCCCGGCTGCGCTGGGCCTCAGCCACCATCTCGACGATGTGGGACAGGACGGTGTCTGCCCCCACGTGTTTGGCTTCGACGACCAGGGAGCCATTGCCGTTCATCGTGGCACCGGTCACCGCATCCCCGGAAGCCTTCTCCACCGGCATCGGTTCACCGGTGAGCATGGACTCATCAATCGACGAAGTGCCATCGACGACAATTCCGTCTACCGGCACCTTGTCTCCGGGGCGTATGCGAAGACGATCCCCGACCTGGACATCTTCGAGCGGGATCTCTTCTTCCTCTCCGCCCGGGCGAATTACGCGTGCCGTTTTGGGCGCGAGGTCAAGAAGCGCCCGGATCGCCCCGCCCGTGCGCTCCCGTGCTTGCAGTTCCAACAACTGCCCGAGTAGCACAAGAACAACGATGACGGCGCCTGCTTCGTAGTAAACCGCGACGTGGCCTTGAGGATCTCGGAACCCGGAGGGAAAGATCTCCGGTGCGACCGTCGCCACGACGCTGAATGCGTAGGCCGCGCCTACCCCCATCGCGATCAGTGTGAACATATTTAGGCTGCGATTAAGGATCGATTTCCAGCCACGCACAAAAAAGGGCAATCCGGCCCAGAGGATCACGGGACTTGCCAGGACGAACTCGGCCCAAACGGCATTACCTTCCCCAATCCACCGCCTGACCGGTAAGCCCAACAGCGGCCCCATCGTCAGCACAAGAATAGGCACGGTCAGGACCGCACCGATCCAGAAACGCCGGGAGAAATCCAACAGCTCGGGATTTGGCCCTTCGTTGCCTGTCGGGATTCCCATCGGTTCCAGTGCCATACCGCAGAGCGGACAGTCGCTCGGCCCTTCGGTGATGACCTCCGGGTGCATGGGACAGGTATAAAGTGTCCCGGCGGGCGTCGGTTCGGGTTCCGGCGGACCGTCCCGGTAGCGCTCCGCATCGGCCTCAAACTTCTCCCTGCACCGCGCGCAGCAGAAGTAGAAGGTTTCTCCATCGTATTCGGAGACATGCTGCGCGGTTGCGGTCTGAACCTCCATGCCACAGACCGGATCCCGGTTGATTTCCGTTTCCAACGGATCCGATGCCAGTGAGTGCTCGTGGGTGGTCATGCGTCAGCCGCCGTTTAGTGGAACCGCCGGATATCGGCTGGAATTGCTGGACACATAGTCATTCCAGTCACTGGAAGGTCAAGACCAACCACTGAACTCCCTCGACCGGCCCTGTCACAGATCTCTCCTCCCAAACGTCAACCCTTCGAGCAATGCAAAGGCGCAACCAAGCGCCCTCACCTCTGAAGGAAGCAGGTCGATCCATGCAGCCCTTTAAACCGATTGTTATTGCGGGAGCCATCGCAACCATGTGCAGTCTGACGACAAACAGCGCCAGTGCCGAGGACCCTCACGTTGAGCTAACGATTATCAACCCATCGGATCTCTACGATCCGACGCCAAACGGCTACAGCCATGCTGTCGTCGCAAAGGGTGGGAACCGCCTCGCCTACATCGCCGGACAGGGTGGTGAAGACGGGACCGGCAGTCTTTCGCCGTTGTTTGCAAATCAAGTAAAACAAGCCTACGCGAACCTTCGGACCGCCTTAGAGGCTGTCGGCGCCAAACCGAACCAAGTCACGAGAATAACGACCTATGTGGCAAACTACGATCCGACGATGCTCCAAGTCATGAGCAAAGAGGTCGTTGCGACCTTCGGCGATGCCCTGCCAGCGCAAACCCTTGTTCCCGTCCCTCGCCTCGCCTTGGACGGAATGCTATTCGAAGTGGATGCGGTCGCCGTCCTTGACTGATTCAAGCCATCAATGGATACGTGGCGGCGCCGTCGAGTTGCGGACGACGAGCGTTGTCTCAAGTGGACGAGGCGTCGCCATCGGTTCGCCCCGCAGCTTCGCGAGTAGGTGCCGGGCCGCTTGCCTGCCCATTTCCGCTCGTGGCGTCCGTATCGTGGTCAGCGGTGGCGACAACTGGCTTGCCAGCCACATATCGTCGAACCCGGTGACGGATACATCGCCGGGGATCTCGATACCCATGTCATTTGCCTCGAACAGAGACCCGTAGGCATGCGGCTCCGATCCACAGACAATAGCCGTTGGGGGCTCGGGGGAAGACATCAGGATCCGGAAGGCCTCCCGCCCCGCTTCGGGATCGAAGGGACGCTGCAGCAACCTGTCCGGCGGAAGCTGCAGGTCATGGCGCCCCAAGGCCTCTTTGACACCTTCCAAACGGGCAGCGGCCCGATCATTGTGCTCGACGAAACCCGAAATCATTCCGAAACGCCGATGGCCTAGGTCAACCAGATAGTCAACGAGGTGTTCCGAGGCCGCCGCATTGTCGAATCCCACGCAATGCTGTTCCCGGTCACCACGCGACACCCAGGTCAACACATAGGGGATTCCCTGACGCTCAATCTGTTGGTAGACACTCTCGTCGCGCAACGCCCCGACAAAGAAAAGGCCATCGACGCGGCCTTCCAGGAAGTTCCTGACGTGAACGAATTCCTGCTCGGGATCATACTCCGAACAGGCGACCGCCACGGTGTAGCCTGCGCTTCCAACCTCTTTCTGAAAGGCTTCAAGCGGGCCACCGAACAGCATGTTGTCCAGAGAGGGGAGAATGGCACCAATCATCCGAGACCGCCGCGATGCCAGGGCCCGTGCCGCGCCGTTCGGCACGTAGCCAAGATCCATGATCGCGCGCTCGATGCGCTCCCGCTTTTCACTGCGCACACTCTGAGGCTGGTTGATGCACCGGGATACGGTCGCCGCCGACACGCCTGCAACCTGAGCCACATCATCCAATGTCACGGTTTCTCTACTACGCAAACTGAAAGCCCTTCCAAATTTGGATTGGCATGGGGACCTGTCCAATCACCACCTTGGCCCGTGACTCCTAAGCCTATCCCGAACTGATTTGCGATACCTCCATTATATAATTGAAAAAGATGGAAATTTCCAGAAAAAACCCTGACGCATTGACTCTGACAATTGCCATATGGTTTTATTGATCAAATGCGCGATCTTTGAAAGCGCTTACAAAATTAGGCCGAAGCTAGGATTTGTAATGGCCTCGGCAAGACGACAGACAGGGAACCAGCGATGGGCGAAGTCTACCTGAAGAAGGCATCCGGTAGCGCGGCGGCCACGGACTCCAAGACGGCGGAGATCGTTGCCGGCATGCTCGCGGACCTGGAGGCAGGAGGCGAAGACGCCGCAAGGGAGACAGCCCACAAACTGGACGGTTGGACGGGCGACATCCTGGTTCCCGAAGACTGGTTCCGCGATGCCGAAAAGCGCCTCTCCGCGACGGTGAAAGACGATATCGCTTACGCCCACAAGCGGGTCCGGGATTTCGCGCAGCACCAGAGGGATTCACAGCAGGAATTCGAGGTAGAACTGCTGGACGGCCTGGTGACCGGGCAGCGGCTCGTTCCGGTCAATACCGCCGGTTGCTACGTGCCGGGCGGTCGCTACGCCCACGCCGCATCAGCTATCATGAGTGTCTGCACGGCGAAGACGGCAGGCGTGGAGAACGTCATCGCGACTTCACCCGCGAAGGGAGAAGATCGAGTTCATCCCGCAATTCTCTACGCCATGAAACTCTCCGGGGCGGATCATGTTCTGTCCCTCGGTGGCGTTCAAGGCGTCGCGGCCCTCACCTTCGGCCATTTCACCGGTCACCCAGCGGATATTATCGTGGGCCCCGGCAACAGCTTCGTCGCCGAAGCCAAGCGCATGCTCTTCGGCCGAGTTGGCATCGACGTTTTCGCGGGCCCCACGGAATCAATGGTTGCCGCAGACGAAACCGCCGATCCCAAGGTCGTCGCGATGGACCTGGCCGGGCAGGCGGAACACGGGCCGGACTCTCCGGTTTGGCTGGTGACGACCAGCCGGCGCCTTGGAGAGGTAGTCATCGAGATGATGCCCGACGTTATCAAGTCCCTACCCGGCCTTTCCGGCGAGTCCGCCGCTGCCGCCTGGCGGGACCACGGCGAAGTCATTCTTGTGGACAGCCGGGAGGAGGCCTGCGCCGTCTGCGACCGCTATGCCCCAGAGCATTTGCAAGTCCAGGCGGACGATCTCGGTTGGTGGCTGCGGTCGCTTAAGAACTATGGGTCTCTCTTCCTCGGCGAGGAAACGACCGTGGCCTTCGGCGACAAATGCTCGGGGCCGAATCACATTCTGCCGACCCGCGGCGCAGGTCGCTATTCCGGTGGCCTCAACGCGCAGAAGTTCATCAAGGTTCTGACCTATCAAAGGATGACCCGGGACGCATCGAAGGGCGTTGCGCAGGTGGCCAGCCGCATCTCTCGCCTGGAAGGCATGGAAGGCCACGCGAAGACGGGGGATATCCGTCTCGAGAAATACTTCCCGGGCGAGGTCTTCGATCTGGCGCCGGAGGCGTTGCGATGACCGCCCCCGGGACGGGATCAGCAGACCTTTCGAATGCATCTTTCGCAGGGGACTTGAGCGCTCCGGATCCCATTCCCGAAGCCGGAATCGAAGCGGCGGTGAACCTGCTGAAGGATGGCCGCCTGTTCCGCTACGGCGAAGACCGACATGGCATTCCGGAAGCGGCCCTTCTGGAGCAGGAATTCGCGGATTACATCGGCCGGCACTACTGCGTCGCCACGAACTCGGGCGGATGCGCGCTTTTCGTCGCGCTTAAGGCGGCAGGTGTCGGGCCGGGCGACAAGGTGCTCGTCAATGCCTTTACGCTGGCCCCGGTGCCGGGCGCCATCCGGCATGCCAACGCGCAGGCTGTTCTCGTGGATATCAACGACCGCCTCGTCATTGATACCGACGATCTGGAACGCAAGGCGAAGAGCAGCGGCGCGCGCTATCTCATGCTGTCGTACATGCGGGGCCACGTTCCCGACGTGCCGGCGGTGATCGAGGTTTGCGACCGACATGGGATAACGGTGATTGAAGATTGCGCCCATACGATGGGTGCCACCTGGGCCGGACGGCAAACCGGGACCTTCGGCAAGATCGGCTGTTTCAGTGCCCAGACCTTCAAGCAGATCAACTCCGGCGAGGGCGGCCTTCTCGTCACCGACGACGAGGACATCGCGGCACGCGCCATCCTGCTGTCCGGCAGCTACATGCTTTATGAACAGCACCGCGCGCGCCCGCCGATGGAGGTCTTCGAACGGCATCGCTATGAGATGCCGAACTGCTCGATGCGCATGTCAGGGTTGGCAGCAGCCATTCTGCGGTCGCAACTCCCTTTGCTGAATGAGCGAAATGAGCGCTGGCGCCACATCTATGATGTTCTGGCCGACGATCTCCGCGGCATACCCGAAATCGCCCTGCCCCATCGGCCGGCAGAAGAAAATTTCGCACCAACGTCCCTGCAGTTCGTGATTGCCGAAGACTCGCTCAATGACGATCAGATCGTTATCTTTGTCCAGGAGGCAGCGGCACGCGGGGTTCATTTAAAATGGTTTGGCGCCCCCGATCCCATCGGCTTTACGAGCCGCCACGATCACTGGCGCTATATCGATGAGGCCGACGGCGGCGATGCCCCGAATGCCGACCGAATCCTCCACGGACTTTGCGACCTGCGGCTACCCCTTTGGCTCAGTGATGAAGACTGTCACGCCATCGCCGCGGTCTTGAAGGCGTCGATATCCAAGGCCCGAAATACGAGCGTTAAACAATGCGCATAAAATCGAAATCAGAGTTTCCGACCCCACGGCCCCGGCCGACTCGCGAGCCAGCACAGGTGGGAGGAAAATCGGCCGAAGCCAGAAGTAACCACGGCCGAAAGAAGAACGAACGACCAAGAGCAGGAGTATGAGGCTATGAAAATAAAGACGTTACTTTCCAGCGCTGGAATGATCACGGTATTAGCATTCACCGGAGTCGCCCAGGCCGCCGATGTTGTCATCGGCGTTCCGAACTGGCCATCAGTGAATGCGACCGCACACATCCTCAAAGTTGCGATCGAAGACAACTTGGGCCTTTCCGTCGAATTGCAGAACGGAACCAATCCCATCGTCTTTGAAGCAATGGATAAAGGGTCCATGCATGCCCATCCGGAGGTCTGGCTGCCGAACCAGCAGAACCTCTACAACACCTATGTGGAAGAAAAGGGTACCGTCGTTAAGAACCAGAACGGCGTGGCCGCATTCCAGGGCATGTGCGTGCCCAAGTTCATTGCCGATGAGTACAACATCAAGTCTATCAACGATCTGACCGACCCCGAGAAAGCGGCGATTTTCGACACTAATGGTGACGGCAAGGGCGAACTCTGGATCGGTGCACCGGGTTGGGCCTCGACAAACGTCGAGAAGGTGCGCGCCCGGTCCTACGGTTACTCGGAGACCTTGGAACTGACCGAGATGGACGAGACTCTCGCTTATGCCAATCTCGACAATGCCATCAAGGCCAAGAAGCCATGGGTCGGCTTCTGCTACACGCCGCATTATGTCTTTGCTCTTCATGAGCTGCACGCCCTTGAGGAGCCGCCTTATGACGCGGCAAAGTGGAATGTGATTCAGCCGACCGACGATCCCGCGTGGCTCGAGAAATCCAACGCCGCAGTCGCTTGGGACACGGCGTACTTGCACCTGCACTATGCCAAGTCTCTTGAGAGCGACTATCCGGAAGTCGCGACCATCATGGCCAACATGAAGCTCACGACCGAAGAAGTGAGCGCCATGACGTATGCACTGGTGATCGACAAGCAAGAACCTCTCGACTTCGCCAAGTCATGGGTCCAAGAGAACGAAGACCGGATCTTGGGCTGGATGACCAAGTAACCTTGACGCGGCCGCCGGGAAACCGGCGGCCGCCCCTCTTTTGAAGCAGGTGACGCGATGAATGATTCCGCGACGAACCAACCTGCCGTAAAGCTATCAGGTGTCTGGAAGGTCTTCGGTGCCCGTGCTGACGAAGCAATGGCGGCCATCAAGGCGGAGGGGCTGACAAAACCCCAAGTCCTTGAGCAATTCGGCTGTGTTGTCGGCGTGCAGGATGCAAGCTTCGAAGTCCACCGTGGCGAGATTTTCTGCATCATGGGGCTTTCCGGTTCGGGCAAGTCCACACTGGTGCGCCACGTCAACCGCTTGATCGAACCTACGGCCGGATCCATCGAGATACTCGGCAATGACGTCAGCGCCATGTCGCAGCGGGAGCTGCGGCAGGTCCGTGCCCAGACCATCGGCATGGTCTTCCAACATATGGCCCTGATGCCGCACCGCTCGGTCCGTGACAACGTGGCTTATCCTTTGGAGATCCGAAAGGTCACCAAGTCGAAACGCTGGGCGATCTCCGATCATGCGCTGGCCCTTGTGGACTTGGTCGGCTACGAGGATCGCCTGCCGCGGGAGCTGTCCGGCGGCATGCAGCAGCGGGTCGGCATTGCCCGCGCGCTGGCCTCGGACCCGGAAATCCTTCTCATGGACGAGCCCTTCTCAGCGCTCGATCCATTGATCCGATTGCAGCTTCAGGATCAGTTCAAGGCCCTGGTGGCCCAACTTCAGAAGACCACGCTCTTCATTACGCATGACCTGGACGAGGCCATCCGTATCGGCCATCGGATTGCGATCATGAAGGATGGTGTCATCGTCCAGATCGGGACACCGGAAGAAATCGTGGCCAAGCCGGCCGACGATTACGTCCGGGAGTTCGTTCAGGGCATCTCCAAGCTCAAACTGGTCAAGGCCCATAGCATCATGCAACCGCTTGAGAGCTACAAAGGCGAGTTGAACGGCGCACCGCGTGCCGACGAAGGGGCGGACCTCGACCAATTGATCGATATCTCCGTCGATACGGACCAGCCCGTCATCATTACGGACAAGGGTCAAGACGTCGGCATCGTTACAAAGCCGCGTCTGCTGCGGGGAATCCAGGGAGGCAAGGAATGACAGAACTCACCGTAACCGCCGCCTCGGATATCGAGGTCGATCGGGAGGAACTAGACGCCTCGATTGGCCAGTTCGTTGGAAGCAACGCGGCCTATTACTCAGCGGCATTCCATAAGATCCACGAGTCTTCCGGCGCCGTGCCGCTGACCTTCAATGCCGCGGCAGCCGTGCTCGGTCCGGTCTGGGCCGCCATGCGCGGGGTCTGGGGGTTCTTTTGGGGCTTCCTGCTGTTGGAGACGATTGCCTGGGTGCAGATCGGACGTGGTGCCTGGGGCAACCCCGGATCCCAGTTCCTGGACCAAGCCGCGCGTCAGAGCGAGCGGGCCAGCAGCTTCCTGCAGAAAGCCGAAGAGGCCCGCCAGGCCGGTGAGGATCCGCAACGTTTCGAGACTCTAGCCGCCAATCTTCAACGCGCCGTCGAGAAAAACCAGGCCCTTGCCGACGCCGCCCAAGCCGAAGCCATGACGATCCTTTTCTTCGGCGTGGCGTTGTTGCTGCTTTTCAAGCTGGTGCAAGGCGTCTGGTCCAACATCGTTTATGAGAAGCAGTATTCTCATTGGAGAAGCGATCCTATCGGTGTCGAGTCCGGCCTCAAGCAACGCAACCTTATCCTCGGCGTCATACTGGTCGCCGCTATCATGCCGCTCACGGTCTACAAGTTCACCGTGGACGACTCCATGGCGGCGCTGGACAGTTTCCCCGCAAACAAGGACCACTACGCCACCGCCGCGACCTGGCTTGAAGGTCAGATCGACTCCGCAGCCACGGCCGGAGCCGGAGCCTTCGACTCTGTGGTGCTCGGTGTCCGAACGGTTCTCGATGCCTTGACACTTGCGCTGATCGGCACCCCCTGGCCCGTCGTCATGCTGGTTATCTGCGTGGTGGCCTGGCGCGCCGCCGGTCCCCGTGTCGCCATCTTCACCGCGGCGGCCTTGGCCTACATTGCTTTCCTCGGCTACTGGGAAATCAGCATGGAGACCGTCGCCCTTGTCGGCGCGGCGGTGATCATCTGCGTCGTTATCGGGATTCCCTGCGGTATCTGGTTCGGCAAGTCGGAGCGCGCCTATCGCGTGGCGGAGCCGGTCCTGGATCTGATGCAGACACTCCCCGCCTTCGTCTACCTAATCCCGATTATCGCCTTTTTCGGCACCGGGAATCCGCCGGGCATCCTGGCCACAATCATCTTTGGCATGCCACCGGTCATCCGACTGACCGCCCTGGGGATGCGGGGCGTCCCTGAAAGTATCAAGGAAGCGGCGACGGCCTTCGGCGCCACCAGAGGGCAACTGCTGAAGGACGTTGAGGTACCCCTCGCCTTGCCCTCCATTATGGCGGGCGTCAATCAAACGATCCTGATGTGCCTGTCGATGGTGGTCATCATCTCGCTGATTGGCGGTGGCGGACTTGGGAAAGTCATCCTGGAAGCCCTGCAGTATGCGGCAAAGGGGCCGGGTCTGCTTGGCGGCTTTGCCATTCTGTTCTGCGCCATGGTGATCGACCGGGTGGTACAAGGCGCCTTCCGCCGAGCCGACCAGAAGTAGGCCGGTTTCATAAAGGAGTCGGGCCGAGCCCGACTCCTCGACGCCATAGCCTTCGCGGCCGAGCAGCCCCGAGAAATCGGGAGGCTCGGCCGCGGGGTTTTTTTCTGGCGGCAGAAGCCGCCCTCAACAACATATCCTCACAGCCGCGCGCTGATCTTCGCCCATTTTTGTCCAACTTTTCGCCGTAACCGGTAGAGGTGCAGAATTTTCTTGTTGCCAGAGATCAAGCCTCGAAGTATTAATTGACCGTACGGTCGGTTAATGAATAGCCGACTCTTCAAATGACGCCGACTCAACGGCGGGTGCGACGACGGAGAGGATTTCGATGCCCGAAGCGTTCATCTGCGATGGGGTGCGAACACCGATCGGACGCTACGGCGGCGGTCTCTCCCAAGTTCGGGCGGATGATCTCGCCGCAATCCCCCTCAAGGCCCTGGTCGAACGCAACGCTAGCGCCGACTGGGCGCAGCTCGACGATCTGATTTTTGGCTGTGCCAACCAGGCGGGCGAAGACAACCGCAATGTCGCGCGGATGGCCGCACTGTTGGCGGGCCTGCCCATCGAGGCTCCTGCCACGACGATCAACCGGCTCTGCGGGTCCGGCATGGATGCGGTCGGCATGGCAGCCCGCGGCGTCAAAGCCGGCGATTACGACCTGGCCATTGCCGGCGGAGTCGAGAGCATGTCGCGCGCGCCCTTCGTCATGCCGAAGGCAGAGAGCGCTTTTAGCCGCGCAAACACAGTCTATGACACGACCATCGGATGGCGTTTCGTGAACCCGAAAATGAAGTCGGGTTTCGGCATCGACTCCATGCCGCAGACGGCCGACAACGTCGCCGCCGAGTTCGTCATCAGCCGCGCGGATCAAGACGCCTTCGCCGCCCGCAGTCAGGCGCGCTGGGTCGCGGCGAAGGAGCGCGGAGATTTTGACGACGAAATCGCTCTAGTCACCGTGCCCCAACGCAAGGGCGACCCTCTGATTGTCGATACCGACGAGCACCCGCGCCCCGGCACCACCCAGGAAAAGCTGGCGACCCTCAAGGGCATCAATGGCCCCGACCTCTCCGTGACGGCGGGAAATGCCTCTGGCGTCAACGACGGCGCCGCCGCGCTCGTCCTGGCTTCCGAGGAAGGTACCAAGCATCATGGCCTGACACCCATAGCCCGGGTTCTGACCATGGCGGCCGCCGGGGTGGAACCGAGGATCATGGGCGTCGGACCGGTTCCGGCCGTCAAGAGAGCGCTGTCCAAAGCAGGATTGACGCTCGGCCAGATCGATTTGATCGAACTCAATGAAGCCTTTGCCGCACAAGGGTTAGCTGTGCTTCGCAGCCTTGGTATCGCTGACGACGCGGACTATGTGAATCCTAATGGGGGCGCCATTGCAATCGGCCACCCCCTCGGAATGAGCGGCGCCAGGCTCGTGCTCACGGCGGCGCATCAACTCCGCCGTTCCGGCGGCCGCTACGCGCTTTGCACGATGTGCATCGGCGTCGGCCAGGGTATCGCCGTCATACTGGAACGGGTGTGACGACGTAACACAGGCATCGGCGAGGCAGACCGAGAGCGCTTCGCACGCAAGACAATTTCGGGAGGACGAGATGTACGCGCAGATGGTGAAGACCGAAGCCGACAAGGTGAAGTCCCTCGATGAGATGGATGAGCAGGAGCGTGCCTTTCAGGAACGCATTGACGCCGACATCAAGATCGAGCCGAAGGACTGGATGCCGGAGGGTTACCGCAAGACCCTGATCCGCCAGATTTCGCAACACGCACACTCCGAAATCGTCGGCCAGTTGCCCGAAGCCAACTGGATCACCCGCGCCCCCACTCTGGAACGCAAAGCCATTCTGTTGGCCAAGGTGCAGGACGAAGCTGGGCACGGCCTCTATCTCTATTGCGCGGCGGAGACGCTTGGCATCAGCCGCGACCAGATGCTGGAACAACTGCACAGCGGCAAGGCCAAGTATTCCTCGATCTTCAACTATCCGACCCTGAACTGGGCCGACGTGGGAACCATCGGCTGGCTCGTCGACGGGGCGGCGATCATGAACCAGGTGCCGCTGCAGCGCTGCTCCTTCGGGCCCTACAGCCGGGCGATGATCCGAATCTGCAAAGAAGAGAGTTTCCATCAACGCCAGGGCTATGACGCCTTGATCAAGATGTGCCTTGAAGGGACGCCCGAGCAGAAAGCGATGGCCCAGGACTCCATGAACCGCTGGTGGTGGCCCGCCCTTATGATGTTCGGCCCTTCGGACGCCGATTCCGTGCATTCCGCCCAATCGATGGCCTGGAAGATTAAGATCAACTCCAACGATGAGCTGCGCCAGAAGTTCGTCGATCAGACCGTTCCGCAAGCCGAGTATCTCGGCCTCACCATTCCCGATCCGGATCTGAAGTGGAACGAGGAAAAGGGCAGTTATGACTTTGGCGAGATCGATTGGAGCGAATTCTATCAGGTCATCAGGGGCAACGGCGCTTGCAACAAACAGAGGATGTCCGACCGGGTCAGAGCCTGGGACGACGGCCAGTGGTACCGCGACGGACTGATGGCCCACGCGAAGAAACAAGCCGAACGCAAAGCCGCGGCCGCAGCCTGACGCGCCGACGGATCGAAAACAGGAGTAGAGATCATGAACGAGTGGCCGCTCTGGGAAGTCTTCATCCGCGGGCAGCATGGCGTATCGCACCGGCACGTCGGAAGCCTGCATGCTCCCGACGCGGAGAAAGCCATCATGAGTGCGCGCGACGTTTACACGCGCCGCAACGAAGGCGTCAGCATCTGGGTCGTTAAGGCTGAGGACATCACGGCCAGCGCCCCCGGCGACAAGGGACCACTATTCGAGCCCTCGAACAGCAAAGTCTATCGCCACCCGACCTTCTTCGACATTCCTGACGAAGCCGGGGCGATGTGATGACCGACAAAGCGCTTTTCGACTACACGCTGCGGCTTGGGGACAATTGCCTTGTTCTCGCGCAGCGCATCTCCGAGTGGGTTGGCCACGCACCGGTCCTGGAAGAAGACATCGCCATGGGGAATGTCGCGCTCGATATGGTAGGGCAGACCCAGTTGTGGCTAGGACTGGCCGGAGAGATCGAAGGCAAGGACCGCTCCGCCGACAACCTCGCCTACCTTCGGGATGCACACGAATTCCGGAATCTGCTGCTTGTGGAGCAGCCAAACGGCGACTTCGCACACACGCTGATGCGGCAGTTTCTCTTCGACGCCTGGCACTACCACCTGCTGGAAGCGCTGACCGGTTCTTCCGACAAGCGCGTGGCAGAGATTGCCGAGAAGGCGGTCAAGGAGGCGTCCTATCACCTAGTGCGCAGCACCGACCTCGTTGTCAGCCTGGGCGACGGAACCGACGAGAGCCATGCCCGCATGCAGCAGGCCCTGGACGACCTCTGGCCCTATACGGGCGAAATGTTCATGTCCGATGAGATCGAGGAGGAACTGAAGGCCGCAGGCATCGCGCCAGATACGGACGACCTTCAAGCCAAATGGGACTCCCATGTCGCCGAAAGCTTCGATCGGGCAACTCTGTCCCGGCCCGAAATCGGATACATGCAGAATGGCGGCAAGCGTGGCGTTCACAGCGAGCACCTGGGCTACCTGATCGCCGAGATGCAATTCCTACAGCGTGCCTATCCCGGCGCCACCTGGTGATCCAAAGCCATGAACGCCACAGCCACACGACCGACAACAGAAGAGATCTGGGACTGGCTGGACCAGGTCCCGGATCCGGAAATACCGGTGATCTCACTGGTCGACCTCGGCATCATTCGCGACGTTGTGTGGGACGATAGCCATCTCGTGGTCACGGTGACGCCGACCTATTCCGGCTGTCCCGCCACCAGCGTAATCAACTTCGAGATCGAGAAAACCCTGCGAGACCGCGGACTCCAGGACTTCGAACTGAAGCGGCAACTCTCGCCCGCCTGGACGACCGCCTGGATCAGCGACAAGGGCCGCGCGAAGCTGCGTGAATTCGGCATCGCGCCACCGGTCGAAGGCACCTCAGCCTGCGGCGGTGGCAAGGCGCCTGCCTTCGTAGTGGAATGCCCGAGATGCCGCTCGGAGAACACGAGCCTGATCAGCCAGTTTGGATCGACGCCCTGCAAATCGAATTACCGCTGCAACGACTGCCTGGAACCCTTCGACTACTTCAAGTGCATCTGAACGAAAAAAGCTCAATACGGGGGCCGGAATGGCACAGTTCTATCCGCTGAACGTGATGGATGTTCGGCACGAGACACGCGACTCAGTCGTGGTGACTTTAGCGCCGAGTCCGGAAAACAAAGACGCCTTCGACTTCACACAAGGTCAGTATCTCACGTTCCGACATGCATTCGACGGCGAAGAAGTACGCCGGTCCTACTCTATCTGTGTGGCGCGCGGCGCCGAGCAGCTGCAAGTCGGGATCAAGAAGGTGGACGGCGGATGCTTCTCGACCTGGGCGAACGAGGAGCTTTCCGCAGGCGATGTCTTGGAAGCCATGCCGCCGATGGGCAACTTCCATAGCGCGCTAGAGCCCGAAAAGAGCAAGAAGTACATCGCATTCGCGGGCGGCAGCGGTATCACCCCGGTGCTGAGTATCATCAAAACCGTCCTGGCCGAGGAACCGCTGTCGAACTTCACCCTGGTCTACGGCAACCGGTCAGCCAACGCCATTATGTTCCGCGAGGAACTGGAGGACCTGAAGAACTGCAACCTGGGACGGTTGAACGTCATACACATTCTTGAGAGCGAAGGTCAGGACATCGATCTCTTCTCGGGCCGTGTCGACGCGGAGAAATGTGAGTCCCTGTTCAAGACTTGGATCAAGGTCGAGGACTTCGATCAAGCCTTCATATGCGGCCCCGAGCCAATGATGCTTGCCGTCTCTTCCAGTCTCAAATCGCACGGTATGGCGGAAGAGCGGATCAAGTTCGAGCTCTTCACCAGCGCCCAACCCGGGCGCGTCCGCCGGCGGGAGACCAAGATCGCCGCGGATTCGAAGGGTGACGTTTGCACAGCGACATTCGTTCTGGATGGCGCATCGCGCGTCATCGATCTGCCGAAACAAGGGCAGTCGGTCCTGGAGGCGGCTCTGGCCGCCGATCTCGATGCCCCTTTCGCCTGTAAAGCCGGCGTCTGTTCAACCTGCCGAGCTCTGGTGGTAGAGGGTGAAGTCGAGATGGAGGCGAACTACGCGCTGGAGGACTACGAAGTGCGGCAAGGCTATGTGCTGACCTGTCAATGCTATCCGCTGACCGACACGGTTGTCGTCGACTACGATCAATAGTGTAGGAAGGGAAGTCCATCATGACTGGGGACACACAAATCGCCGACTATCTGGCGCAAGGTGGAAAGCTCTCCTCACCGGACAACGCACCGGCACGCTACCGCGGCGAACTGATGCGGCTGATGTCGACGTTCGTCGATTCCGAGTTGGCAGGCGCGGCGGGTTTCGCCGATTGCATCAACGGCGGCCCGGGCATCAAGGAGCGCATCGCGGCGGCGAGGATCGTACTGGAAAAGCTCGATCATGCTGAGCGCGTCCTCAAAATCATGGGCGAGTTCGGTGCCGACATCGCGCGCTATGCGAATCACCACCCCTGGACGGCACGCCTGGAAAGGTCAGCCGATATCGGAGCTTCGCGCAGCGGCAGCGATATGCGGCTCAACGTGCTGCACTACCCCATCGAAGGCTGGACCGATGCGGTCGCGATGAACGTTCTGATGGGCCGTGCCACGGTCATCCAGCTTGAGGAGTTCGCCAAGGTTTCCTACCAGCCTCTTGGTGACGCCTTCCGGGAGATCCTGCAGACCGAGGCCCGTCACGCGGAACTCGGCGTGGAGGGACTGCGGAACATCGTCGCGGATCCAGAGGAAAAAGTGACGGCTCAGACTTCCGTAGAGTACTGGCACCCTCGTGTCGCGGCGAGTTTTGGCTCCGTCGCCTCGGCGCGGTTCGAAGCACTGAGCCGCTTCGGCCTGCGACACACGCCTAACGAAGCGCTGCTGGATCGCTGGTACGGCGAAACCGCAACTCTGCTGTCGGAACTCGGCCTCAAGTCCCCATGAGCGGCAAACGCAACTTCATTCCAGAACACGACGGGCCCGTATGACCAGCGCACACGCCGAGCCACGCCACCTCGAAAGCTACATCTGCAGCCGATGGACCAGAGGGTCCGGCACCGGCAAGGCCCTCGCCGATGCCTCCACCGGCGACACTGTCGCGGTAATCGACTCCACGGGATTGGACTTCGGCGCGGCGCTTGAGCATGGCCGCCGAGCGGGCAACCCGGCTCTACGCAAGATGACGTTCCATCAGCGCGCCCTGATGCTGAAGGACCTCGCGAAGTATCTGATGGAGCGCAAGGAAGAATTCTACGCCCTATCGGCCGCGACAGGGGCAACCCGCACCGACAGTTGGATCGATATCGAGGGCGGGATCGGGACGCTCTTCGCCTATGCCTCCAGCGGGCGGCGGGAACTTCCGAACACGCGGCTGCTGGTCGAAGGAGCGCCGGAAGTTTTGTCCAAAGACAACAGTTTCGTCGGGCAACATATACTGACGCCGCTCGAAGGGACCGCGGTCCATATCAACGCCTTCAATTTTCCCTGCTGGGGAATGCTGGAGAAACTGGCGCCGACGCTCGTGGCCGGGATGCCGGCGGTCATTAAACCGGCAAGCCAGACCGCCTATCTGACCGAACTCATGGTGCGCCGGATGATCGAGTCCGGGATTTTGCCGGACGGGACCCTGCAATTGATCTGCGGGTCTGTCGGGGACCTTCTCGATCACGTGACCTGTCAGGACGTCGTCACCTTTACCGGCTCCGCCGCGACGGGGCGCCGCCTCCGCACGCATCCCCGCATCGTCGAGGACTCCGTGCGCTTTACCATGGAAGCGGATTCTCTGAATTGTTCGCTTCTCGGCCCCGATGCCCGGCCCGGCACCGAAGAGTTCGACCTCTTCGTCAAGGAAGTGGCGCGGGAGATGACGGTCAAGGCGGGTCAGAAGTGCACGGCGATCCGCCGCGTGCTGGCCCCGAAAGCTCAGGCCGACGCCCTGATCGAAGCCCTGAACGCACGCCTCGGCAAGACAACGGTCGGAAACCCCTGCGATGACAGCGTGCGCATGGGTCCGCTTGCCAGCCTCGATCAGCGCGAGGAGGTGCGCAGCAGGGTCGTCGAATTGCGGGCGGAGGCGGAGCTCGTCTTCGGAGACCCCGAAAAGGCCGAGGCGATTGCCGGAAACCCGGAGGACGGCGCGTTCCTCAGCCCTCTCCTCCTCTACTGCGACAAACCGCTGACAAGCGAAGCGGTTCACAACGTCGAGGCTTTCGGCCCCGTGGCCACGGTCATGCCTTACGACGGCCTTGCCGATGCCGCCGCGTTGGCAAGAAAGGGCAAGGGCAGTCTCGTTGCTTCGGTCTTCACCAATGATCCCGCTTTCGCCCGGGATGCCGTCGCGGCCCTGGCGCCCTGGCACGGGCGCATTCTGATCAACAACCGGGACTCCGCGAAGGCCTCCACAGGGCACGGTTCTCCATTGCCGGCTCTCATTCATGGCGGCCCCGGCCGCGCCGGCGGCGGCGAGGAGATGGGCTCCACCCGTGGCGTCAAGCACTTCATGCAGCGCAGTGCCTTGCAGGGTTCGCCCGACATGCTCACCCATGCTGCCGGACGCTGGATCAAAGGCGCCAGGACTCGCAGCGATTGCAAGCATCCCTTCCGTAAATCGCTGGCGGAACTGGAGATCGGCGACCAGCTCATCACCGGCACGCGGACCGTCACACTGGAGGACATCGAGCATTTCGCGGCGTTCACCGGCGACACCTTCTACGCGCACATGGATGAGGACGCGGCGAAGGCGAACCCCTTCTTCGACGGTCGCGTCGCCCATGGCTATTTCATCGTATCCGCCGCGGCGGGCCTATTCGTGCAACCGGACCCCGGACCTGTCCTGGCGAACTACGGCGTCGACAGCTTGCGGTTCATGACACCGGTCTATCCGGGCGATGCCCTGCGGGTGGCCCTCACCTGCAAGGAGATCACCCCGCGCGAGGGCGCCGACTACGGCGAGGTACGCTGGGACGCGAAGGTCACCAATCAAGACGATGCGGTCGTTGCGCAGTATGATGTCCTGACCCTGGTCGCAAAGACCTGGTCTTAAGGCACCGCTGACGCAGGAGAAGGCAGATGGCGCAGGTCTACGCATTCGACAGCATCGTCCCGGTGATCGATCCGGCGGCGTTCGTTCACCCGGCAGCGGTGGTGATCGGCGACGTCATCGTCGGACCGGGTTGCTACGTCGGACCCGCGGCCTGCCTCAGGGGTGACTTCGGCCGGATTACCCTGGAACGGGACTCGAATGTCCAGGAGACCTGCGTCGTTCACAGTTTTCCGAACATCGAGGTCGTGGTCGAAGAACTCGGACATGTCGGCCACGGGGCTGTCCTCCATGGTTGCCGTGTCGGCCGCAATGCCATGGTCGGGATGAACGCCGTTGTGATGGACAACGCCGTCATCGGCGAGAACTCCATCGTCGCGGCCCTGGCATTCGTGAAGGCGAACGAGAAGATCCCTCCGAACAGTCTGGCGGTCGGCACCCCCGCGCGTGTGACCCGCGAATTGACGGAACAGGAAATTACCTGGAAACGCCAAGGCACGGATATCTACCGACAGCTCGCCGCCCAAGCACGTGAGAGCTTGCGGCCGGCTGAACCCCTGACTCAGATCGAGGAAGACCGCCGGCGCATCAAAGCGCCCGAATACGATCCGCTTTTTCTGGAGCGCCTGAAACTCGGAGATGGAAAGGGCTGACCGTCAGCGGACGGCCTTGACGCCTTCCAGGATCAGATCCGTCGCGAGATCCGCGTACTCCTCACGGGTGATCGGACCGCCAGGCCGGAACCAGAGATAGACCCAGTTCAGCATCCCCAGGAAAGACATGGTCACCGGCGTCAGCAATGGCCTCTCATCGTTGAGCTGGGGATTGATCTGAAAGAGGACCCTGGAGAAACGCCCGACGATGCTTCGTTCGATCGCCCGAATCTCATCCGCCATCTCCGGCGGCAGAACCGGCACCCCGGCAAGTTGCACTTTGTGTTGATCGTCGGCGTCGCGATAGACACCCAGGATCTGATGCACGAGCGCGCGCAGGCGGTCTTCCGGCGCGGCGTCCGGATCGTCGACTTCGGCGATAGCGTCATCGAGGTGCTGCAGATGCGCGTAGATCACATCGAACAGCAGGGCATCCTTGCTGTCATAATAGTGATAGAGCAGCGCCTTGGAGACTCCGCACTCGCGCGCGATCTCCGACATGGACGCACGGTCGACCCCCTTCTCGGCAAAGAGTGTCGCCGAGCGTTCCAGAATCGCGTTGCGCTTGTCGTCATAGTCTGTGGCGCGGGTGCGGGCCATGCTACCTGGGAACCCCTTTCCTCAAGGCGGAAAACTCAATAGCGACTACGTTCGCAAGCGTCAAACGCCGCCCCTGGTCGAATATACGCACTATTCCTTGGGCCTTTTGTCGACAACACGCTTGGCTTTGCCCAGAGAACGCTCTACCGAGCCGATTTCGCCGACGGCGATTTTCGCGCTGACCCCGATCATGCTTTTGATATGGTGCGCGAGCTCTTTTTCTGAGGCGCCACGTGCTTCCGGACTTTCATGTCCAGCGGCGGCCTCGACATTAACGGTCATAACGTCCATACGGTCACGGCGCGTCAGCTCAATCTGGAAATGAGGCGCCAGTCCCGCGCATTTTAGAATCTGCTCCTCGATCTGCGTCGGAAAGACGTTCACCCCGCGCAGAATGATCATGTCGTCGGACCGTCCGGTGATCTTTTCCATGCGCCGCATGGAGCGGGCGGTGCCGGGCAATAGGCGGGTCAGATCGCGGGTGCGGTAGCGGATGATCGGAAGAGCTTCTTTTGTCAGCGACGTGAAGACAAGTTCCCCTTCCTCGCCATCCGGCAGAACTTCCCCAGTCTCTGGATCAATGATTTCGGGATAGAAATGGTCTTCCCAAATATGCAGGCCATCCTTGGTTTCCACGCATTCATTTGCAACGCCCGGTCCCATAACCTCGGAAAGGCCATAGATATCGACCGCATGCATGTCGAACTGCTGCTCGATCTCCTGTCGCATGGCGTTGGTCCAGGGTTCCGCCCCGAAGATCCCGACGGCCAGAGAGCTTTCGCGAGGATCAACGCCCTGCCGCCGGAATTCGTCCAGGATCGACAGCATATAGGAGGGCGTGACCATGATGACCCGCGGCGTAAAGTCCTGGATCAAAGCCACCTGGCGCTCGGTCATCCCTCCGGAAATTGGCACGACGGTGCAGCCGAGTTTCTCGGCGCCGTAGTGGGCCCCCAGACCACCGGTAAAGAGGCCGTAACCGTAGGCGACATGGACGATGTCGCCGGCCCGGCCACCTGACGCACGGATTGAGCGGGCTACGACCTCCGCCCAGGTTTCAATGTCATTCCGCGTATAGCCGACCACCGTCGGTTTGCCGGTCGTGCCTGACGACGCATGAACGCGAACGACCTCGGAGCGTGGGACGGCAAACATGCCGAAGGGATAGTTGTCGCGCAGATCCGACTTCACGGTGAAGGGAAACTTCGCGAGGTCAGCCAAGGACCTCAAGTCTTCGGGGTGAACACCCTGAGCTTCGAACCGCTGCCGGTAAAAGGGGGAGTTATTGTAGGCATGGTTCAAGGACCATTGGGCGCGCTGCAACTGAAGCGCCTCTATCTCATCCCGCGACGCCGTTTCGATCGGCTCCAGATCACCGGGTTTGGGTTCGAGGTTTTCCATCCTTTTCCTCCCGACCAATACTGCCCTGAAAGTGCTTAAGCGCCTTCGGGCAGTAGTGTTCCCTTAACTGTTCGGGAATGCCCCCGAAACTCAGCCACATGCTGGCCGTCCTGATTGATCACCTGGATATCGTAGATACCGTTGCGTCCGAAACGAGTGTTCTCCCGCGCAATGGCGGTCAGGCGGTCACCCAGAGACACAGGGGCAATAAAGGTAATCGAGCAGTGCTGCGCCACCGTACGCTGATTGTAGGAGTTACAGGCAAAGGCGAAGGCGGAATCCGCTAAGGTGAAGATATAACCGCCATGACCAAACCCATGACCATTGGTCATGCTCTCGGTCACGGTCATCGTGAGGGTAGCTTCTCCAGGCGCGACGTGCTCAATCGCCATGCCAAGCCGTTGCGATGCCTTATCGTCGTCCCACATCGCGCGGGCGCTCGCTTCGGCGAGTTCTTGCGCGGTCATCTCTCTCATGCCCGTCAGGCCCGTTTACCGGTAAAGGATGGCTTGCGCTTGCCGAGAAAGGCGGAAACCCCCTCGGCATAGTCGGGCGTGCGTCCCGCTTCGCGCTGAAAGTCGCGCTCGAGGTCCAACTGGGCATCGAGAGAGTTGGTGGCCGCGGCTTGAATGGCACGCTTGGTCAGACCAAGACCAACGGTGGGCCCAACGGCGAAGGACGCCGCCAGCTTCTCCGCCTCGCTTGCCAAATCCTCATCGGCTACGGCCTGCCAGATCAATCCCCATTCTGCGGCGGTTTCGGCATCAAGCGGCTTTCCCGTAAGTGCCAACCCTTTGGCGCGCGCTTCGCCGACGAGGCGCGCAAGGCTCCAGGTCCCCCCGGAGTCCGGTACCAAGCCGACCTTGCAGAAAGCCTGGATGAAGCGCGCCGACTTCGCCGCGAGCACGATGTCGCAGGCCAGCGCAAGATTGGCCCCTGCCCCTGCCGCCACGCCGTTCACGGCGCAGATCACGGGCTTATCCAAAGCGCGAATAAGTCGGATGAGCGGATTGTAGAGGGTCTCAAGCGTCTCGCCGAGATCGGGAGCCTCTTTCATTTTGCTCGGATCCCGGTCTCCAAGATCTTGGCCGGCACAAAAGGCCCGGCCGGCACCGGTCAGCAAAATCACGCGCACCGACTCGTCTTCGCCGGCCGCTTTAAGCGCAGTGTGTAATGCGCGATTCTGTTCATCGTTGAAGGAGTTTAGCTTGTCCGGCCTGTTCAATGTCAGCCGAACGATTCCCCCCGACCTCTCGACCAGAACCGTGTTGCTCTCTGGCATCTAAGGCGTCCTCCCCTCGCCGCGCGGGCCCCAAATCGGTGCATCCCGCGCCGTCATAGCGAAGAAAAGTGTTGCATAAACCGACCGGTCGGTCAATGATAACCAACAGCGAAAGGGATCGTCTGGGGAGACCATCTATGCCGCACCTGTTTGCAGGGCAGGAGAAGTGCGTTCCGCGAAAGATGGCAGCATTGCGTGACTGGGCCAGTCGGCCGGCCTTCCCCGAAATTCCCGGCGAGATATGCAGCGAGATTTGACGATGTCCAATGATGGCGTCGCCACGCAGGAGAAGACATCTACTCGTCACGAAAATCGGCAATGGGAGGAAGCCCGATGAAACCAATCAATCGTATTGCTACCAAGACAATGATACTCGCCGCCACCGCCATGGTGGCCTTAGCGGCACCGGCCCTGGCCGACATTAAAATCGGCAGCACATTGGCGCAAACCGGTCCGGCCTCCTTCCTGGGAGACCCGGAAGCCAAGACTTTGGAAATGCTTGTTGCCGAAACCAACGCAAACGGCGGCATCAATGGCGAGAAAATCGAACTCATTATGTACGATGACGGCGCCGATCCGAATAAGGCGCGGACCTTCGCGACTCGCCTTGTCGAAGACGATGAAGTCGTTGCCGTGATCGGTGGCTCGACCACGGGCACGACGATGGCCATGATTCCGGTCTTCGAAGAAGCTGAGGTTCCCTTCCTCTCTCTCGGTGGCGCGGTTGTGATCATCGACCCCGTCAAGAAGTGGGTCTTCAAAACGCCGCACACGGACCTGATGGCCTGCGCCAAGATCTTCGAAGACATGAAGAGCCAAGGCCTTACCAAAGTCGGCATGATTTCCGGCACCGGTGGTTTCGGCAAATCCATGCGCGGTCAGTGCTCGGGAATCGCCGGCGATTATGGAATCGAAATCATCGCCGACGAGACTTATGGGCCGAAGGACGCGGACATGACCCCGCAACTGACCAAGATCGGCAATACCGACGGGCTGCAGGCCGTGCTGAACCCCGGGTTTGGCCAAGGCCCGGCGATCGTGACCCGTAACTTCCGCCAATTGAACATCAACGTGCCGCTCTACCAGTCGCACGGCGTCGCCTCCAAGAGCTTCATCGAACTGGCCGGAGACGCGGCCGAGGGCGTGCGCTTGCCCGCCTCCGCCCTGCTGGTCGCCGACAAGCTGACCGACGATGACCCGCAAAAGCCGGTCGTTGTCGGTTACCGCGATGCTTTCGAGAAGACAACCGGCAATCCCGTGTCGACCTTCGGCGGCCATGCCTACGACGCCTTCCATATTCTGAAGGAAGCTATCGAGCGCGCGGGCTCGGCCGATTCCTCGGCGATCCGTGACGAGATCGAGAACACCAACGGCTTCATGGGAACCGCCGGTGTCGTCAAAATGTCGGCCGACGATCATCTGGGCCTGGATCTCACCGCCTTCCGGATGCTCGAAATCAAGGGTGGCGACTGGGCCATCGTCGAGTAAGCTGAATATCTGACGGGGCGCCGCCGCGGCGCCCCGTCCCTTCCCTGGCTCATAGCCGTGTTACGCGGAAACCGCGGCCGCGGAGGCTTTCGTGTCCGAACTTCTACAGTTCATTTTTTCCGGGGTGACGGTCGGCGCGGTCTATGCCCTTGTCGCCTTGGGTTTCACAATCATCTATAACGCGTCCGACGTCGTGAACTTCTCCCAGGGAGAGTTCGTGATGCTTGGCGGCATGTCGACGGTCTTCCTTTTCGATGCCGGTGTGCCGCTTTTGCCGTCGGCTGTCGCGGCGATCCTCATTACCTCTGCGATCGGTGTCGCTCTAAACAAGCTGGCGATCGAACCCGCGCGCGGCGCGTCAGTGGTCACACTGATTATTATTACCATCGGGGCTTCGATCTTCTTGCGCGGCATGGCGCAAATCGTCTTCGACAAGCAGCTCCATCGCTTTCCAAGTTTCTCCGGCGACGATCCCTTCGTCCTGGCCGGCGCTACCATCCTGCCGCAGAGCCTCTGGGTGATCTTCGGCGCGGCCGTCATATTTCTCGGCCTATACTTCTTCTTCACCCGGTCTCTGGCCGGGAAATCGGTCCTTGCGACGGCGAACAACCGACTCGCAGCGAAGCTGGTCGGCATTAACACCAACTTCGTCATGACTCTGAGCTTTGCCCTGTCGGCGGCCATCGGGGCCGTTGCCGGTGTGCTGGTCACACCGATCACTCTGACGAGCTACGATGTCGGAATCGGACTCGCCTTGAAGGGCTTTGCCGCGGCCATGCTGGGCGGTATGGGGAACCCCTTTGGCGCGCTCGTCGGCGGCTTGCTGGTCGGCCTGATCGAGGCCATGACCGCCGGCTACATCAGTTCCGAATACAAGGACGCCGCAGCGTTCATCGTCATTCTCGGCGTCCTCTTCATGATGCCTCAGGGCATATTCGGACGCGCCTCGGTGGATCGGGTGTAGGCAATGAGGTCCCTGTCTTCGAAACACATGACCTTGATCGCGCTGATCCTTCTGATCGCCATCGCGCCTGTGTTCTTTCCAAGCTCCTTCTACTATCGCATCGGGGCGTTGATCTTTATCAACGGTCTCGCCGTGATAGGACTCGTCGTGCTGATCGGCTACGCCGGACAGATCAGCTTGGGTCATGCCGGTTTCTCGGGGATCGGCGCCTACGCCTGTGCGCTTGGGCCAATTCATCTGGGTCTTCCGCCGGCGCTGTCGATCATTCTGGGCGCGGCACTGTCCGCCGGCATCGCCTGGGTGGTTGGCAAGCCGATTTTGAGGCTGCGCGGGCACTATCTGGCGGTCGCAACACTCGGCTTTGGAATTCTCGTCTACATGGTGCTGAACAACGAGGCACAATTGACCGGCGGCCCGGACGGCATGCCGGTCGAGTCCTTGGGCCTCAAAAGTCTTCTGAAGTCTATCGGCATCTCAATGAAGACATCGGTGATCTGGTACTGGTTCTCCGCCTTCGTGATGCTGCTCGGCGCGCTCCTGGTTCTCAATCTTTTTGAAAGCCCCACCGGCCGGGCCCTTCGATCACTGCATGATTCGGAAGTCGCGGCCCGCACCGTGGGGGTCGACGTCGCCAAGTACAAACTGATCGCCTTCGTGATCTCCGCCGTCTATGCATCGGTGGCCGGTTCGATGATTGCATTGCTAAACAGGTTCATCTCCCCCGACGTTTCCGGTTTCCTCCATTCCATCGAACTCGTAACGATGACGGTTCTCGGCGGTGCCAGCATGGTGTTCGGTGCCATCATGGGTGCGATGCTCCTAACCACCCTGCCGCAAGCTCTCACCGTCTTTCACGACTTCGAACACGTCGTGCTCGGGCTGATCATGATGCTGGTGATGATCTTCATGCGCGAGGGCCTGGTGCCGAGCCTGCTGAAACTCGTACGGCGGAGAGACAGATGACCCTACTCTCCGTAGAGGGGCTCGGCATCAATTTCGGCGGCCTGAAGGCCGTCGATCAGGTCGACTTCGCGGTGAAGCCGGGAGAAATCGTCTCCGTCATCGGTCCGAACGGGGCCGGGAAGACGACGCTTTTCAACATGATTTCCGGCATCTACGTCCCGGCCCGCGGCAGGGTGAAGCTGGCGGACGAGGACGTCACCGCGATGGCGCCGCAGAAGCTGGCCGCGCGCGGGATGTCCCGAACATTTCAGAATCTCCAAGTGTTTCTGCAGATGACGGTCCTGGAGAACGTCATGGCCGGACGCCATCTGGCGGAGCAAGGTCACACCCTTGCCGACCTTCTCGGCTTGCCCGGCTCGCGGCGCCGCACGCGCGACACAGAATCGAAGGCTCGGGAATTGCTGGCCCGCGTGAAACTAGAACGTGGCGCCGAACAGGAAGCCTCCGCTCTCTCCTACGGCGCCTTGAAGCGTCTCGAAATCGCCCGCGCCTTGGCGGCCGAACCACGACTGCTGCTGCTCGACGAGCCGGCGGCGGGCTGTAACGCCGTCGAGACGGAAGAGATCGACCAACTGATCGCGGAAATCGCAAGCGAGGGCGTCGCCATTCTTCTGGTCGAGCACGACATGAAGCTAGTGATGAAGATCTCGAATCATATCGTCGTGTTGGATCACGGCGAGAAGATCGCCGAAGGACGACCAGAGGAAGTCGCGCGGAACCCGAAGGTGGTCGAAGCCTATTTGGGCGCCCACGGCGGCAAGGAGGCAGCCAATGCTCTCGGTTGAAGGGCTGCGCAGCAGGTATGGCCGGATCGAGGTCCTGCACGGTCTCGATCTGGAGGTGACTTCCGGCGAAATCGTCACGGTGATCGGCGCCAACGGAGCGGGCAAGACGACGATGCTACGTTGTCTGTCGGGCCTGCAGCCCGCCTCCGCAGGTACGGTCATGTTTCGTGGGGGGGATATCTCGCGGGTGGCCGCACATCGGCGGGTTTCTCTCGGGTTGGCGCAGACTCCGGAAGGGCGTCAAATCTTCACCAATCTGACGGTTGAGGAAAACCTGCGACTCGGCGCCTTTCTCTTTAGTGACGATCGGGTTGAGAAGGACATGTCCGATGCCTTCGCAATGTTTCCGGTGCTCAAGGAGAAGAGGAACCTGCCGGCCGGCGGTCTGTCCGGCGGTCAGCAGCAGATGCTCGCCATAACCCGTGCCTTGATGGGCCGCCCCACTTGCCTTCTGCTGGACGAACCTAGCATGGGCCTGGCCCCGATCCTCGTCGATCAGATTCTTGACGTCGTAAAGAGTTTGCGCGATCTGGATGTCACGACCCTGCTGGTCGAGCAGAATGCCTTCGCGGCCTTGTCCATCGCTGATCGCGCCTATGTCATGGAGACCGGGCGAATCAGCATGTCCGGTCCAGCGGCGGAGTTGATCACCGACCCGCGCGTGCGGGAAGCTTACCTGGGACTTTAGCGTGACTGTATCAATCGAGACCCTTGGCGAGGTGGCGCTTGTCACCGTCGACAATCCACCCGTCAACGCCCTGTCGCAAGCCGTGCGTGCCGGATTGAGTGAAGCTGTCGATACACTCGACGCCGACCCGCAAATCCGTGCGGCCGTTCTCATCTGCGTGGGTCGAACCTTTATGGCCGGCGCCGATGTCAGGGAGTTCGGGAAAACACCGCAGCCACCGGCGCTGTCCGATGTCGTCAATCGGATCGAGGCGGCGACCAAGCCCTGGATCGCAGCCATTCACGGAACGGCGCTGGGCGGTGGCTTGGAGGTCGCGCTCGGGTGCCACTATCGGGTGGCGGTCCCCTCCGCTAAAGTTGGTCTGCCCGAGGTCACTTTGGGCATCATACCGGGCGCCGGGGGGACGGTGCGCTTGCCGCGCGTGGCAGATTTGGAACACGCGATCGAGATGATTACGATCGGCCGCCCCATCGGCGCCGAGACGGCGCACGCTTACGGCATTCTCGACGCGGTGGTAGAGGGAGACCTGAAAGAGGATACAATCGCCTTCGCGCGAGAGCGCCTGAGGGATGCCCTGCCCCTTCCCGTCAGCAAAAGGCCTGTGCCGCAAGTGTCCGAAGAGGGGTTTTGGGAAAAGCATGCCGCCCGCATTGCCAAGCACGCGCGGGGTCAGGCGTCTCCGCTGCGCGCGTTGGAGGCCGTGCGCAACGCGGTCGAGCTCGATGCCGAAACCGCACTGGCAAAGGAACGCGAGATTTTCGTCGCGCTTCGAGACTCGGACCAGTCTGCGGCTCTCCGTCATGTCTTTTTCGCCGAACGCGCGGCCGCCAAGCTGCGGGAACTCGAGGGCATCGTGCCGCGGGAGATCAAGAGTGCTGCCGTTATCGGCGGCGGCACAATGGGCGCCGGCATTGCCGCAGCCCTGCTCGATGCGGATCTGCCTGTCGTCCTAGTAGAGCAGGATGAGGCTGGGCTGGAACGTGGATTGGCCAATGTCCGGCAGATCTACGACTCGGCGGTGAAACGCGGGCGTCTTTCGGCTGAGAAACGCGAAGCGAAACTCTCGATGCTGGCGCCCTCTCTTCACTATGCAGCCCTCTCAGACGCGGATTTGGTGATTGAGGCTGTGTTCGAAGATCTGGATGTGAAACGCAGCGTCTTCGTAGCCCTCGATTCTGTTGTGAAGCCTGATGCTATCCTCGCCACAAATACCTCCTATCTCGATCCCAATGCGATTGCGACGCCTCTGTCGCGCGCGGAGAATTTTCTCGGACTGCATTTCTTCAGCCCAGCCAACATCATGAAGCTGTTGGAAATCGTCAAAGCCGAGGCGACGTCGCCGGAAGTTCTCAAGACAGGCTTCGCGCTGGCCAAACGCCTTGGAAAGACCGCCGTGCTTGCCGGAATCTGCGATGGCTTCATTGGCAATCGCATTTACAAGACCTACCGGCGCCAGGCCGAACAGTTACTACTCGACGGCTGCCAACCCGGCGATGTCGACCGGGCCATGCGTGGCTTTGGCCTGCCGATGGGACCGTTCGAAGTGCAGGACCTCAGCGGGCTCGATATCGCAGAGTTTCAACGCAAGGCCGCACGCGCGCGTGGCGAGACCGTACTCGCACCCATTGCCGACCGGCTCTGCGGTCTGAAGCGCTATGGCCAAAAGACTGGCGGCGGATGGTACGATTATGAAGCGGGGAATCGAATGCCAATCCCCTCGGAAACCGTCGCGGCGATCATCGCGGAGGAAACGGAACAGGCGGGACGCACGGCCAAGTCCCTCGACGACGAAATCGTTCAGCAGCGCCTCGTCTTCCCGATGATCAATGAGGCCGCTCGAATTCTCGAAGAGGGTATTGCGCGGCGCTCGCTCGACATCGACCTCGTTGAGATCCACGGCTACGGCTTCCCCCGCTGGCGCGGCGGCTTGCTTTTCTACGCCGATCAATATGGTCTGGAGAAAATCCTTCCGGCTCTCGAAGCAATGGCAGCAGAGGGAACAGCCAATGCCCCATGCCCGTTTTTAAAGGATGCCTCAGCCAAGGGTGGGTTCAGCAACCTGACCACCGGAGACTAACTCAGGTCTCTGGTGCTTAGGCTTTAGAGTGCCAGCGTCAGGCGGCCGCCCTTCGCTCTGGAACTGCAAGCCATCATGCGATCATTTGCAGCGCGTTCCGCACCGCTCAGAACGCGGTCGCGATGATCCACGTCACCCTCAAGCACTTGAACCTCGCAGGTTCCACAGAGCCCCTCATTGCAGTCGCAAGGCACGTCGATCCCGGCGGCCAACAAGGCATTCAGAACCGTCTCATCGGCCCCGACCCTGACCGTCAGATTGGAGTCCTTCAGCTCCAGATCGAAAGCGTGTTCCTTCTCGGGATCGAGTGAGGCCGCATCGGAACTGAAGCGTTCGACATGCAGCCGGTTTTCGGGCCAGCCGGCGGACAGCTCATCCAGGCTTTCCAGCAGGCGTTCCGGTCCGCAAGCGTAAACCTGCTGGTCTCCCGTGAGGCCGGAGACGACGGCACTCAGATCCATGCGTCTGCCTTCATCCTTCGGATGCAGCAGGAGCCGGTCGCCGTGATCGCGTTCCACTCTATCCAAAAGCGCCATAGTGTCTTGCGACCGCCCGCAGTAGTGCAAACGGTAGTCCTTGCCCAACGCCTTAAGGCGGTCAGCCATGGCGAGGACCGGCGTTATCCCGATGCCACCGGCGATGAGCAGATAGCGCTCGGCATCTTCGTCCATCCGGAAATGGTTCTTCGGCCCCGCGATATGGACTGTATCGCCCAGTGCGAGATTTTCGTGGAAATAGACCGATCCGCCCCGCCCCTGTTTTTCCCTGAGTATGGCGATCTCGTACCTCAGATCTTCAGTCTGGTCGCCGCAAAGCGAGTACTTCCGGCGAAACCCGCCGGCGATCAAATCGATATGTGAGCCGGCACTCCATTTCGGGAGCGCGCGCCCCCGCGGGTCTTCAAGAACCACACGGATGACATCATCGGTCTCCCGGTGCACTTCCCGGGCCACGAGCTGCCGCGCAATCTCGTCTTTGACCGGGGCACCGATCCGGAAGCTCCGGTGCCTCTGCAGGACGGTATCGTCCTTGCGCTCCGGGTTTTTCGCCGGGTCCCATTCGACGAGCAGGTGCGCCGGCCCCCGGAAAGAAATATTCGGCAGATAGGTGAACTCCTGATCCTCAACCAGCTTCATGTGAGGCAGGCGCCGAGTAAATTCCTCCAGGAAGATCCGCATTTCCATGCGCGCGATGTTCTTTCCCATGCATTGATGGGCGCCATATCCGAAGGACAGGTGTTCGGTGGCGTTGTCGCGGTAGACGTCGACCTCCTCGGCATTTTCGAAATGGCGCGAGTCCCGGTTCGCGGAAGCCTGAACGATCAGCAGCTTGCCGCCCTTTGGAATATCGACTCCCCCGACCTTTGTGTCCGCTGTCGCGATCCGCCGCCAAGCAACGATAGACCCGGCACAGCGCAAACACTCTTCCACCGCGTTGGGAATGAGCGCCGGGTTCTCGCAAATCTCCTCCCAGACATCCCGGTACGACAATAGAACGCGGAAAGCATTCGACGTCGCGTTGGATGTCGTTTCGTGAGCTGCCGCGAGAATCGCCATCATCATCGAATTGAGATAGGACTCCGTCACAATATCCGGATACTTCTCGTGCTGGCGAATCGTCTCGTGCATCCATCCGTTGCCGGAGGGATCGGCGCGCATGTTCTCCAGAATCTGACTGGCGGTTTGCCAAAACCTCCCGACGGACTCGGCCAGTTCGAGCTGTTCCTCGCGATTGGGCCTACCCCAGATATTTAGCGTATGAGCCACCGCGAACCGACGCAGTTGCTCCGCCCCCTCGTCCGGCACGCCGAGAAAATGAAGGGCAACAGTGAGTGGGATTTCCCAGAACATCTCATCGACAAGATCCGCGCGCCCCTTGTCGATAAAACGGTCCATGTAGTCACGGGTCAGGCGCCTGACCGCCGGCTCATGCTTCTCGAGAGCTTCCGGCAGGAACGCATCCAGCAGAAGCCGTCGGCGTTCCATGTGAATTGGCTCGTCCTCGTTCACCATGGTTCGATCCATGGCATAGCCGTAACGGTCCAGGATCGCCTTGGCTTCGGGAGGAGCGGGCGTGACCTTTTCCAGAGCAATCGAAGGCGAGAAGAGGGTGTTGTCGCGGAAGACGTCCTTCACATCCTCGTAGCGTGTGACGACCCAGTAGCCGATTTCAGGGCTGTAGAAAACCGGCTCCTCCTCGCGCGCCCATCGCAATGCTGCCGCCGGGTCGTCTTGATAAGGCCCGGCGAAAGGGTTGAATTCGGCCGCATTTCGGGAAATCGGGCAGCCGGTTGGCGAAAGCCCTTCGCTGTCGGATGAGTTGGAAGTCCGATCCATCCTCTGCCCCGTCACACTGTATTTACTTTTATCGCACAACCTTTATTCTATAACGAACACTAGCGGAGTCCGCTAAAGACAGTCAAGTGAGCGGGATTTTGCCAATACATGCTCTCAAAACAGCAAGGTCCGAAGCGTGAGCACGCTCCAGACTCTCGAAAGGGGCATCAGGGCTCTGCAAATTGTTGCGCGTGATTCCAAAGGTGTCAGTGTCGCGGAACTCGCGGCCGCTTTGGAGGTTCATCGCGCAATTGCCTATCGCATTGTTGCGACGCTGGAACAATTCTCACTTGTCGTCCGTCAGTCCGACGGCCAGATCTGCCTGGGTGCTGGAATTCTGGAATTGGAGTCCCGCTTCGTGCCGCAATTTCGTCTTTTGGCGCAGCCCTACCTCGAAAAACTTGCCAATGAGACGACAGCGACGGCCTTCGTCTCGATGGCACAGGGCGATGAATGCGCGGCGATTCTCGTCGCTGAACCCGAAGACGCTTTCCTGCGCGTCGGCTACAGGGTCGGCAGCCGCCATCCCCTGGCGAAGGGAGCCGCTGGAATTGCCATTCTTGCAGCCCGCCCGGAACAGACCTTCGATGACGCAAAGGTCCAAGAAGCCCGGCGGATCGGCTACAGCGTGACGCGTGGCGAACTCCAAAAGGGCGCCGTCGGCGTCGCCAGCCCGATCCTCCGCGTGCCAGGGCAACGACCCCACTTCGAGGCCTGCGTCGGTGTGGTAGCGATGGAGGACCTCGACATCGAACGATCGGCGCGGATGGTTGTCGGCTGTTCCGAGGCACTCGCTAAACTTCTAACGGTGTAGAGCGTCGATACGCAAAAGTTGTTGTGCCCCTGTCTTCATCAGCGGCGCGACTGTAGATGGACAGCCGGTGGATTGCCTGTGTTCCTCAGACTGATGGAGATCAATTTGGGGTACCGCCATACGCCGTATTGTTGAAGCATCGTAAAGTGGAGGCGTGCATGCTGAAGCGAGGATTCAAGGAGCTGCTGGCGGAAGCCAATGCCGCCATCGAGATCGTTTCGGTTCAAGACCTACCCTATCATCTGGAAGACCCGGATACGGTCCTTGTCGACGTGCGCGACACGTTGGAACGAGAGGAAAAGGGCGTCATCCCCGATTCGATCCATGCGCCACGCGGGCTTCTCGAGTTTCTGGCCGATCCCGACAGCCCTGCCTACAACAAGGACTTGAAGCCTGAAGCCCGAGTCATCTGCTATTGCGGAACCGGCGGCCGCTCGGCGCTCGCCGCCAAGACACTGCTCGACATGGGATACCGGGAAACAGCGTCACTCGCCGGCGGATATGATGCCTGGAAGCGCGCGCAGGAAGCTTCGCCCTGACGAGCGCGCCTTCGACTCCGGATTAATAGGTTCCACTTCTCGCTCAATCGCCCGCGGCTAATGCTGGCGGTTGATGCGACCTTCGTGATGAAATCAGCATTGAGAGTGAGACCAATACGGGCGCCATCGTGAATCAAATCAGAAATTGGTGCAGCCTTCCGGCCGAAAGGGATTTTACGTGCATCCCTGTCTTGAAACTGCGTTTTCCCTTTTTTTCTCTGTGTTTATAATAAAGATTCACCTCCAAGCCGCCGCGATAACTGTGACCGCGAACCTTTGACAAGGCTCTGAGTCGAAGGCTATGATCCACTTGGTTAGATCAACAGAGAGCAATTCGAACCAATTTCTTTATTGGTTCACGCAGCACTCGAAAAATCCATCCGATTGATGCCGGGGTTCTTGGAACATGCAAACGGGCAATATCGAGGCCGCTCTGAACAGTCTCTATAGCGACGTCCACAGCGCTCATATGTTTCCTTTCTGGGCGACCACCACCGATGTCCAGCACGACGAAGTCAAACAGCTGATGGATACGGCTTCGGCCGTGCCGTTCGTCTGGAGCTACGACGAGATCATCGAGCCGCTTCTGCAGCGTGCAGCGGAGCTGGTCAGCATGTCGGACTCGGAACGCCGGTCTCTGATTTTGGTGAACCCTGGTTTGGCACCGCGCCGCGCCACCGTCACGACAATGTACACGGCCTATCGTCTGAACGATCCGCACGAGGTCATGCCGCCGCACAGGCATTCTCCGAACGCGATTCGCTTCGGGCTCACAGGGTCGCAGAATTTCACCGGCGTCGAGGGAGAGGACATCATCTTCGGTCCCGGCGACATGGTACTGACACCTCACGACACCTGGCACAACCACGGCAACAAGGGCGATGAGCCAGCGGTCAATCTGTCCGTGCTGGACCTGCCGTTGGTCGAGACCTTGAACGCGATTTATTTCGAGCATGACTACGAGGAGGTTACCGGCCGCAGTCTTGCGGAGAACCGGGAACAGAATGCGCATTTCGATGGGGACTACTCGCGGCGTATCTACGGCCGCGGCGGCTTCAAGGCACGTTTCGTGTCCCACGACCGGGGTACCGGCGCGGCGTCGCCAATGTACGTCTACCGCTGGGAGCCGATCCGGACGTTCCTGGACGAAAACATGGACGCTGAGGGCAATCCGCACGAAGGACTGAAAGTCGAGTACATTGACCCGACCAACGGAGAACCCGTCTTCAAGACGATCACCTTCTTCGCCCAAATGTTGCGGCCCGGCGAGCGGACGCTGCCGCTAAAGCAGACGGCGAATCAACTCGTCGCGCCTTTCGAAGGCGGTCCCGGCCACTCAATCATTAATGGAGAGCGCTTCGATTGGGCGCGCTTCGATACTCTGGCGGTTCCGGGCGGAACGTGGGTGGAACACGTCAACGAGACGGACTCGCCGATCGTTCTGTTTGTCGCGAGCGACGAACCGACCCTGCGAAAAGTCGGACTGTTCAAGCGCTGGGGCCGCAAGGACTCCGGTGACACGGTCCGCCTGCCCTCTTAGATTTTACCGGCAAACGGAACTGAAATGGGTCATTCGAAGAACACTAAGCGCCTGGGTCATATAGACTGCCCGGGGGGCGGACAAGTCTGGGTCGACGGCCACATTCTCTACGTCGGGCATATGCGCTCACCGAGCGGGACATCGATCTACGATGTCGCCAACCCGACGCAACCCAAACTTCTTGCTCGGCTCGACCTTCCAGAAGGCTGGCATTCGCATAAAGTTCGCGCATCGAACGGGATCATGGTCGTCAACCACGAGCGCTTGAGCGACGGGAACCCGGCGTTCGGCGGCGGCATCGCGATTTACGATGTCGCGAACCCCGCAGAACCGCGCTTGATCAACAAGTGGCTGACGGCCGGCAGAGGCGTGCACCGTTACGATTTCGACGGACGCTATGCCTATATCTCACCCACCGCGGAGGGATATGTCGGCAACATCGTTATGATTCTGGATTTGCAGAATCCCGAACGCCCGGAGGAAGTTGGGCGTTGGTGGATCCCGGGCCAGTGGCAGGCGGGGGGCGAGGAGTATCCCTGGCATGATTATACCCCACCACGCTGTCACCATCCCCTACGGGTTGGTAACCGCCTCTACGTCAGCTACTGGCACCATGGGTTCTATATTCTCGATATCAGCGACATGTCACGGCCGGTGGCAATTGCCGGGCGAAACACGAGCTCCAGCTTCCCGCATCCCACGCATACCTGCCTGAAGATGCCGATGCCGCTGAAAGGCCGGGACATTATGATCGTGGCCGACGAGGACGTAGCGAAGCTTTATCCTTCCGCCCCGGCCTTCACTTGGGTTTACGACATCACAGATGAACGAAACCCGACGTCGATCTCGACGTTCCAGGTCGAGGGAGTCGACAACGATGGTGGGCCACAGCCGCCCATGACCGGCTGCCATCAACCTTCCGAGCGTCTGACCGGTACTGGAGTCGTGCCCTTCGCATGGTTTGCTCAAGGGTTGCGCCTGATCGATTTCGCAGATCCCTTTCAACCGCGGGAGGTCGGGTACTACGAGGCCGATCCGCCGGAAGGGTTCGAGCGTGCCTCGTCCAACGACGTCACGCTCGATGACCGGGGGTTGATCTACCTGATCGATCGGCAACGCGGCGTCGACATCGTGGAAACGACAGCATTCTAAGCGCTTGGAGAACCTGTGATGGACAGCGATAAATCGAGCTTCAAAACCGCCATTGGGAAGAAGAACCCCAATCTGCCGTTTCATCCGGGAGTGCGTGTCGGCGATATGATTTTCGTCTCGGGCCAGGTTGCCAAAGACGAAGACGGCAACATGTGCGATGGCCCCATCGAGGAACAGACCCGCTGGACCATCGAGTCCATCCGGCGTGTCCTCAACGCAGCAGGCGCGGACCTGGAGCATGTCGTCAAGATCACGGTCTACCTGGAAGACGCCCGGAACTTCGGGCGCTACAATCGGGTCTTCGCCGAGTACTTCCCTGATGGAATGATCGCCCGAACAACAGTAGAAGCACGGGCTGCCATCGACACGAAGATCGAGATGGACGCTATTGCCTATCACCCGGTTTCAGATTGAAACCCAGGGATAACGTAAAACCAAAAAACAATATTCGACAGAGAATGGAGGCGAGGTATGCGAGTGCTGGGCAGAAGCACCTCTGGCAACGTGCAGAAGGTTCTTCTCCTTTTGGAGGAGATGGGGACCGATTACACGCGCGAGGACTATGGACGGCAGTTCGGAAACACTGGAAGCGACGAGTACCTTTCCATGAACCCGACCGGAAAGGTCCCAACCCTCGTGGATGGGGACGCCGTGCTTTGGGAATCGAATTCGATCCTGCGCTACCTCGCCAGGAAAGCGAAATCCCCACTTTATCCCTCTGACTTCGCGGCGCGCGCCGAGGTCGAGAAATGGATGGACTGGTTGCTGGCCACCCTGAACGGCCCTTACGTCAATATCTTCAAGGCAACGAAGGCGGGTGACGCCGCGCCGGAGGGCCCGGCCAAGGAGATGATCGCCGCACTGCAAATCATGGACGGGCAACTTGAGAAGTCGCCCTACCTCGCAGGCGAAGGCCTGACCGTCGCCGATATTGCCCTGGCCCCCATCGCCCACCGCTGTCTAAACTTTCCGGTGGAACTGCCGCCGTTAGCGGCGCTACGCGCTTGGCACGAACGCATGGGCGCGCGTCCTGCCTTTAAGAAGGTCGTTGCCGGCTGACGGCTAACGTCCTTCGGATCACAGGCGGAAGTTGGATAGCGGTCGGCCCTTTCAGCGGGGGATTTCATCATGACAATAGTGGCGGTAATCGGTCTGGGGACCATGGGGGCCGGCATTGCGGCGACGATGGCGCGGGCTGGGTTGGAGGTACGCGCTTTCGACCCCAGTTCGGAAGCCGTGGCGCGATCCCGTGCCAGTGTTCCGGTGATCGCGGAAGCCCTGAATCGCCTCGCCATGCCGGAGAAGGGCGACGCCACCAGCGTACGCTTTTGCGATTCTTTGCGCGAAGCGGTTCAGGACGCGGACCTTGTCCTTGAGAACGTCCCGGAGAACCTGGACATTAAACTTCGGGTGTTGGCCGATGTCGATAATCTGGTTTCGACGGAGTGTGTGATCGCCTCGGACACCTCGGGAATTCCGATCACCAAGCTGCAGAGCGGCGTGTCCGTGCCGGAGCGCGTTATTGGCATGCACTGGTCCAACCCGCCGCACATCATTCCGATGATCGAGGTGGTCGCGGGCGAGAAGACGAGCGCCGCGACGACAGACTGGATGGTGCAGACGATCAAGGACCTCAACCTGATTCCGGTGGTGGTGAAGAAGGACGTTGCCGGTTTTGTGGAAAACCGAATCCTCTACGCCATCATGCGCGAGGCGCTGGATCTCGTGGAAGACGGCGTTGTCGATCCGAAGGATCTCGACACCTGCGTGTCATGGGGCATCGGCTACAAGCTTTCGATCGTGGGCCCCATGGCGCTGCTGGATATGGCGGGTCTCGACATCTATCAATCGGTCGGAAGCTACCTGAATGGAGAACTGTCCGGCCGTGCCGATGTCAGTTCTTACGTAACCGACCGTACAAAGAACGGCCATCTTGGTCTCAAAACGGCAAAGGGGATCTACGATTACGCAGAAGGCGAAGTGGAAAGCCTCCGCGCGGAACGGGCCAAGCGCTTCATTGCGGTACGCCGTTCCCTGGAAGATACCTCCTAACCCGTTTTCCGTCCAAACGCTCGCCTTCTAAGATCGGGCCGACCAAATGAAACAGATTCGCACAGTCGTTCGCGCTTTTCTGGGACTGCTTCTGCTCGTCATGGTCTTCCTGAACGTGGCAAATGCCGCCGGCCGCTACATCTTCAAAAAGGCCATTCCCGGTTCGGACGAAATCCTCGTCTTCGCGATGGTCTGGCTCGTCTTCGTCGGTGCGTGCCTCGTGTCGCTGGGCCGCGGCCATCTCAATTTCGACATGCTGCCACAGGCGCTGAGCAGGACATGGCGCCGTGCCTTGCATAGCGTAACCTGCTTGGCGATTGCGCTCCTGACAGGCTTCGTGGCAACGCAGTCCTGGGCCGTTCTGAACAAGCTGGCGCTGATCGGGCAGAAAAGCATGGCCACGGAAATCCCCATGGTCATTCCCCACGCCGCCGTGCTGCTCGGCCTGTCGCTGATCTGTGTGATCTCGCTTGTGCAAGCCTTCGTGCCGGGTGGGCCCGATTGCTCGCCCGAGAGTGGACGAGGGAAAGGGTCAGGTTTGCCGTGATTACGACCCTTATCGTCGTTCCAGTCCTGCTGTTCCTGCTCGGCTTTCCCGTCTACGTCGTGCTTCTCGCCGGCAGCACTCTGACGGTGCTGACCGTGATGAACGTGCCGCCCCTGGTCATCCATCAAGTCATGTACGGCGGCGTCGAGAAGTATGCCCTGCTGGCGATACCATTCTTTCTCTTCGCCGGGGAGTTGATGGGCCGCTGCGGCGTATCAGGGCGGCTGATCCATTGGAGTCAGTGCCTGATGGGCCGGGTGCGTGGCAAGCTCGGCCTGACAACCATCTGCACCTCAACGCTCTTGGGCGCAGTGTCCGGCTCGAGTCCGGCTACGGTCGCCGCAACGGGCCGAACCCTTTTCGCCGACCTCATCAAGGATGGTTATGGGCGGCCTTTCTCATTGGGGCTGATCGCGTCGAGCGGGTCCGTCGCTATCGTGATCCCGCCCAGCATTGCGATGATCCTCTATGGCGCCAGCGCCGAACAGTCGGTGCCGAAACTCTTTATTGCCGGAATTCTGCCCGGTCTTCTTATCTCCTGTGCCATGGCAGCCTTCGTCCTGATCTGGGTGCAACGTCAAAGGGCCGAAGGCAAAGGGGCAGACGCGCGCGCACCTGGAGAAACCACTGGAGACGATGCGCCGTCGCTCATCCAGGCCACTTGGGATGCTTCCGGCGCCTTGGCCATGCCGATCATCGTGCTCCTGGGAATCTATCTCGGTTTCTTTTCTCCGACGGAAGCCGGTGGTGTGGCCTGCCTCTACGCCATTGTCCTGGCGCGCTATGTTTACAGGAGTCTGACCTGGGGTGAGATCCTGGAAGCCGCTTCGGATTCCGCGGTGCTTGCGGGCCAGATTCTGATAATCCTGGCCAGCGCCGCCGTGTTCTCATGGCTGCTGACGGTCCAAGGCATACCGCAAGCCCTGGTCGGTTGGGTCGAGAGCGCAAACCTGTCCCCGATAGCGTTCCTGTTCGTGATCAACATCGTGTTGCTTGCGCTCGGATGCGTGGTTGACCCGACCTCCGCCATTCTTGTCCTGACTCCCATCCTGCTTCCGATTGTGTTGCAACTCGGTATCGACCCCATTCACTTCGGGATCGTGATGACCGTCAACCTCAGCATCGGGATGTTCACGCCGCCCTTCGGCCTAAACCTCTTCGTCGCGCAGTCCGTCATGAACGCGAATCTGGCCGAGCTTTATCGGGGCGTCCTTGGATTCTTTGCGGTTCAAACACTCGCCCTGTTGATCATTACCTACGTCCCCGACTTGTCTCTCTGGCTGGTCGGCCTCCTATAACGATAAAAGGGAGCATTCCATGAACAAGCTACGTAAGTTCCTGATCGCCGGTCTTGTTGTGCTCACATTTGGACTGAGCGCTGTTGGAAAGAGTGTTAACGCAGAGACCGTCATGAAAATGGCCAGCGCGACCATCAACGACGTCCAGCACGAATGGCAGAAGACCTTCGCCGCCGAAATGCAGGCGCGAGTCGGTGATCAAGTCAAAATCGAACTTTATCCGGCGAGCCAACTCGGCACGATCCCGCGCATGGCCGAAGGGGTCCTGCTGGGAACGATTGAGTCCTTCATTTCACCGACGGCCTTTCTTGTCGGCACAGAACCAAAACTGAAGATCTTCGATGCGCCGGGTCTTTTCGATTCACCGAAGCATCTGGCACGCGTCATCCATAACCCGGAGTACCGCGACCACCTGGAGCAGATGGCCTTGGACAAGGGCCTTCGCATCATCGGCGCCATCTACAACAGCCCGTTTATAGTCCTGACGAAGGAACCGGCGCCATCTCTAGACAGCCTCAAGGGCCTGAAAATCCGCACTTTCGCTTCGCCTCTGCAGATCAAACCGATGGAGGCGATTGGAGCAAGCCCTCTGCCCCTGCCTCTGACAGAGGTTGTCCCTGCCCTTCAATCCGGCAGCATTGACGGGATGCTGGCGGGCATGCCGATCCTCGTGGCGTTCAAATACTACGATATCGCGAAGACTGTCACCGACCTACAGTTCTCCATTATCGTCTCCGTGAACGTCGTCAACGAGACATGGTTCCAGTCGCAGTCACCGGAAGTACAGACCGCGATTCAGGAATCCGGGCGTGCGGCGGAACAGGCCGTCCTGCAGTGGGGGATCGACAATGTCGCCCGCACAAACAAGGTATGGCTTGAGAAAGGCGGTCAGATCCTCGAACTGAGCGCCGAGGACCGCGCCCGCATGAATGAGACGTTCAAGTCGGTCAGCGATGATATCCTCAATGCCGAAAGCGACGTCGCCGCCGAATATCAAAAGTTGCTCGGCGTCGTCGAAGCAGAGCGGTAAAACACTTGCCCACGGGACCCAGGCGTCACGCGGGAGACGCCGCCGGCTCAAGTCTGTGGGGACAGGCTTGAGCCGGGATCAAACCAAGAAAAGGGAGGCCCCATTATGAAGAGATTTGAAGGAAGAGTGGCGATCGTCACCGGCGCTGCGAGTGGCATCGGCGCGGAGACCGCGAAGCGATTTGCGGAAGAAGGCGCGGTCGTCGCCTGCGTGGATATTGACGAAAGCGGGGTTCAGGGCAAGGCGGAGGCTATAGGAGAAAGCGCTTATTCCATTGCCTGCGATATCGGCGACCCTAAATCCGTTGCCGCCTTGCACAGCACAGTACTCGACAAAAGCGGCAAGATCGACATTCTCGTCAACGCGGCGGCCATCGTTCCCTTCGTGCCCTGGGCGGAGCTAGATTTCGAAGAATGGCGCCGCGTGCTGCGCGTGAACCTCGACGGGTTGTTTCTTATGTGCCGCGCGTCGTCGGACGCCATGCGAAAAAACGGCTATGGACGAATTGTGTCCGTCTGCTCCAACTCCATTTTCGCCGGCACACCGAACATGGCCCACTACGTTGCTTCGAAAGGTGGCGTCCTCACCTTTTCCCGCGCCCTGGCAACTGAGTTGGGTGGTGATGAAATCACGGTGAATTGCGTTTGTCCCGGACTGACCGACACCGAAGGCGTGCAAAAAACAGAACATAAGAACGCTTTCGAGTTCGTGGAGATGCTTCAAGCGATCAAGGGACGTGGGACACCACCGGATATTGTGCCCGCCATCGCCTTCCTGGCTTCGGAGGAGGCTCACTGGATTACCGGACAGGCACTGAATGCCGATGCCGGCATGGTCCGCTGGTAGACTGGCGTTGCAGCAGCCGCAGGGAATGCCGGGAAGCGACCCGTTCGGACCGCGTTAAGGCCGTTCGCAGATCACCCGGCTATTCTGCAAGCTGCAGCGAAACAGGAATTTCCTGCCAGGTTCCGACCGCAGGGCCGAGAGGGGCAAGTCTCTGGCTGTCGCCGTCCAGTCGGATGCGATGCCACACAGGAGGTTTTCGAGCATCATGGGATGATTTCCGAAAGACCCAAAACTCAAAGTGCCATCCTCTGCGTTTCGGCCAAGCATGAATTCAATCTCATGCTGGCTGCCGACCGGCGGCAGGTCGCGCGTCACAAAGTGCGCCAAGACCGCAACGCAGCGCACGTCGGACTGCGTGGCATTCTCAATCCTGAGGGACAGGCTCTCCGCACTGTCGCCCGCCTCGCCCGCGAAAACCGGGGAAGCACCGAGCACGGCGCAGAGCGCAACAACTGCTGCGGTGCATCCACGCCGCAGGCCTACTCTTCCTTTCATCACGGGTCCCTGCGGGGATCGAATGGCGGCAGTGGAGCCTTGCCCAGCAGCAGATCGCTGGCGCGTTCCGCGATTGCGATAACAGCCGCGTTGATCGGCCCCGTCGGAATGGAGGGGATGACAGAGGCATCGATGACATAGAGACCATGCACACCGCGCACTGCAAGATCCGGCCCCACCACCGCCATGTCGTCACCGCCCATACGGCAGGTTCCGACGGGATGATGGTGCGTGAATGCCGCCTTCGCCAGGAAATCGAGACAATCGCTCCGATTCTGAACTTCCGGTCCCGGCAGCAGCTCCTCCGCGCGCCACTCCTCCAGTTCTGGAGCATGTCCCACGGCCCTGGCCCATTCCAACGCCCGGAGATAGGTCTCCCGGTCGTAGGCTTCCGCAAGGTAATTGGGATCAAGCAGCGGCGCGGCCATCGGGTCCGCGGAAGTGATGCGCAGACTTCCCCGGCTGCGCGGATGCGTAACACCGAACATGATCGTGTAGGCCGTCCCTATATCCAGCGCATCGAAACACTCGGTGGTAACGGGAACCACAACGCAGGCCAGCACGGCTTCCGGCGCGCTGTCGCCTGCTCCTTCGTCGATGTACATCAGCGACTCGGAATGCTGATACCGGCTCGGTGGCACGTTCTTCGCTGCCAAGTAGACGTTACCGCCCGACAGAAGGTGGTCGTGCAGATTCTGCCCAACGCCTGGCAGGTCGGCGCGTGTGGCGATATCCAATGCTTCAAGCTGCTCGGCGGCACCGAGGCCAGACCGGCAAAGGATAGTCGGCGACGCAAGCGCGCCGCCGCAAAGAATGACCCCATGAACGGCTTCAATCGTGTGGCGACCGCCGTTCTCGATCACTTCGACGGCACGGCAACGATCCCCTTCCGCAAAGACCACGCGGTCGACAAGGCAACCCGTTCTTACCGTAAGGTTTGGACGGTGGCGCACAGGTGCCGGGAGATAGGCGTCGGCGCCGGTCTGCCGCTGCCCGTCGACAATCGTCAGCGTGTTGAGAGTCGGTCCGGCCATGCGCGGGCCATTGTGTTCGTCCGTCGGCGCAAGGCCGCGCCCCTCCCCCGCCGCCATATAAGCGCGCGTGATCGGATGCGGCCGATCCGGAGTCATCAGGGCGACCGGCCCGCTATCGCCATGATAAGGCGACGTAGGACGGTCGGAGAACTCGGATTTGATGAAGTAGGGCATGAGGTCTGCATAGCCCCAGCCCAAACAACCGTCCGCGACCCAGGCATCGAAATCGTTGGGATGGCCGCGCACGTGGGCCATGGCATTGAGCGTGGTCGAGCCGCCGAGAACCCGGCCACGCGGCCAGGGGTGGCGCCGCCCCGCCGTATGGGTCTGCGGGACTGTTTCGTATCCCCAATCGATTTGCGATCCTTGCAGTGTCGGCCAGGCCGCCGGATCCGCGATACGCGGATCTTCTGCTTCGCCTCCAGCATCGAGGAGACAAACGGAAAGCGACGCCTCCTCGCTCAGGCGCGCGGCCAGGACGCATCCCGCCGTCCCACCACCCACAATGACATAGTCGAACGCGGTCATGCGCATGGCCTCCCGACAACAGACATCTCAAACCACCTCCCGATCTCGCAACTTGAAGCCGCAAAGCAACCAAGGATCGCAAGCGATCCGCAAACGGAGTGACCGATATGACAGCCTCTCAGATGAAACCTCCCGTGATCACGCTGACGGCCGGACCGGTTCAGGGATATCCCAATGTCTTGCAGGCCATGGCGAAGCCGCTCGGCTATGACTATGACCCCAGCTTTCAGGCGTTCTACGAGGAAACGGCCCTCAAATGCGCAAAAGCCATGCGTTGGCCGGACCCAGCCCTCATTCTGCAGGCCGAACCGGCAGTGGCCATCGAAGCCGCCGCCGCGTCGCTGATTTCCAAAGACGACGTGGTCTTGAACCTGGCGTCGGGCGTCTACGGAAAAGGCTTCGGCTACTGGTCGGCGCGTTACCACAAGGACATGGTCGAGATTGAAGTTCCCTACAACGACTCGATCTCTGCCGCCGCTGTCGAGCAAGCCTTCAAGGATCGACCGGACATCTCCGTGGTCTCGGTAGTCCATCACGACACACCTTCCGGTACGATCAACCCGATTGTCGAAATCGGTCAGGTCGTGAAAGATTACGGTGCCCTTCTGCTGGTCGACGCGGTTTCCTCCTTTGCCGGCATGGATATCCATCCCGCGGACTGTCATGCAGACGTCTTCATCACCGGGCCCGGCAAATGCCTGGGCGGTACGCCGGGCGTCACCTTCGTCGCCGTGAGCGAAGCTGCCTGGCGTCATATGGAAGACAACCCCGACAGCCCCAGAGCTTCCATTCTCAGCTACCTCGACTGGAAACAGGCTTGGAACCACAAGGAGCCCTTCCCCTTTACGCCTTCGATCTCCGAGGTTGGCGGCCTTGCCGAAGCAATCGACCACTACATGAACGAAGGGCCGGAAAGGGTCTGGAGGCGCCATGCCTTGACCGCCGCGGCCTGCCGCGCCGGCCTGACCGCCATGGGATGCACGCTGTGGCCGGCAACGGAAGCGATTGCTTCGCCGACCACCACCGCAGTCTGTGTTCCGGACGGCCTGACCGATACGGACATCATCGCGACTGCGCGCGACCTCTTCGGAGTCGTCCTTTCCTTGGGGCGTGGCGATACCCTCGGCAAGCTGCTGCGGATCGGACACATGGGCCCAACGGCGGAACCCATCTACGCGACCGTAGCTGTCACCGCGCTGGGTGGCGCTCTGCGCAAACTGGGTCATAAGGCCGACGTCGCCACCGGAGTCGAAGCCGCCAGCGCCGTCATCGCCGAGGGCAGCGGGTAAGGTCACGCCGAAATCACGTCAATGCCACGTCTCTCGAGGCGCCCGGACTCAGGAGTAATAACCGTCCGGCGCCTTGATGTAGTCACCAAAGCTTTCCGGATCGTGCGAGTAAAACAACTCCGCATCGTGCTTTTCTGCCAGGTCCTTTAGCCGCTGCATGGATTGCAGACTCGCCGTCGGGTCGAGGTGAAAGCTGGAGATGCACATCATGTCCATGTTCTTCTGGCTGTAACAGGCGTCCGCCGTAAACAACATCGGCCGCCGGTTCGCCAACTCAACCATCATGCTGTAGTGCCCGGCGGTATGGCCCGGCGTTTCGAACAGCCAGAGTCCCTTGGCGATCTCCTGATCGCCGGTCACCGTCTCGAACTTCGGCGTATAGATATCGATCTCCGGGTCGTTGGAACCGCCAACGGAAGACTCCGCGTCATCGCCGCCCGCCAGGTTCGGCGCGAAGCTCAGGTCAGAATAGCCGAGATGCTCGAAGGGTTGGTGGCAGCTGCAGGCCTCTAGCTCCGCCGCATGACAGACCGTGCAGGCGGTCGTCAAGTACTTGTTCCCGCCGCAGTGATCAAAGTGATAGTGGGAATTGATGACGTAGTTGATGTCTTCCGGTTTTTTGCCGATCAACGATAGTGCGCCGGGGATCGTCTGTTCGGGCGTCTGCAGCGGCTTCTCGAAGGGCAGGACCTTCATGACGTGGTCGTGATCGTAGCCGGTATCGAAGATATAGAGCCCATCCTTGTGCTCGACCAATACGGCATAGCAAGGAAAGCGCACCTCGCCACCCGGGCCGCGATTCCAGAACGCGTGAAAGCCGTCGATTACCAGAGTTCCACCGTCCAGCAAGTGAACCTTTGTGTCGGTCATCTTTTTCTCTCCTCAGCGATGGTGTGCGGTCGTTGATTGGTCTCGGTCGCTCTACCTCTCTCCCCGGTGATAGGGGATCCCCAATGCCCGCGGCAGATAGCTGTGCCGCGCGAAAAGGACGAGCACCAGAATCACCATGGCGAACGGTAGCATTTGAATGACATCTGTTGGAATGTTGAATCCGGCGACCTGCAGTGCGGTAGTTAAGGACAGGCTGGCGCCGAACAAGAGCGCGCCCAGCAGAACCCATAAGGGGTGCCCCCGCGACAGCATCGCCAGGACGATCGCAATAAAGCCTGCGCCGCCTGTCATGAAAGGCAGAAACAGCCCGCCACCGACCATCGACATGTAGGCGCCGCCGAGACCGCCGAGAACACCAGTGATGAGAACCGCCGCAACACGTGTGCCCTTAACGCTGACACCTGCGGCGTCGAGAGCCGCGGGCTTGTCCCCGGCCGCCTGAAGGTTCAGGCCGAACTGCGTGCGGTTGAAAACCCAGACCATGAAGAACGTGAGCGCGAAGGCGAAGTAGATCAGCGGGCTGCGGTCAAAGAACGCCGCGCCGACATAGGGGATGTCGCTAAGTCCGGGAATGGCCCAGGTTTCCGCCTTGGCCATACGGGGGTAGCTGCGGCTGAACTGGAAGTGATGCAGCAGCGCCGTCAATCCCTCCGCGCCTAGCGTGATCGCGATCCCGACTACGATCTGATTCATACTCAAGATGACGCAGAGGAGCGCCATGATCGTGGCCGTGGCTAAACCTGCCGTCGCGCCCGCCGCAAACCCCATAAGGAAGGAGTCGGTGAAGAAGGCGACCGCGAAGCCGACGTACGCACCGACCAGCATCATGCCTTCCAGGCCGATGTTGAGAACACCCGACTTCTCCGAGACCTGCTCCCCGATCCCGGCAAGCAGCAATGGAATGCCGGCCGTCACCGCACCGAAGAAAAGGGAGCCCACAAAAGCCTCTGTCAACAAGGTGCCCACCCCTCAAGCACCTGCCCGCTTGCGCCGAGCGTGGTCGAGAAACTCGATCACCGCAAAGAACAGCATCAGCAGCGCAACCAAAACGAGGACGAAGAAACTCGGCACCCCGAGCCTTCGCGCTGCGCTTTCTCCGCCAATCATCAGAACGGCGAAGAAGAAGACGAACGCAATCACGGCGAATCCGTTGAAGCGAGCAAGAAACACCAAGGGGATAACGAGGATGCCATAGGCAGGATTCCAATCTGATCGAATTGTGCCATGTACGCCAAGAACATCGACGGCCCCTGCCAAACCGGCAAGCCCGGCACTCAAGGCAAAAGCCACGAAGGTCAGACGCTTCACGTCGAGCCCCGAATGAGCAGCCGTACTCGGATTGGTCCCGACAATCTGTAGCTTCAATCCAAGAGCCGTCCGTTCCATAAAGAAATGTGTCGCGATCACTACGATTACCGCGAGCGGTACACCCCAGTGAATCGTCGTGTCGCCGAGACGAAACAGCCGCTCGTCCACCGGAAGCGTCGCGGTCTGGGGAACAGTTGTGGTCGGATCGTTGAAGGGGATTTTGATCAGGACGTTCGCGAAACTGACACCGAGAAAACTCATCATCAGTGTCGATATGATTTCGTTGATACCGTGGCGCGCTTTGAGAAAAGCGGGGATCACGGACCAGGCAGCGCCAACCGCCATGGCAACAACAAAGGAAACCGCCGCAACGATTAGTGGAGGCGCGAAGGCAACCAGCTTTGGTGCTAAGGCGGCAACGCAAACAGCGGCCAAGAGAAACTGACCGTCCACGCCCAGGTTCCAAAGGCCCGCTCGAAATGCGACGATCAGTCCAGCGGCGATCAACAGCAAAGGCGCCATGCGGGTCACGGAGGCCTGAATCCCTGTCGGACTCAGCAGCCCGCGCTTGACCACATAGCCATAGTACGCGACGGGATCCTTGCCGAACGCGATAAGCAGCATCGCGCCGACCAACAGGGCGAGCAGGATCGGCAAGGCAATGCGGACGGCAGTTTGCAGGGCATCGGGCATGCGGCCGGCGGAGAGTTCTGTCATCTCAAGCCGCCTCGGCCCCTGTCATGAGCCGACCGATCTCTTCCTCAACGCCTGACCGCGTCTCCACAACACCGGCAATTCGGCCACGGTCGATGACCGCGATCCGATGCGATACCTCGATGAGTTCGTCCAACTCATTGGAAATGACGACGAGGGCTGCTTCCGGTGCCCCAGCTCCGTTCCTGATCCACTCGCGCGCCCGTGTCGTGTTCTGAAGGTCCAGACCATAGGTCGGCTTGTTGAAGATTACGAGCTTTGCGTCGGGCGCCCATTCCCGCGCGAGCAGCACCTTCTGAATGTTTCCACCGGACAGCTTGGCAATGGCCGTCCGCTCGGAAGGTGACCGTATATCATGCGCTTCGATCTTCTGCCGCGCGTGTTCATGAATTTGTCCCCATTTGGTGATTCCACCACGCCAGAACGGAGCCTTGCCGATCTCCTTCAAAATCAGGTTTGTGGCCACGGAATGGCTGGCCGCCGTGCCCTCCCCCATGCGCTCGTCGGTGATGTAACGTACGCCACGGGCGCGGCGCTGGACGACGTTCGTCCCCTGCACCTCTTCGCCCGCCAGCGTTATGGTTCCAGCTTCGAGGCCACGTTGCCCTGCCAGAGTCTCAGCCAAGTGCTTCTGGCCATTGCCATCGACTCCAGCAATTCCCAGGACTTCGCCAGGCCAAACATCGAAGCTAACTCCATCCAAGGGACATTCCTCCCGCGCGCCCGCCGTTCGGCAATCGCTCAGCGAAAGCACAGGCGGACCGTCGCGGTCCAAGGGCCGGGACACGCCATGCTCGATAGCACTGCCCAATAAAGTCTCCTTCAAGGCCGCGGGATCTTCCTCACGGCCGAACATCATTGCGACCACGGCGTCGATGGCGTCCTGTTCGGACTTCGTCTTCAATTCCTCGGGGGTCAGCTCCCCGACAACACGGCCCAAGCGAAGCACAGACACGCGATCCGCAAGCTCATAAGCTTCCTTGAGCTTATGCGTAATGAAGATTACCGCGACACCGTGATCGCGCAGGCGGCGCACGACGATCCCCAGCTCCCGTACGCCTTGCGGCGTAAGCATGGACGTCGGTTCGTCCAGGATCAGTACGAGTTCGCCATGCCACAAAGCCCGCATGATCTCCACTTGCTGCTGCTGTCCGAGAGACAGGCGGCCGACTAGGGCATCGGGCAAAACATTGGTCGAGAGAAGTTCCTTTAGCTCCTCGAACCGCTTCAATGTGGCGGCGCGGTTCGTCGGGCGCCACCAAGGCGCTCCGAGCATCAAGTTTTCCAGCACCGTTTGGCTCGGTACCAGGAGCACATGCTGGTAAACGGTGCCGATCCCCAGCCGTAAGGCGGCGAGCGGTGAGTCGATCTGCGCCGGTCGGCCTGAGACGATGACCTGTCCGGAGTCCGGGCGTTGCATGCCGGACATGATGCTAATGAGTGTGGATTTGCCCGCTCCGTTCTCACCGAGCAGCGCATGGACTTCGCCGCGCCGGAAGGCCAGCGAAATCCGGTCGTTCGCCAGAACGCCGGGAAATCTCTTCGTGACGTCGATCAGCTCGATCGCGATCTCTTGGCCATTGGCCTTTTCGGATCTCGAACTCACTCGCGAACCTCGACGCCTAAGGTGTTGGGATGACTAGAAAGAGGAGATCTTGCTTGAGGGAAGCCGCGCACGTCCAGCTTCATTTTCGGAAACCGCCCGACCAACATGCGCCAGCTACCGGCTGGCATCGCGGACACGCCATCGACGAGCGCCCCCTACCTGGGAGCGCAAGTCATCCCCCAACGAAACCCTATTCTTCCTTCGCGTCTACCGAGGTCATCAGAGCCCGGACGGCCTGTGCATCGGTCACGAGGTCGACCGAGACCTTTCCTGCGATGATGTCGTCCCGCAGGGACATCGCCGTATCCCAGGCAGCCGCCGGAATATGATCGGTTTTGAGCAACCGCACGGAGTCATCGGAAAGCTGGATTTTGTAGCTCTTGGTTCCGAAGGAACCCGCTTTCAAATCCTCGACCATGGCGCTGTAGACCGGCTCCATGTTCCAGACGACGGACGTCAGAAGGTGCCCCTTGTCCAAGGAGGACTTGTCGCCGATCACATCAATGAACCACACCTTGTCGCCGTCCACGGCCTTGGTCGTCTCGACCGCCTGGATCATGCCGAAGCTTGAGCCATTGCCCTGACCGAAGACGATGTCCGCACCCGCGGAAATCACGGATTCGGTCACGCGGCGTCCACCGGCCGCGTCGCCGTAAGCAGCCGGTCCAATCACCGCATAGAGGATCTTAACGTCTCCATTTGCCGCCTTGACCCCCTGCGCAAAACCAGCGGACTGCGAGTTCCAGGACGGCGGCTCACCGGACACAACAATTCCGACCGTGCCCGTGCGAGTCAGCGAGGCAGCCATCTGTCCGGCCATATAGGCGGCTTCATGTCCATGAAGCGTATAGTCCGCGACGAGCCCGGGTTTCACGTCATCAGGACGATCGACAATCGCCACCGGCACGTTCGTTTCTGCCGCGATTTCCGGCGCGGCCGTGTTGTAGCCACTGGCGTGGGCGATCATCAAGCTCGCGCCATCCTCGGCCAGTTCACGCAGCGTAGGCCGCACATCGCCGTATCCCAAACCTTCGGCCGGAATGAACTCAAGTCCAAACTTCTCGGCCACCGCCCGCGCGGCATCAACTCCCTGCTGATTCCAGCCGTAGTCGGTCCCCTGTTCGGGCACCAGCACGGCAATGCTCTTCACCTCTCCGGCCAGCGCCGACGCCGTCAGGCCCAACGCGAGGACCGTGCCCGCCGCCAAGCCAGACAAGGCTTGCTTTCCCATCCGCCTCATACCTGTCTCCCATGCATTTTTTGATACAGCCAATGCTTCCATCCCGCGCGCCAAACGCTGGATCACGCTCTGATCTCTCAACGTGGCCCACGCCCAACCGCATGTGCCCCCTACCCTCGGCCTGTTCGGGTCGGTCCGCCACACGTGATCAGAACCAATGTCAAAACCAAGAACAATTATCATCACATTGGTCCCAACAGCCACGAACCAGTCAGATCAAAATGATACCAATCCGCTTTAGCATGTCAATCATATCCGGCCACGCAGTAAGATCTGGAAAAAATGAGCCTGGTTCTGCCGTTTTCGGGTGATTTATGAGCCGGCCAGACGAAAGGCCTTGAAATTGGTTCGCTTATGGTACACTAAAGAAGGGCATAGGTGTATCGCACGTATCTGCAGGTTTTGGCGGCACCTCTTGCGATGCGACGGGTCTTGCAGATTTCCGGTTCACCGCATTGATTTCTGAGTGCTCCGGCACCTATCCGCCATCGGTTAGATCAAGGTTGATTTGGACAATGGATCGATATGAAGAGGCTCTAGACAGCATTGCCGAGATGATTTCGGACGAGCAGGTTATCCAGAACGGCCGCCTGCCCACGGAACGAGAGCTTTCAGAGCGACTTGGCATCGGCCGACGCGTTCTGCGCCGCGCTTTGCAAACGCTGGAACAAGACGGAAAGATCGTGCGCCACCAGGGACGCGGCACCTTTGTGGCGGGATGGGGCGAAAGCGACGGACGTCTTTCCGATGGAGCGGCAATCCTGGGTTCCGGAGGCAAAGGGCTGTCCTCGCTCCTCGACATCGCGAACCCAATCGAACTGATCGAGCTGCGGCTGGCCATTGAGCCAATCATGTGCCGCTGGGCGGCCTTGCGTTCCTCTCGCCTGGATGTCGACAAGCTCCGCAAGCAGGCTGAATTGACACAGCAGGCCGACAATCACCTCGCCTACCAGGAAGCCGACAGCGCCTTTCACCGCATGATCGCCGAATTCTCCCGCAATTCGGCGTTCATAGAGCTACAGGCGATACTGAGCACCGCGCTTCACGATACCGCGCTCGAACGATTTGGCGAGAACGGGCATTGCTTCAAGCGCCAATCCGAGCATGTCGCATACCATCAAGCCATCGTCGGGGCGATCGCGGAGCGAGACCCCAAAGCCGCGGAGCAGCTGATGCGGGAGCACCTGACTGACGTCCATAGCAGCATCTTCGCGGATGCCATGACACTCGGGAAACCTACGGCGGAAGAAGCCGCCGCCGAGTAGGCCACGGCGGGCGCCAAGCCACACTTAGGAAAGGGCAGTTACCGGATCTGCCGCAGGAAACCGCGAATCCGGCGCCAATGGATTTCGTCCCAGGATGAGGTCCGACGCCTTTTCCGCGATGGCCACGATCGGTGCGTTGATATTGCCGCTGGTCAGTGTCGGCATAACAGAAGCGTCGATGACGCGCAAAGCCTCCACACCTCTGACTCGCAGTTGCTCATCCACGACACTACGCGAATCCTGTTCCGGTCCCATGCGGCACGTGCCAAGGGGGTGATGCACTGTGATGGCTGTCCCGCGGATGTAGGCTTCGATCGCCGCGGCGTCCGCCTTTTCAAGGCCGGGCGCCACCTCGGCTTTTAGAAAAGGTTTCATGGCCGGTTGCGCCGCAATATCGCGGGCAATCTCCACACCACGACGCATGGTCTTCCAGTCTCTTTCAGTGGAGAGGAAGTTCTGGTGAATTCGCGGCGCTGAAAAGGGATCGCTGCTTGCGAGTCTTATCCTGCCTCTGCTTTCCGGGTGGAGCATAACAATACGACTGGCAAAACCGTCCTGAAACGGCGCGACGAAAGGTTCGAAGTAAGGCTTTGCCGCTAAGGGCGCTGCCGTGAAAAGAAGCTGAATATCCGGTGCCTTAAGCGCGCTATCACTCTTCAAAAAAGCCGTGATTCCGCCTGGCACGTCACCTGCGAACCCGCTTCTGAACAGGTAGGCTTGGGCCATCGCAATGGCAATGCGATCAAACCGCATTGCCTTGTGAAACGGCCCGCGTGTCGAACGGGAATACATCAAGATCGTCGACACGTGATCCTGCAGATTTCTGCCAACCCCCGGCAAGTCAATGGCGACGGAAAGATCTTGCGCCCGAAGCTCTTCCGGGTCACCGATGCCGGAGAGCATGAGCAGTTGCGGGGAATTGATGACTCCGCCACTGAGAATGACTTCGCGTTCCGCCCGGGCGCTCTTGAGTTCCCCTTCGTGGCTATACTCGATACCAACGGCCCGACTTCCTTCCAGCAGCAGCCGTGTCGTGTGCGCCTTGACGGAAACCTTGAGGTTTGACCGTTCAAGAGCGGGACGCAAATAGGCCGTCGCACCGCTGTAACGACGCGCGCGGGAGATCGTCATTTGCAAGCGCCCGAAGCCTTCCTGAGTTTCGCCATTGTAGTCATCCGTCCAGGCATAGCCTGCCTCTCCGCCCGCCGCACCGAAAGCTTCGACGAGCGGGTCCGAGTATTTGCAGGTTTGTACGCGCAGCGGTCCTTCGCCGCCTCGAAAGTCGTTTGCTCCCTGTTCCCAGGTTTCCTGCCTGCGGAAATAGGGCAATAAATGCGCGTAGGACCATTGGTCGAGCCCCTGTGCGGCCCAACCATCGAAGTCCACGCGGTGCCCCCTGACATGTGCCATGGCGTTGACCGAAGATGAGCCGCCGACGACCTTGCCTCTGGCACACTCAACACTGCGGCCGCCAACATTCTCCTCCGGCTCGCAGAAATACATCCAATCATGCAGCCGCTTTTGAAGAATCTTGCCCCAACCCAGCGGGATATGGATCAGGGGATCGCGGTCCCAGCCACCAGCTTCGAGAAGCAGGACACGCGTATCGCGGTCGGCAGACAGGCGATTTGCCAGAGTGCATCCCGCCGATCCCGCGCCGACGATGATGTAGTCATAGGTGTCGTAGCGGGACATGAGATACCTCGAGGACGTTATTGAATCGAGGCGAGACCCTAGAACAAAACTACAGCAACTGACAAATCAGCCGTTCAAGACGGCGTTCCGAGTGGCCTTCTCGTGTACGGGGGCAGGTCTCGGAATCCGGAAGCTGCCTACTGGCCAGTATTGGACCTGACCCTCAAGCCACTAGCCAAGCGTTCTGTCAAATTGGCGTGCAAGCTTTCCGCGTGCCCAAAGTACGGTCCACGACACCAACACAAAGGGAAACGTAAGCGCCGGAAGTCCAGTAACGTGGAACAGGCGTACGAGGATTACTGACAACAGGACTGCAACCAAGGCACTGACGGCATCCCACCTGGATCGACCAGCGAACAGGACCGCGCACAGCACAGCATTGTATCCGAAGAGACCGAGATTAATGGCATCCAACGGAAAGCCGACGGCATAACTGGTGCCCAAACCAATGAAGGCCGCTAGGAGGGCGTATAGGCCTTGCACCCAGTTCCGCAACATGATGGCCGCGGCAAAAAGAACCCCGGTAGCAACATGCTCCTGAAAAAGCACCTGACCGAGGCCTCGCGACATGCTGTGGAGAACCTGAAGTGCGTCGCTGCTGGTCTCGTGCCCGGCTCCCGGCATTGCCCACCCTAACCCAGCGAGGACTACCATGATTGACCAAGTCACTAAAACAAATGGGAACGTGAAGGGACGCAGTCCGAGGCGCAGTATCCGATACGTGATCATTGCGCTCAGAGCACCGCCGATCACCACCAGAATCAGTATTCGCATTTCCTCTGCGTAGAAATACCCGAGGCCCAAACCGACGAGTCCTCCATTGAATCCATAGAGGCCGTCGCTGCGTTCCGCTAAGGGATACTTAAGCGCGCGCGCCGCCAGAGTTCCGGAGAGACAACCGATTACACCGAGTATCGCCAGAATATAGGAATTCAGGACCATACCGGCGAGAAACACTGCCCCAACCCAGGCTGAGGACTGCAGCATGATCTGACTGATCCCGGTGAGCACCTCGCTCAAGAGCTCACCGAGATAAGCAAACAGATTCCTCATAAAGCGCGCCCTTACGTGGTTAGGCGCAAGTAAAGCATTGGTAGTTTCTCCGGAAAACGCTCAATGTTATCGATCTGAGTGACATTACGCCGCCCGAATATCCGGGTGAGATAGCTATCGCCTCCAGAGTCGAGCCCCACACAGAATACGTCGATGCCGTCCATCGCAAGTGCGTGGACGACCCGGCGTGCATCCTCTACCAGGTAACTTTTATCCGGGACATCGATATCCGAAGGTTCTCCATCGGTAATGACAAGAAGCAATTTCCGGTGTGTCTGCTGCTTCTTCAAGTCTTGCGCTGCATGCCGCATGGCAGCACCAATTCGGGTTGAATAGCCGCCCTTCAAGCCGGACAGATATGATCTCGCAGCCTCGCCATAGGGCGTCCCGAAATCCTTGATGCGGTAGAAGCGCACATCATCCCGGCGGTTCGAACTGAATGCCCCTACGGCAAAGGGATCACCCAATTCCGCCATGGCATGTGACAAAAGCGCCGTCGCCGCACGTTCCAGGTCCAGAACCGTCTCATTGGAGCCTAAGACCTTGTCATTCGTCGACTCAGAGACATCCAGTAGGACGTAAACTGAGAGATCCCGGAAACGACGTTCGAAGCGCCCATAGATGCGGGCATCTGGCGATTCTCCGATGCGTCGGCTTATGGTCGCATTGATAGCGGAATCGACATCCAGGAACTCTCCTTCTTGCAATCCGCGCAGCCGCACGGGCCGGCTCACGCGCGCCGAGGTAATCAAGGCGCGAATTCGGGAGACCACATGCGCGTAGCGTTCCAGGAGGTCTTCGATGTCAAAAGCCGGTCCGGCATCGGGCCGGTACTCAACCAGTGTCGTCCATTCCGGGCGTTCGCGGCCGTTGACGTAGTCGTATTCCGGATAGCGGGCCACCGCGATGCCCTCTTCTTCCGCGACTTCCATATTGACACGGTTCGCTTCTTCGTCATCGCTCGTCTCGTGCTCCTGGCGTTCCCGGTCCGGCTGTTGGGTTTCGTCCTGCTGCTCCTCAATTCGCACGGCATCGAATAGCTGCTCGGCTTCCATGACTTCTGGCGGCACATCTTCCCCAAAATCCCAAAGACCTAGGTTATCGTCCCGATACGGTGGCTCGACAACGTAGGTCCGTGGGTTGAACTGAATCCGCATCTGCCCGATGTCGTTGCCCAGCAGGTTCCCGATGTCACGGCTGAGATCGGGATTCTCCCAATGCTGCTCGGCAGCAAAGAACATGTCTCGGCCCTTTTTGACCCAACCGTCGACGTCCGTGAAGTCGGGGTCTATCAGCGCGTGCGATAGGCGCGCCAGAAGGCTGGGCGCGGTCATGAGCCCTGTGGACTGTGCGATGTGAAACGGTATCCAGAGCCGCCTAAGGCCAGGAAAGGCCCGCATGGCCAACTGCTCGACTCTGGCATCTTCGATCAGGGAGACAACGGCCACCTGTACCGGCTTGAGCTTTCCGATGGGAAACGGCGGCCCGGAGAATTGCATGTGCGCGCCGATGTGGGCCAACCCGGCATAGTAGAGGTCCCGCGTCCGATCTCCGCGAAACCCCGGATATGACGTAGGGATCCGGATGATCCCCGAGGAGAACCCTGAGCGCCGGCGTACATGGTCCGGCGCGCTGGCAGGAGGCTCGCGCTGCGGGGCACGGATTCCCCATAAAGCATTCAAATAGAGTTTGAGTTCCCGCGCGAGATCCGCGTAGACGACCTCAGCTGATTCGCGCTCAAGTTGGCGCTCAGCCTCGGGGTCAAAGAAGGAGAAATAGTCGTGGCGCCGCTGCGAATCCGTGCCGGCCGCCCGGACCCCTGCCATGATCCACGAATCCAGACGCGATAGATTCAGCTTCGCCAGAAGCCTGTCCATTTGGACCAGGACGGGAAGGACGGACTCCGGGGCAAGATTGGCAAAGCGCTCCATCAGTCCCATCCAGGAACGAAAGCGGGCCTCGTCTCCGTTCAAACGCTCGGCTGCCTTCGCCGCTGCGGATGGAAGCATTTCCGCCGCCGGCAATCCTGCCTTAATGGCGACGGATGAAACAGTATCGGCAAGGGCAAAGCCACGCTCGGGCCCAACCAATTCGGCAACGCGGGGAGAGAAGTCGATATAGGAACGGACGACAGACGCTCCGTAGCCTGCCTGGTCGAGTTTTCTGCAAGCCCGAAGCCAGGGTGCCAAATAGGGGTCCGGAAAATGGCGTTTGGCCTCTGCGGAGACGAATTCACCTTCTGTCACGGAGCCCTCGTCCGAGACAAGCCGGAGAAAACCCTTTGACTCTGCCGCCATCGTCTTTGGCTACTGCCCGGCGTCACGCGCAGGCCGCGATGGCGGACCCCAACGCGCGGCGAATATCGGGATCATCGGTGATCGGCAATACGAGCCCGAGCTCACAAGCTTCGCCAAAGGCAATCCCACGGCCAATCAACTGCCCGACGTGAATCAGCATACGTGTCGACGCCCCCTCATCAAGACCATGCCCCTTAAGGTTGCGCGATCGTTCTGCCACCGAAACCAGTTTCAAAGCCAAGCCCGTATCGACCTTCGCCTCATGCGCAATGATCTCGGCCTCCAGATCGGGCGCCGGATAATCGAATCCTATCGCCCCGAAGCGCTGCTTCGTAGACTCCTTGAGGTCCTTCAACACGCTTTGGTATCCGGGATTGTAGGAAATCACGAGATGGAAGTTCGGGTGCGCCTTCAGCACCTCGTTCTTCTTCTCCAGCGGCAAGATGCGGCGATCGTCCGTGAGGGAATGAATCACGACAGTCGTATCCTGCCGCGCCTCGACAATCTCATCCAAATAGCAGATCGCCCCATGCCGCACTGCCAATGTCAGGGGGCCGTCATGCCAGACCGTTCCCTCCGCGTCCAACAGGTAACGTCCCACCAAGTCCGAGGCTGTCATATCTTCATGGCAGGAGACGGTCACCAATGGCTGCTTCAGCCGGTGCGCCATGTGCTCAACGAAACGGGTCTTGCCACAGCCCGTCGGGCCTTTGAGCATGATCGGCATCCGATCAAGAAAGGCAGCCTCAAACTGCGCCACTTCATTTCCGATGGCACGGTAATAGGGTTCGTCGTCGATCGTATAGTCGGCCAACGGCATGTCTTCTAATCCACTGCGACGTGAAGCGAACAAGCAGGCCCCGGAACGCAGCACACCCCCCGAGCGCTCCGGAGCCTGTTAGAGTGCCTTAGCGGTGCGATCCCGTCTTTTGGTTCGGAATACCCTCCATGGGACATTCCTCCGTGCCGACGGTCTCTCGTGTCATCGCTTCCACCATCTCCTTGGTTCCGTCCGGATCGGTAATCCACTTCTTGTAGAAGTCGAACGGACATTCCGCCACGCCTTGATCGCCATCGCCGGAGTTGATCAAGCCGGTATAGCCACGATGGAGCAGCTTGAAGAGATGATTCTGCGACTGGCCGTTCTTGCGCGCATCGCGGATGGCTGAGACGGAAAGCTGAGCATACTGAATGCCGTACTCCTCCTCCGCACAGGCCCCCAAGGTGCGCCCGTCGAATCCGATGATCGCAGAATACCCGAAGTAGGAATAGACGCCATCAAACCCACTTGCGTTGGCAACCGCGACATAGCTGTTGTTGGCCCAAGCCATGGCCTTGGCCATCGTCACCTGCTGCTCTTTCGCCGGATACATGTAGCCCTGACACCGTACGATCAGCTCCGCGCCCTTCATGGCACAGTCGCGCCAGATTTCCGGATAATTGCCGTCATCGCAGATGATCAGGCTCACTTTCAGACCCTTGGGGCCATCGTTGACGTAGGTGCAATTGCCGGGATACCAACCCTCGATCGGGACCCAAGGCATGATCTTGCGATACTTCTGCACGATCTCGCCCTGATCGTTCATTAGGATAAGGGTGTTGTAAGGCGCTTTGTTCGGATGCTCCTCGTGCCGCTCGCCAGTTAGCGAGAACACGCCCCAAACTTTGGATTTGCGGCATGCTTCGGCGAAGATCTGTGTTTCTTCACCGGGGCAAGCGGAAGCGGTCTCGTACATCTCCTTCTCGTCATACATGATTCCGTGGGTGCTGTATTCCGGAAAGATCACCAGATCCATTCCAGGCAACCCGACTTTCATGCCTTCGATCATCTCGGCAATCTTACGGCTGTTCTCCAGAACCTCCGCCTTGGTGTGAAGGCGTGGCATCTTGTAGTTAACGACAGCGACACCGACGGTGTCGTTACTGCTGGTAATATCGCCATGAAACATCTGGTTTCCTCCTCCACTGCTGCAAGTTTGGTAAGTTTCGAACTCGTCTCCCGCCCCTCAGACCGCCATGTGCCGGTGAACCAAGTCGTCGGATAGATCGTCAATTGCGCCTTTCATCGCGATGCTTCCCCGGTCGAGAAGTACGAACTTCTGAGAAGCGCGCCGCGCGAACTCGACGTTCTGCTCGACAAGCATGACCGTCATTCCGTGCTCGCGGTTCAGCGTCTCCAGCACTTCCACAATTTGCTCGACAATGTTGGGCTGGATACCTTCCGTCGGCTCATCCAGGAGGATGACCTTCGGATCGCTGAGCAGGGCGCGCGCGATAGCGAGTTGCTGTTGTTGACCGCCCGAGAGATTGCCGCCCCGCCGGTCCAGGAACTCCTTCAGAATGGGGAACAACTCAAACACCCACTCGTTGATCGTCCCGTCGCCGGACTCGCTGGCGAAGGTTCCCATGATCAAGTTCTCGCGGACCGTAAACTTGGGCAGGATGCCACGCCCCTGCGGAACATACCCGATGCCGGCCAGGGCGCGCTGGTCCGTGCGCTTGTCGTTTAGCTCCGTCCCATCGAGGCTTATGCTGCCGGTCACCCGGTCCATCAGACCCAGAATGGCGCGCATCAGCGTTGTCTTTCCGACCCCGTTTCGCCCCAGGACACTCATGAACTCCCCGGACTCAACACGTAGGTCGACATTCTGAAGGGCCGGACTATTGCCGTAGTAGGCCGTGACGTTTTTCATCTCAAGCACCGGAAATACTCCCCGAACCGAGATAGGCTTCCCGAACGCCGGGGTGCTGCTCGATATCGCAGACACTTCCCTCGGCGAGCAGCTTTCCCTGGTGCATCACGGAGATGACGTCACCGATCTCCTTGATGAACCCCATGTCGTGTTCGACCACCACCAGGGTGTGATTACCCTTGAGCCGGTTGAAAAGCTCGGCGGTCTTTTGCGTCTCGGCGCCCGTCATGCCTGCCGTTGGCTCGTCCATAAGAATGATTTCCGGGTCCTTTGCGAGCAGCAGAGCGATTTCAAGCCATTGGGTCTGGCCATGAGAAAGATGGCCGGCCTGAAACTCCAACTGGTCCTGAAGACCGACCAGTTCCGCCAACTTTTCTAGGCCGTCGCTTTCCGCGTTGCGGCCGAAACGGAAGACGTTCCTCCAGACACTCGTGTGCCTGCAGTGAGCAACATCGAGGTTCTGCCTCACCGTCAGCTCCCGGAAGACGCTGGGCACCTGAAATTTGCGGCCGACGCCATTCCGCGCAATCTCGTGCTCTTCGAGATTATTGAGCACGAGGCCATCCAAAACGACCTCTCCGGACGTGGGCTTGATCTTGCCGCAGATAAGATCCAAAGCGGTTGTCTTTCCTGCTCCATTCGGCCCAATCAGGCAGCGGAGTTCGCCCTTGCTGACGGAAAAGCTCAGGTCTCTCAGCGCTTGGAATCCGTTGAAACTCATGAAGACTTCACGCATCTCAAGGTGCGCTTGAAGAGTGCCGGTCATTCAGCACCTCTCTTCGCGGCGGCGGGCTCGACAAACCTATCCAGAATCTTCTCCGCCGCTCCCGCCAGGCCTTTCGGCAGGAAGAGCACCACCATCACAAAGATGAAGCCCATCACCAGCGTCCAAGTTTCCAGAAAAGTCTCCGACTCCGAGAGAGCGCCTTGGATACCAGTCACGAAGACCGCGCCCAACGTCGCGCCTAGCAGACTTCCCCGACCACCCACGGCCACCCAGATAACGACGCTAAGGCTCAAGGGAACGCCTAAAAAGGTCGGTGAAGCGAACTCCATGACCACCGTGTAGAGCATGCCCGCGACCCCTGCGATCGCTGCGGAAACCGAAAAGGCAAAGATCTTAAAATCGGCGACGTCGTAGCCGAAATAACGCACGCGGTCTTCATGATCGCGAATGGCTTGAAAAATCAAGCCAGCTTTCGACTTCGTGACAGCGAGGCAGAAGAACAGACAGACGGTCAGAATGATCCCGATGAGATAGAACGACGAACTGCCGTAGGCGTCGAATTCGAAGCCGAAGAGTTCCAACTGCGCCAAGTCCGTTATGCCGTTGAAGCCGCCAGTATAACGCTGCTGATCGATGATCAGCAGGTTCACCACGACCAACCAGGCCAAAGTGATGATCGCGACATAGACACCGGCGACGCGCCCTTTGAATACGAACCAACCAAGGGTCGCCGCGGCAAGCACCGGAATCGCAATCCCGGCAAAGATCGCAAAAGTTAGAGAATGAAATGGGGACCAGAACCAAGGCAATTCAGTGACATTATTCCATACCATAAAGTCCGGTAATCCGGCCTTACCCGTGTGGACCGGTATGGTACGCAGCTTCAACGCCATGGCCATACAGTAGGATCCCAAACCGAAGCTGACGGCCTGACCCAGATTGAGGATGCCTGTGTAGCCCCAGGACAAACTCAGCGCTAAGGCGAGGATCCCTAGTACAAGATAGCGCCCGTACTTGTTGAGAATGAACGCATCATCGACAAATGTCGGAACCAACAGAATCGCGACACATACGATCCCGTATGTGAAGACCTGTATGGCCGTTCGTCTTGTCACTGTCTTGCTATCCTTAATTTAGTGAACAGGTCGTTTTCTTGAAAAACTTCAGCCCCGCACCTTGGCCGCGAACAGTCCCTGCGGTCGGAAGCGGATCACGATGACGATTGACAGGAACACCAGCGCTTTGGCGATGGTGTCGTTACTGTAGAAAGCGAGGAAGCCGTTGAGTTGCCCCAGGATCACCGAGCTGGCGATAGTGCCGACCAAGCTCTCTACGCCGCCCAGAACGACCACCATGAAGGCATCCACGACATAGGTAGTCCCCATTTCGGGTGAAACGCTTTTCAATGGAGACACCAAAGCACCGGCAAGGCCGGCTAGCCCCGCCCCGTAGGCGAAGGTCATACTGTAAACGCGATTGCTGTTGATCCCGAAGGAACTAGCCATCTCTCGATTTTGCGTGATGGCCCGCAGCTTCATGCCGATGTTCGTGCGGTACATCAGGTACCAGGTCAGGGCGAATAGCGCCGCCGTGATAACCAGAACAAAGATCCGAAAGGCGGAAATCTCGACACCCAGCAGCGATACGCTACCGTCGAGGGCCTTGGGCATTTGTACGTAGCGTAATTCCCCGCCGGCCATCAGACGGATGGCCTGCTGGGCCATGATCCCGATGCCCCAGGTCGCCAAGATGGTGTCCAATGGCCGATCATAGAGATGCCGAATGACGACACGTTCAATGATCCAGCCGAACAGGGCCACGGCAACGAAGATGACCAGAAGACTCTCGATCAGCCCAATACCGCCGAAGCTCTGCAAAGCCCAGGCACAATAGGCTCCGAGCATAACGAACTCGCCATGTGCCAGATTGATGACACCGGTCGTGCCGTAGATAATGGCCAATCCAAGGGCAACCAACAGCAGGATTGAGGCTATGCTCAGTCCAGTCGCAATCTGAGAAACAAAGACTTCCATCGGCTAGCAAACCTCACTCGGACCGGCGGCGGCGAAAGAGACGGGCTCTTCACCACCGCCGGATACCAGGCTGCAGGGCATCCAATCAGGACTCGACGAGCCCTTCCTCGGTACAGGTCTGGTTCGGGTAAGCCTTGTAAGGCACAGGCTCCAACCACTCTGCGGACTGCTTGATAATCTCAAACTGCCCATCGGATTTGCACTGACCGATCTTCGGCCAGAGGTAAGTGTGCAGCGTCGCCGGATCGAGCCGAACCTTACCTTGAGGAGCCGTTAGTTCGACACCTTTCACGGCCTCACGAATGTTTGCCGGATTGATGTCGCTTGCTGCGAGTTTCGACACGGCTTGCTGGAACATCTTGACCTGGAAGTAGCAAGGCTCAGAGACAAAGTGAGTCACCTTATCCGCACCCCACCGACTCCTATAGGCCTCGACGAACTGTTGATTCTCGGGGCTGTCCCAAACCATGAAGTAAGGTGCCGACGTGAAATGCCCAGCGGCGGCATCCCCACCCATGGCAGCGACTTCGTTCTCTGAAGTCGTTAGGCTGGCCATCGGCATTGTCGCCGGGTCCAAGCCCGCAGCACGATACTGCCGGTGCAACGCAACGACAGAGTCACCTACCACGGTCGAGAAGATGACGTCCGGCTTCTCACTGCGGAACTTGTTGACCACCGAGGAGAACTCCGAATGTCCCAAAGGCACGTATTCCTCGTTGACAACTTCCGCACCAAGGTCCTTGAGAAGCTCTTTGCAGTAATTGTTCTCTTCCTTCGGATAGATGTAGTTCGAGCCAATCAGGTACCAGCGCTTCCCGAAGTTCTCGACCAACCAAGGCACGAATTCATCTTGCTGCTGGTTCGGAACGGCGCCCGTATAAATCACGTTCTTAGAGCACTCACGACCCTCGTAAAGCGTTGGGTACCAATAGAGATTCTTACGTTTCTCGAATACCGGCAGCACTGCCTTTCGGCTCGCCGAGGTGTATGATCCGAAGACACTGACGCACTTGTCGCCGAGTACCAGCTTACGGGCTTTCTCCGCAAAGGTTGCCGGATCGGATGCGGGGTCTTCCACCACCGCCTCGATCTCCATGCCGTTGATTCCGCCTTGAGCATTAACTTCCTCAATGGCCATGATCGTTGCTTTGTTCAGTGACTCCTCGATGATTCCCGTCGTCCCGGTTAGTGAGAACAGAACACCCACCTTGATCTTGCCGTCGGCCGCATAGGCCAATGAGGCATCCTTGATCCAGATGTGCGGGAACCCGGTCGCTGCGAACGCGCCGGCAGCGGCGCCTCCCTTCAATAGACCTCGCCGTGTGATCTTCATGCTTCTTCCCTCCCCAAAAACAAAACGAGCCCCATCGTCCACCGCGGATGCGGTCAACTCAGGGGCTTCATTGCCGTTCTAATTTTTCGCGGCGACCTCGCCGCGTTGGCCCGGGCGCTTCGAACGCGCCACAAAAAAACACCCCACCTGTCGCCCATCAAAGGCGTCGAGTGTGGGGCTTTATTGCCATCAATTTTTGAAGCGGCGCCGTTGCCGCCAAGAGACCTAAAGTTACATCAGGCCTCTATTCAACCAAACGCTAACCCAACAATTCTTGAGAGTCAACGACAGCAGTCGCCACTGCGCCAATTGTCTTGCGTTTCTCCATCGCGAGCCGGCGCAAGTGATGGTATGCCTCTTCCTCGCTGAGACTCTGCTTGTGCATTAGGATTGTCTTGGCACGCTCCACGCTTCGCATCGTCCGTAGATTATCGTCCAGCTTTCCTATGCGCCCTCGCAGCCGGCGTTCATATAAGAAATGCTCCCGCGCGATCATCAGGTTGCATTGTATCGCCTTGCCCGATGCCGGCTGGTGGAGAACCGCATGCGGCGCGCAGTTATGAAGAATCCGAAAATCCACCGCGGTGTCGTCCCGAATGAGGACCACAAGCGCGGCGCCGGGTTCTCCTGGCAACCAGGGCAAGCGCCGGGGCAAGTCCTCCATCAGATCGCAGAATACTACGTCTGCATCGATCGAGATTTGCTCCGGGGCCGGCCACACATGCGTGACGCGACAGCGCAAGCGCTGCAACTCCCTAATCAAACGCTCACCAGCCTCGCCCGGTCGCGTGATGACGGAGATATCAAGGCCAGCCAACGCGCGCAACGCGACCGCATCGCCGGCCGCGGCATTGCGCTGCGGTCCGCAGGCGGCACGCTGAGGATCCAAGGGCTTGGGCTGACTCTGGGGTTCCATGGTCCTACGCGTGTACGAGTGAACGGCCGTAGCCAATCAGATAGGGGTCAGCGTCAACGCGAGACTTTGACTCAAACAGAATATCGAACTGGCCCTGACGATTTGAGCGGCCGATCCGTGTCCACAAATCTGTATGTGCGCAGGTTTCGTTGATAGAAACATTCCCCTGGGGAGCGTTGTATTCTGTCCCAAGCACTGCGTGGCGTAGCACTTCCGTCTCGAGAGTCCCCACTTGCTCTAGCGCTTTGGCAAAAACGTGAACCTGGAAGTAAGCGGCTTCCAGGCACATGTTTGTCGGTTGGTCTTCTCCGTAGCGCTTCTTGTAGAGCTCCACAAAAGAGGAATTACGCGCGCCACCGATGCCCTCAAAGTAGGGGGCAGCAGTAATATGTCCCTCCCCGACATCCGGACCCATCGCCTCGACTTCCGCTTCTGTCGTGGTCAGGCTCGCGATCGGTACCTTCTTGGAATCGAAGCCGAAGTCAGCGTAGCTCTGGTAGAGATAAGTAGTTGAGTCTCCGACAACGGTGGAAAAGATCACGTCAGGGCGAAGCCGGTCGATCTCGCGAATGATGGGCAGGAAGTCTTTCCGTTTGGCGCGGAGACCCAGGTATTGTTCGCCGACGACCTCGCCCCCATTGTTATGGACCAGTTCTCGCATGATGCGGTTCGATTCGCGCGGATAGACATAGTCTGAGCCAACGAAGTAGAAACGTGTGCCGTAGCTTTCCATCAAGAAACGACACAACTCTACACTGTTTTGATTAGGCGCCGCGCCCGTATAAATAACATTCGGGGAAAACTCGAAGCCTTCGTAGATGGTTGGATACCACAGCAAACCATTCAACCGCTCGATGACCGGCAAAACCGCCTTGCGGCTGCTCGAGGTATAGCAGCCGAAGATCGTGCTGATGCCGTCTTCCACCATGAGACGTTTGGCGCACCGCCCAAATGCGGCGGATTCAGAGCCAGGATCGTAGAGGACGGGTTCTATGGGCCGCCCATTAATACCGCCGGCATCGTTGATTTCATCTATGGCGGTCAAAGTGCCCCGAAGCTGCGTGTCTTCGATCACTTTCATAAAGCCAGTTCTCGAAAACAATACGCCAACACGCCATGGCTCGCCTGTGTTGCGTACGCCCGCCATTGTGTGTTCCTTCCTGAGAACAGGGTCGAACAAATAATCCAAATTTTAGTGGGGAGCGGCCCTATACCAAAAAAGGCGCACAAGAGCATTCGTCCTTATGCCGCTGCCAAACCCCCCGGTTCCCGGCCTAATGATAGGGACTACCGTGAGACAAAGTCAATTTAGAGGCAGAACAGCCCAATTCTTATGGTCCCCGCACCGGACTCACAGTGACGGTCCCGCGATGCTCCAGTTCTCGCTATGCGGGCGCCAGGGGTCCGGTCAAACAGTCTTATTGATCCTCGAAAAAATGCCGAACCAGATTGGCAAAGGCCAACACATGCTCGGTTGGGCAGGAGGGCGGAGGATAGGCTATCGCGTAGCCGAAGGTAAACTCGGGAGTGAAAGGACAAACCACAACACCGAGTTTGAGCCATGTCCGCTATGCAATGGCCTGTATGGGAGTTCTGGACACCGACCGTCCGACTGTATCCTATGCTGGCTTCTTCCAGAATTTGTGCCGCCCTGTTCCGGTTTACTCGTTCAGATGGCAGGATAGCGACGCGAGGAGAATTGGCCTCCATCCTGCCTCAGCTTTGGCAAGCGGATTGATCTCTCAGCTTTGTTTGAGTCTGGCGCTACCAGACCGCCGATACTAGGACCATGCTTCGCTTCCGAACACTCAATCCCTATGGGATCAGGGCAGCAACTCTCGGTCTACCGGCTGGAAACCGAGGGCATAAGCGCGGTCTTCCTCCGGTGAGGCGTGCACAGTAGATGCATAAGTGCCCCCGCTATAAAGGTAATCGTGAGAATGCACGACAACGGTGTCCTGGTCGATAAGGACGACAGCATAGGCCGGCTCTTCGTAGGAGAAAGGAATGTGTCCTCCTTCAAAAGACATATCGAATGAGACCTGATGGTTGGTGCCTCGGATCGTCGAAGCCGGAATGCCCAACCAGCTTCCACAGATCGGCCTGTGAACATGCCCGTAGAAGAGATGTGCGATCTTGTGGGCGTGCGGCTCCACCAGTTCCTTGAAATCCGCAGCCTGCACAATGCCAATGCGATCCAAGGAGTCCAACCCCGTGCGGAAAGGCGGGTGATGCATGAAGAGAAAGATCGGAGCGTCGATCCTGTCGAGCTGTGCCTCCAGCCACGCCAGTCGTCGCTCGCAATACCAGCCGGCATGGGTGCCGGGCTGATGCGTATCGAGAAACAGCAGGGTGCCTTCGCCGGCTACCGTGGACCCCTGTATGAAGCCGTTCTCATCTTGGGGCGCGTCCGGAAACCACGCCCTAAAGGCGTCCCGGTTGTCGTGGTTCCCGATCAGAGGGACCACAGGAACCGTCAAGGCAGACAAGCATTGAGCGAAGCTCTGATAGGCATCCGGCTCACCCCAATGAGTGAGATCGCCCGTGATTACAGCGATCTCAGCGTCGCCGTGGCTCCGGTTGATATCTCCGACGGCAGCATCAAGACGCGCCCTCGGATCGAGTCCGTAAAGGGTCAGACCCTCGGCGACAAAGTGTGTGTCAGTGATATGAATCAGTTTCATCGGTTCACCTCTGTCACCAAGTCCCCACGGATACGAAACCGCATGGAGAGAAAGTAGTTTCCCGTAGTCCGAGGCCGCTATCTCACAAGTCGCTCGAGGGGAGCCAATTCCGAATGTCTTTGACCATCCCATCGAGCCCTGTCAGCGGTTCATCGACACAGTCACGGTTGTCAAATGCCTGCGTAGCATCATCGATGACCCCGTTGATTTTCAAGCCGATCCTTCTGAAAAAGCGTACCGTACACACAACTGTCACACTTGTAAGTGGCGAGCAATCCATATGATCACTACGACGGCGTTCGAACGGAAGATAGCGCGTTTGATAAACCCCAAGCCACCATCTGCTTCCCAGTGTCCATAGCGAAAGCCATTGACGCATGAAAAAGAACCAAAAATCGGCAACAGAGAAATGGGGACTAATGCTGTTAGCGAGCTAACAGACTGTCAGCGCCGCATGTCCGGCACATGACAGCTGTTCTACAAGTCGATGAAGGCCGCGTCCCGACGGGAGTCCGCCCTTTATGACGCCAACGCGGCTCAGCCTTTCAGAGGCTGAACCGCGTTGGCGATGCCAATGGCTTCGTGGTCACGCGGCAGAGCGGCAGGAAGCGCTGATGCATTCAACGTGACGGTGATCGGTGCCACAACACCCGCCAAGCACGTTGATTTGTGGGTGCTTGCGCAAAATCTCGCGATACTGTTGGCCCAACTCGATGGGGTCTCCTACGTCGAGGTCGGGAGCTTCGTCTAGTTCCTGGTGGCTGCGTCGCGAGGCATTGGCTCGAATTCCACGAACACGTGTAGCCCATGATGCGCCGGAAGGCATAACCTCTTCAAAATGGGTGGGATGAGCACAGTTGATCATGTAGTAGGCAGGGGCGCCTGTTGTAAGAGAATCGACTTCGTCTATCGCGTCAACGAGGGTCTGACCCGTAGGCAGACGTCCGTCCGTCTCCAGAGTGAAGGAGACCGCGACGGGCAGTCCTGAACTCTGTGCTGCTCTAACGACACCTACAGCCTCGTTCGCATTGGTCATCGTGATCGCAGTCGTCATATCCGCGCTGGTCTCGGCGAAGGCTTCGATTTGGTGCGAATGGTACGCCTGTGCCTCGTCCGCGGACATCAGGTTCCCCGGATCATATCCATCACCGCGCGGCCCGACACATCCGCTCACAACGATTTTCATATTTGCGTCGCCATACTGCGCTTTCAATCTGAGCATCAGCGCGATGGCATCCCGGTTTACAGCCGCGATCCCGTCGCGATCATATCCGAGCTTTTCACCCCAGTCGGTACTGGCACGCCACGTCGGACTCTCTAGAATGAAGTCCAAACCGTTTGCCTCAGCGATATCAATGTAGGTCTTGTAGTATTGGACGAGAGCGTCTCGTCCTCCCACGTCGCGGAGCAGACTGAAGGTCGCAAAATGCGGTAAGTCGATACCCTCATGAAAAATCAGAGTTGTTTCAATGCCGCCATCCGTCAGGAAAAGTCCACCAGCAAGTTGAGGAAGATCGGCTCGATAGGTTGTCATAGTTTACAGTCCTTCGGGGTCACACTTGAACGATCCGGCTTTCACGTGTGTCAAGCGGCCGCTTTGTCAGTTTCCAAAAAAGAGACGATTGCTGTGGCGACACCTTGAGGGTCCTCCCAGTGCGGCGCGTGACCGGCACCTGGCAGAATCGACAACTTCGCGTCCGGAATAGCATCGGCCATTTTGGTCTGACTCACGCGATCACAAATGCCGTCCTGATCACCCCACAGCATCAGTGTTGGCACTGAGATACCACGCAGTTCTGGGCCAAGGTCGTCTTCCAGCATGCCGTGAAGCGCATCTCGCCAGACCCTCGCTGGCACCTTGATGCTTTCTGCGACAATGGAGCTCAAGAAGTCAGGCGTGACAGCGCGTGCAAGCGTACTTTCCTGAAATTCGCGTACGAAATCTGTCGAGATCGGATCGGCCAAGGTCTCGACTGCTTCGCACAGTGGCCCTTCAACCTCTGCGTTTCCTTTGAGGGTCGCTATTGCACCGATAAAGACGAGAGCATAGACGCGGTTTGGGTGACTTAGAGCGAGACGAGCCGCAACCATACTTCCCATGGAATGTCCAACAACAGTGGCGCTTGCAACATTGAACTGGTCCATGACATGCGGCAGGTCGCCAGCAAAGTCGCTGATGCCATAACCTGCCTCCGGTTTTTCCGAGTCACCATGCCCCCTCATGGTGACAGCTATTACACGACGTTTCTGGGACAGCTCGGCAATAAGCGGTGCGTAGGAACGCCACGAGTCGCTATAGCCATGTAGTAGAATTACGGCTGGTGCCTTGGGATTACCCTGCGCGGCGCAGCTTAGCGTAAGTCCTGAAGGTGTCTTGATCGTGCTATTCTTGAGCGTTTTCATGATAGTCCATGCGGTGTCTAAGGAAAGTTTGCAGTTTTTAGACCTGACAAGCACGAGCGTATTCGCACCGGCCAACAGGCAGTAGATCTTGCGAGTGGATTGGGTGAGAAGCTGTCGTCCTAGGAGGTGTATCTCGGTTGTTTCAGTCAGATATCCGATGCCACCGATTTTCGTTTCAATTGTTTCAGGATCACCCGGCAACTTGATGTTCGTTGTATTCAGGAGTTGAGTACCGTAAATACGAAGTGTGCTTGAATGACTATGCCGCCGAATTTCCTGATCAATCGTCCAAGACTCACCCCCAGGTTGCCCTGATGGATCCACTCGCCGAAGTACTGCGCTCGGTGCGTTTAACTGGAGGAGTCTTCTTGGAGATGCACCTCACCGCGCCATGGTGCTTTACATCGAAAGTCACGGCGGAGGACTGCCGCCCTTTCCTTGCAGTACCGGCTCAAGTGATAGGCTATCACGTGATTATTGGTGGGCGATTCCTGCTCAATGTCGATGGCATGCCCCCACTGGAGGTATATGGCGGCGAGGCGATCCTTCTGCCGCGTAACGACCTCCATACTCTTGCGAGCGCACCGGGACTTGAGCCAACAAGCGCAGATGACCTTATCCAGCCGTCTCCTAGCGGCGGTTTGGCCCGAGTGGTGCACGGAGGTGGCGGCGAGGCCACACACTTGGTGTGTGGTTTTCTGGCAAGCGAAGAAGCATACAATCCCTTGATTGCAACGCTACCGAAAGCCCTGAAGCTCGACTTCCGTGAGAGCGCGTCGCGCGAATGGGTGGAAGCTTCTGTGCGGTTCGCGGCGAAAGAGCTTATGGAAGGCCGTTTTGCATCATCGGACGTTTTATCGAGGCTCTCCGAACTCCTTCTTGTCGAAGCCGTCCGTAAATACGCCTTGACTCTCGACGATGAGAAAGGCGGCTGGCTGAAGGGGCTAAGAGACTCTCATGTAGGTCGCGCTCTGACCCTCATGCACCATGACCTTAGCACCCACTGGTCTGCCGACGCCCTCGCAAGAGAAGTCGGCCTGTCCCGTAGCGCCTTCTCGGATCGCTTCATGACTTTGGTTGGCATGCCCCCGATACGATACCTGAGCTTCTGGCGCCTGCAGAGCGGTAAACTTCAGCTCCGCGAAACAACAAAAACAATTTCCCAGATCGCCCATTCCGTCGGATACACGTCGGAGGAGGCCTTCAGCCGGGCATTCAAGCGTGAGTTCGGTATTCCGCCGGCACACTACCGGGATCGAGCATCGGACGGAGATCTTTGATCGGGCTACTAGGGAACGGAACAATTGCGGGCGAGCAATTGCAACCTCTTGAAATTGTGCACCACAATAATGTGCCGACCATCGACCGATATCAACCCCTGCTGTTTCCAACGCGAAATGAGCCGGCTCAAAGTCTCTGTTCTTAGACCTAGATAGCTGGCGATGTCGATTCGCGTCATGGGCACACTGAGAACGATGTCACGCCCATCGCGTTGTCCCAAATGGCTGATAGCCTCGACCAGGAAAATCGCGAAGCGCCCTTGAACCGACAGCAATCTCAGGAGACCGCCATGCTCGTATGATCGGAGACATTCGGCACTGGCGGTTTGAAAAAGCCGGTAGCCAACATCACCCTGCTTCCAAAAGGATTGACCGAGTGACTCGTAATCGAAGATCTCGACGCGAGCTTTGGTCAACGCACGGATCGATACTGACCAGCCTTCCTCCCAAGGTGGTGAAAATACGATATCGTTGGGATAGTAGAACCTAAGGACCTGTCGGCATTGCCCGAAGTGTTTCTTGGATGCGATCAGAACGCCGCTATCGACCCTATAGAAACCAGTGCTGGCTCCCCGCTCAACGACCAAGAATTCACCAGAGCTTAGATCTCTCTCGGATGTGTGGTGTCCCGTAAGATCGATACGAGGCCCCCAGTGACACCGACAGAGTTCCGAAAATGCCTCGTTGCCGCAGGCGCGCTCACGAATGACTGAGCGCCCCTCTGAACCTACATTCTCCGAAGGGTGTGGTCCCATCGGGACTCTCCCCTCTTAGCAGTGTAATTGATGCAATTCAGGGTAGGAGCGAAAACTGACCAGAGCCTTGACATCCGTCAAATACAACGCCGGGCATCGCCAGAACCAGCGGTTCAAACCACTTCCGAGAGGGCTTCGGAGATAACACTCTGCAAATCCTGGGAAAATGGCAGGTCCAACGCAGCCTTATGGGCGTGCTGTGACATCTTGCCCCAAGTTTTTTGCAAGACCTTGATGATCTTTCCGCGGTCTTGGCTGGCCGCGAAGGCCGCAAAGTAGTGATCAAGAAAGACGAGACACGCAACGTCCTCCAGGGCCTGAGTCTCGGCGTCCTGCTTCAGACGCTCCTTCCGAACCAAAGCGCCGACCCGTGAAATCGTGTTTTCGGAATAGCCGAGTTCGCGCAGGATTTCCCCCGCCCGCTTCGCATGATAGGCCTTGAGATTGTGGCGCCATTTCAGGTAGCCGATGCGGCCAACCGGGTAGTCCGACCGAGGATGGGTCCAGCGTTCTATGTGTTGGCAACGGGCCGCAAGCTGCAGGTCGTCGGATGCATCGGGATAGAGCCGCTGGAGCCACGTGCTCATCCGATGGGCGTAGGCGAGTTCCCGCGGTATTTCTGTGCTATCCACTTCTTCCACCATTGGATCCTTGGCGTTGGCCCGGTCAAACGCAGCAAAGGCCCTTTCCAACCGGCCCGTCTCGGTCGCGGCCACATCACGACCCACATGATCTGCATCACTCATGAGAAGAAGCCCTCTAAGCGGATGATACAAAGCATAGTTCTTTCACACTGCCGACGGACCCAGCCGCCTGCTCGGCGGCAAGCCGGTACATCCAGGCCGTTTGCCCAATGGCACCGAGATAGCGAGTAGGCCGCGCTTCCTCTGCAAGAAGTCGCGGAACGTCCTGCATTGCGTGGAACCCAGCCTCCATGAAGCAACCCACTGTGATCAATTGCCGGCTTCTTATGCCTTGAAGCGAATCCCATACACTTGGCGCCTCTTCCAGGTAGGCGCATCCGACGTCTTCGAAGACACCCTCCCGAGCTATGGCCTTACCCATCGCATCAATCGTGCGCTTTGAGCCGTTGCTGCGCTTCGAGCCATGTCCGACGAGCAGCAAGCCGGTTTCATGGGGAGCCCACCGGCATTCCTTGGAACTTGCCACGGCAAACTTTGCAAGGCGTTGTGGAAGAGATGCATGCCTGCCTGGTATTGGGCAAACCGTGATTCGAGCCCTGTTGGACAGGTGGTCAATCCGACTTCTCAGCGCATTAAGCGTGACACCTTCGCAGAGAAAATAAGGAACAACGGTGGTGTCGAAGCCATTCAACAGCGCCGCCGATTTCTCCAGCGATGGTGCACCATAGAGGCTGCAGACCGCCATACGCCCGAAACCTGCCCGGCTCGCAATGGCAGCGGCGTCGAACCCGCGGAAAGTGGCTTCTATACCCACACCGCCATGCGTACAGACGAGCAGCGCCGTCGGCCGGGACCGCCGCTTAGTGACTGGTGCCTTCAGATCGGCGGATCTTATTCCAGACATTGTACTTTCCCGAGGGTTTGACGAAGGGAACACGTTTCACCTCTTCAAGGGTCGTCGCGTCATAGACGACTACGGCGCCATCCATTTCCCAGACACTCACGAGCGCGAAACGGCCATCCCGTGTGAATTCAACGTGGGCGGCCGTTTTTCCAGGCGCAGGGCGCAGAGTGTGGGAGATCTCCAGGCTCTGCTTATCTATGACGTGCAGCGCATCCCTGTTCGGTCCAAAAAAGACATCTACCCAGGCAAAGAGGCTCCGCTCATGACTGCGCATGAAGAAGCCGGGGCCGAGCGTTTCGATGGTCTCAACCACGGTCCAGTCCTTCAGGTCGATGACACTGACCAAGCCATCCTTCAAATGCGGCGTCGCCATGACCCTGCGGCCGTCACGCATCCAAGTGATCCCAGACCCGAGATGAGGCAATCCAGGCAAGGGGAGTTGCGCAATCTCGCGCCGTACATCCAAATTGACCGCTACGGACTGGTCACTGTCCCGCGCCGAGCCGACGAGCTCTCTATAGGAAGGTGTAAAGAAGAAATCGTCCAGCGGCTGAGAAAGCTCGGTTCGACGAATTGGAAAGGTATCTTTGGAGGGAATGGCTTCCACCATGCCTTTCTCGTAGCTATGGACCAGACCACCATAGCCCACCGGCGGGTCCTCGGCGTAGGAGATCTCCCAGAGTTCGGGAACATCCTTCAGCGCAACGACGAATGACTCTCGCGGCGCGGCCTGATAGACCGCGCTGACTCGAGAGCTGTCCGACTCCCGGGCGTCCGTGGCCGGAATACTCTTGAGGAGACTGAGGTCCGCAGCATCCAGAATCACCACGCTATGCGGCAGGTAGTTCGCGACCGCCAACACGCGACTGTCGTGAGAGATGGCGAGATTGCGCGTATTGATCCCGGCCCGGACCTCGGCGATGACAGCCAAGTTGTAGAGATCGTACTTTGTGATCCAGCCGTCCCGTGATGCGAAATAGACGAAGCGCCCATCCTGTGAGAACTTCGGACCGCCGTGCAGAGCAAAGCGACTGGGAAAGCGCGTCAGCGGCTCAAAGCGGTCGCCATCCAAAATCGTCACATGGTGATCTCCACTTTCCACAACGACGAAGAGATTGAGAGGGTCCGCCGTGAATTGCGGCCGATCCGGCAAAGCTTCCACGTTCAGAAGCACCTGCCGGCTGCTCTCGATCTCAGCAGCACCCCAAACCGGAAGCTCGGGAAGTGGCTGGTAGATCATCGCAACGAGAGAGTCGATCTCGGCAGTGTCGAGGCTGTCGGCAAAGGCCGGCATTTGCGTGGCCACACGGCCCTTCAATATGACGTCCCGCGCGTGTTCCGGCTTCAAGCGCCCAAGGTTCTGCGGTAACAATGCGGGCCCCATGCCGCCCAGACGGTCCTCTCCATGGCAACTCGCGCAATGCTCCCGATAGAGTTCAGGCGCCGGTTCCGCCCGCACAGTAGATGCGACACCCGCCGCCAGGGCGAATGCGGCGAGACAAAGGGAAAGGCTAGCTCGCAGCGCTTGCATGGCTGCGATTCCGATAGGGCGTAAGTTCAACGCGCCGTTTTTGATCGACGCCGATTTCCTGGTCGCTCAAATAGCAAGCCGGGTCTTCCTCCCAGGGGTCGCCACTGATTTGCAGTGCACGGACACGCGTGTTGCCGCCGCAGATATCGAAGTGGCGGCAGCGGCCGCAACGTCCCTTTATGTCACGCGGCTCGCGCTTCAGCCCAGCCATGATCGGGTCGCTGACGTCCTGCCAGATTTCCGAGAAGGGCCGCTCCCGCACACTTCCAAGATCGTAATGCCACCAGAAAGTATCGGGATGAACATGGCCCAAGTTGTCGATGTTCGCCACGTTGACGCCCGAAGCGTTACCCCCCCAAGCGATCAGCTTCTCGTGAATATGCTCTGCCCGTTCCGGGAACTTGCGACGCACCCAATTCAAAAAGTACACGCCGTCCGCATCGTTGTTTCCCGTCACAAACTCTTTCACCATACCACGCCGTGCATAATCCCAGCACCGCTCGAAAATCAGATCCATGGAACGCCGGGTCGTCTGGTGATAGGCGTCGTCTTCCCGATAGCGGTTCCCACGGCCGGCATACACAAGATGCGAGAGATAGAACTTGTCGATGGATTCAGCCTCCATTAGGTCCAGCATCTCAGGCAGGGACTCGACATTGCGCTCCGTCATTGTGAAGCGCAGGCCAACCTTGATCCCACGCTCGCTGCAGAGCCGCATGCCCTGAAGCGCAGATTCGTAAGCTCCCTCCAGGCGCCGGAAGGCGTCGTGAACCGTACCGATTCCGTCGAGGCTGATTCCCACATAGTCGTAACCCACTTCCGCGATCCTGCGGCTCATCGCCTCGTCGATCATGGTTCCGTTGCTCGACAGCCCGACATAGAAGCCCATGTCTTTGGCGCGGCGAGAGACCTCGAAGATATCAGGCCGCAGAAGGGGTTCGCCGCCGGACAGAATGAGCACGGGCACACCGAAGGCCCTCAGGTCCTCCATGACGGCGGAGATCTCTTCAGTGGAGAGCTCGCCGGGGAAATCGACATCGGTCGAAAGAGAGTAGCAATGCATGCAGTTCAGGTTACAGCGCCGAATTAGATTCCAGATGACGACCGGGCCGCTGGGTCTCTGTTCGCGTACAGGCGTTGGCCTCAAGAGCTCCGACATGAAGCGTGAAAGACGAAACATCTCCGCTATCTCCCCCCTTCCCGCCTCAGGCGCAGCCCCGTCTTCTTGAGAATGCGGGAGCTATAGATCAAATCATGGTTTCGGCAGGCAAATCCCAGGACCCGAGAAATCTCGACAACCTTCGCTTCGACTTCCTTGCGATCCTGGCCATGAACCATGGCAAAGAGATTGTAGGGCCAGTCCGGCAGTCGGCGCGGACGCCGATAACAGTGGGACACAAAAGGCAGTGCCCCGACGGTTCGGCCCAACGCGCCGACTTGTTCGTCAGCGACGTCCCAAACCGACATGCCGTTGGCCCGCAAACCCACTGCGTAGTGATTCGGCACGACGCCGATGCGACGGATCGCGCCAACATCCATCATGCGACGCATACGGACCATGACTTCCTCCGGGCTGACGCCCACTGCAGCCGCTACGTCGCCATAGGGATCGGCGCAAAGCGGTAGTCCGCCCTGCGTTTCTTCGACGATGCGCCGGTCCATGGCGTCAATAGGAGGCTGTGAAGGCAAGTCCGTCTCCCTTCTCACGCCGTGAGCTTGAATTCGAGGAAGAACTCTTCCTCCTTGGGAAGATCAAGCACCGCCAATCCGGATTGCTCTTCAATTTCTCGCAACACTTCCTGAACCCGTGCCGGTTCCATGCAGGCGACGACGAACCACATGTTGAAGCGATGTTCGCGGCGATAGTTGTGCGCCACTTCGGAAAAGCCGTTGACCAGCGCCGTCACTTCGTCGAAACGCTCCTCTGGAACGGCCAGGGCGGCCAAGGTTACGGCGCCATCCAGGTTCTCGGCGTTGTAGAGCGGACCGAAGCGGCTGAGAACCTTTGAATCCAGCAGCACCTGAATTCGGGCGATGAGGTCTGCCTCCTCCAGGCCAATGTCACCAGCAGCCTCCTTAAACGGTCGTTCCGCGATCGGGAATCCTCCCTGCAGTGCATTGAGAATTCTCCGATCCACGGCATCCAGGGATTGTCTCATGCTGCGGCCCCTTTGGTATCCGTTCGGACGTCAGGCCTTATGTAACGTGCGCCCCGCTGCTTGAAGCGCCGGGCCGAAAAAAGCACATCCCGGACATATCCTTCCAACCCGGCATCGCGGCTGGCGGCTTCCACTTGTAACAGGACTTCTTCGCGGCTCCGCCCATGGATCATGCAGAACAGATTGTAGGGCCACAGCGGCTGGCGCCGTGGCCGGCGATAGCAAAGCGTCACAAAAGGTTGGAGCGCGAGACGCCGGCCGACATCGGTCACCTCCGTGTCCGGGATGTCCCAGACCACCATTGCGTTGGCGCAATATCCCAGCTCGTGATGGCGCACAATCACGCCAAAGCGTTTGATCGTCTCATCGGCCTGCAGCACCGCCAGGCGATCCCTCACCTGGGCCTCGCTGATCCCCAATTTCTCTGCCAGGGCCGCATACGGCCGGCTGACAAGTGGAAGCCCGGCCTCCAAAGTTGTCAGAAGGCGCCGGTCCAATTCTGAAAGCGTCCCTACCATTGCAGGGGGAATCCCAGATCGATGCAGAAAGACTCTTCCAGCGGCAGATCGAGAACATCCAGCTTCGTTTGCTGCGCAATGTCTTCCAGGATCCCAGTAACGGCCTGCTTGTCCGCCGCGGTCACTACGAACCAAAGATTCAACCGATGTTCTCGCTCGTAGTTGTGATTGACCTCCGGAAAACTGCTGACCAAAGCCGCAACCGAGTCCAGCCGACCTTCCGGAACCGCCATCGCGGCAAGTGTGCTCCACCCCGTACGATGCGGTTTGACGACAGCACCGATACGGCTGACCATTCCAGCCTGAAGCAGATCTTCGTAAGCCTCCAACACGTCCTCTTCGCTCACCCGCTGGTCTACAGCAATTTGCTTGTAAGGCTGCTCTACCAGGAGGAAACCGCGCTGATAATCGTTGAGAAGCGCACGCTCGAGGCTCGTCAGGCTGTCGGGCGCTTTCCTTTTCGCCTTACTGTGCAGACTGCCTTCCACCATCGTCAAAGACCTATTTTGTGGGCGCGCGCCGTGAGAAATATGCCGCTCGGCTTGTCCATCGGTAGAGTGGCGAGGCGTTCAAAGGTTCGCGTGTCATAGACCTCCACTCGGTCTTCGTCGCGCACTGAAAGCCAAAGCTGTTCCCCGCGCGGACTGAACTCCATGTGCAACACGGCCTTACCGGGATTTAGGGTGCGGATCACCTCGAGCGACTCCACGTCGATCACCTGTACCCTGTCATTTCGGGGGTGGGCGAAGTTCACCCAAATCTGGCGCCCGTCCGGATTGGCGACGGCAAACACGGGCTGTCCGTGGACCGCGATACGGCCCAATTCCCGCCAGCTGTTCCCATCCAAAACCAAAATCTCATGCCGTCCGACGGCAGGCAGGAAATACAGACTACCGGCACGCGCCCAGCCTTCCAGATGGGGCATCTTGTAAACGGGAAGCGGTTCCTCACCGCGGCCATAACCGTCCAGGACATGCCGCACACCTTCTTCGGGATGCCAGAGATCGACCAGCGCGAGACCGTCCTCACCGAAGAGGCCGGCGATATAGTAACGTCCGTCACCGGTCACGAGGGCGTCATAAGGCTGACTGCCGACGTCTTCGATCTTGAGAACCGAGGGGCGCTTGGGATCGGAAAGATCGGCCACCCAGATCTCGCCAGCGTCATAAAGGCTAAAGGCGAATCGCTGACCTGGCGTATCCACCAAGCCTACGACCTTCGAGCCCTCGGGCGTGGCCGCCGTCACCGTGGGGATGTCCGCAGTGAGCTCGAGGCTGCCGCTATCAAAAACCCGCACGCCACCAGGCTCATAGTTCGACACCGCAATCAGTCGTCCATCCTGAGAGATGGCGCCGCCGATAGAGTTGCCCGCCTGGACAATGCGTTTCGCGATGGAGGCAGTCAAGAGATCGACCTTTGTCAGGCCACCGTCCCGTCCAAAGATGTAGGCGAAACGGCCATCCCGCGAGTAGACCGCCGATGCATGACTCAGATCGCCCAGGCCATCGACACGGGCCAACGCGACATGATTGGTCGTGTCGATAATCTGGATAGCACCCGCCGCGCGCTCGATCACAATACCGAGGTCGCCGGTGCCGCGCATTTCGGACTCAGCCTCGCCAAATCTCGGCAGACACAACAGCATCACGGCCAACAGCATTGCCCGATGAAGCACTGTCCTCATGGCAAGACACCCCGCCGCAAGAGCCGCGCGATCCATAGCGCCTCCTCCCGTGTGATTTCACTCCGCCAAGGCGGCATGGGCGTTCCAGGCACGCCGTGTAGAATCACGTCCGCCAAACCTTCATCGCTTTGCGCCGCAAGCACCTCGGGCAGCAGAGGTGGGCCAAGGCCGCCTTTCATCGTCATGCCGTGGCAAGACCCGCAGTCATGTTTCACACGATGCCGCAGCTCTGCCTGCCGGTCATCCGAAGGTGCCGCATGTCCAACGCCGACCGCCGCCGCAAGGACCAACGCGGCCACGCCCAGGCAAATGCGGCCGCTAGCCATGGCTCACCTCTACCGCTTCTTCACCCTGGTCCGAACGCGCCTGGGGTAGATGGCGCTCAAAATCCGTCATGACATCGACCACCTTGCCAATGACAAAGAGAGTCGGTGCACAAAGTTTGGCAGCGAGGATTTTATCCGGCAGCGTTGCAAGCGTTCCGCGAATGACCTTCTGATCGGACAATGTTCCCTTTGCAATCGCTACCGCAGGTGTTTCGCTGGACAATCCTGCTTCAGTTAGGCGGCAGGCAATCTCCGCAATATGGGCAAGCCCCATGTAGATCACCAAGGTGGTGTCTGGGTCTGCCAAGCTCTCCCAGTTCAGGTCGAGTGGACGGTCTTCTCGGCAATGCCCGGTCACGAAGCGCACACCCGTCGCATAGCCGCGATGAGTGAGAGGAAAGCCTGCATGGGCGGCACATCCAGCCGCGGCGGTGATACCGGGGACGATCTCGCAGGCAACGCCATGCCGCGCCAGAAAAAGTGCTTCCTCGCTGCCCCGTCCGAAAACGAAGGGATCACCACCCTTCAGACGTACAACACGATAGCCGGCCCGTGCGACTTTTAGGAGCAGTGCGTTGATTTCGTCCTGCGACTGACAGTGATACCCTGCGGATTTTCCCGCGTAGATGCGGGTTGCCCCTGCCGGCAGGAGGTCGAGGATCTCCTGTGAAATCAAGCGGTCATAGATGACAGCTTCCGCCGACTGCATCACCTTGACCGCCCTCACAGTCAGCAAGTCGGGGTCGCCGGGTCCGGCTCCAACCAGATGGACCCTAGGCGAAACGCTTGTTGGATCCACGCGCCGCGACTTGCTCACTCCGTCCTCCATTGATCTTCCTGATTGAGACGAAGATGGGAAGCGGGACCTCACGATCCCGCCTCCTGGTCTTCCCTTAGTAGACGTCGTTTCTTGTATTGAAGACGTTGAACTTACCGGTTGGCGTGATCAGGCGTTCGTCGCGAATGACTTCCTTCAGCTTGCGCGTTTTGTCATCCACGATCACGATCGCCGATTGCTGGTCTTTGCCATTCCAAACAGAGAACCAGACCTCGTCTCCCTCTCTGTTGTACTCGCCTTGGACAACCCGGCGCACGCCCTCGGTAATCCCGGACCACTCGCCGATCGGCAGCACTTCGTAGCCAGATTCCAGGTCGTCGACGTTAAAAACCGCAACCGATGAGGCAATCTCCGCCTCCGGATTCAGTGGCGTGTCGACATAGAGGTTCTTAGATTTCGGGTGGGTCTTGACGAAAAGCGATCCACCGCCCTGACCTTCTAGGGTTTGGACAACTTTCCAGGCATTCTCCGGATGGTTCTCCGGATCCGTGCCGATGAGGGACACGACCTCGTCACCCAAATGGCTGGTGATCCAGACCGGTCCATACTCGGGATGCACGATGTTCGCACCCCGGCCGGGATGAGGTTTCACACCACCGGATTCGAGCAGTGCAACCAGCTTATTCTCTTTTGTATCCACGACGGCGACCTTGTCGCGCGCATTCGCGGCAACCAGGAAGTAGCGGCCGGTGGAGTCGAAACCACCGTCATGCAAGAAACGTTCGGCCTCGATCGCGGTGACCTGGAGGTTCTTGATGTCCTCGTAGTTCACCATCAGGATATGGCCAGTTTCCTTGACATTGACCACGAACTCAGGACGAAAGTGAGAGGCCACAATGGCAGCAACTCGTGGCTCGGGATGGTATTCCTGAGTGTCATAGACCATGCCGCGTGTGGACACGACTTTCAGAGGCTCAAGGCTGGCACCATCCATGATGACGTATTGCGGTGGCCAATAGGAACCGGCGATCGCATACTTGTCCTCCCACCCCTTCATCTTCGAGGTCTCGACCGAGCGCGCCTCCATCCCAACTTTGATTACGGCCACGGTCTGTGGCGGGTCCATCCAGAGGTCGACAAGGTTGATTTTCGCGTCCCTGCCGATTGTGTAGAGGTAACGTCCAGACGCAGAGATGCGAGAGATGTGAACGGCGTAACCACTCTCCAGAATCGTCGCGATCTCTTTGGAGCCACCGTCAATTAGGGCAACCTGTCCGGAATCCCGCAGTGTTACCGAAAAGAGGTTGTCGAGATCCAAGCCATTCATCTGCTTGGCCGGACGTTGATCAACGGGAACCAGGACCTCCCAGCTCTCTTTCATTTCAGCGAGGCCGAATTCCGGCGGTGTCGGCGGATCGTTCAGCAGATACCGCGTCATGAGGTCGATGTCGGCCTCGCTGAACTCCCCGGAGGTCCCCCAGTTTGGCATCCCCGCCGGAGACCCGAAGTTTATGAACGCCTGTAGATATTCGTAGCCCAGCTCTCGCGTAAGGTCAGGCGTCAGGGCTTTACCCGTCGCGCCCTTTCGCAGCACGCCATGACATCCGGCACAGCGCTCGAAGTAGATTTTCTTGCCGCGCGCAAATTCCTCTTCCGTCATAGTAGGAACGCCCGGCTTCGCACCTGGCATCTCCCCACCCATCTCCGGTAGAACGTCTAGGCTCGGTTCGTATTTCTCTCCTGGTGTTGTCTCATGCTTCTTGAGATCACCGGGGCTAGGCCGCTCTGCGGCTTGGATTGTGCCAACGGTTATCGCCGTAGCGGCCAACGCGCTCAATGTGAGCGCTAGGAGTCCCTGCTTCATATCGCACCTCTCCAAAAAAGGTGCCGCAACTCTAGAGTGAATCCGGCATTGAAATCCTTGACAGATGTCAAGGGCGCGCGACCACCACCAACCCTAGAGTTACACCTGTTCCACTGGCTTATGATGTGCGGGGCGATCAACGCCGCTTGTGCTATCGTCGTCCCGTCGCGTTCTGTTCCGGTCGTGCTAGGGAGAGACGCTGTGCGGTCGATCAGAAGGGCAGAGCCAATCGGCAAAGGATGCAAGCAACCAACCACTTGCCTTCGTTCCGTGGCGATCGGTTTGCTTGCGCTTTTGCTTATGCTCACGCTGGGTACTACGCAAGGTCGTTGCACGAGTCCCGATGCTGCGGCACTGCGCCAAGCGCTGCCACAGGCCGATAGCTTCGGTGGGCCTGAAGGAGAACCCCCGGCGATCCCGGGATACCGAAACGGAAGCCTCGTAGGCTATGTCCTATCTTCCTGGCAGGTTGTTCAATCCACTGGTTACTCGGCCAAGCCTCTTGAAGTTCTCGTCGGGCTGGATCTCGAAGGAATCATCACAGGAGTCAAACTCGCTCGGCATCACGAACCCATCCTGGTTATTGGGATAAGAGACAGTGATCTCGAGGCCTTCACCGAGAGCTATATCGGACTGGACATTCGCCGCTCCATCGGATTTGGCGTATCCCAGGATGACGGGGTTGCGCTGGATGCGGTATCGGGCGCCACAATATCGTCCCTGATCATCAACGATGCCATTCTGCGTTCAGCGCGAGCAGTCGCCTCAAGCCGCGGCATCCTTGGCAACGCAGAGTCCAACCTGCGTTTCTCTACCTTCGAGCCGCTAAATTGGGACCAGCTTCTCGCCGAAGGGTCCATGCGCCAACTGACCATTACCGTCGAGGAGGCCCGTCAGGCGGTCGAGGCAAACTCAGGGACTCTCTTTGCCAAGGGGGTTCCCGAGCCACCGGCGGATGCTGTCTACGTAGAGCTGTTCGCCGGTCTCGCGACTCCAGCAAGGGCGGGTCAGAATTTGCTGGGGGAGCGACTCTATAGCCAAGCGATCACCAAAGGTCAGCCTGGCGACCAGATTTTCTTCGTTGCGGGCCGTGGCCTCTACTCCTTCAAGGGGCACAGTTACAGGAAAAGCGGCGTCTTCGATCGCCTGCAGCTCGTCCAGGGAAGCCGCACCTTCCGTCTGCAAGCTGCTGACCACACATCGCTGGAAAAGATCCCGATCTCAAGCGCACCCAACCTCCGGGAGATTGCCCTCTTCTCACTTCCAGGAAACAGCGGTTTCGATCCCGCCGGCGACTGGACTCTCGAGTTATTGATTTTTGGCGCCGGAGGAAACGATACGGGCTCCCTCGCTCTCTTTACCCTCCCTTACCATCTCCCAGATCTCTATCGCACTTCGGAAGCTGACAGCACTAGCATCCTGGGACCGGACACCGCCCTATGGATTGAAGCTTGGCGCTATCGGCAAGCGGATATCGTCGTCCTTTCCATTGGTCTCCTTGTCCTGACGGCAATCCTGGTTTTCCAGGATGTCCTTGTGAAGCAGCGCAGAACGTATCTCATGGTGCGAATTGGGTTTCTGCTGTTCACACTTATCTGGATCGGCTGGGTCGCGGGCGCACAGCTATCAGTCGTAAATGTGCTGACCTTTCTCGATGCCCTGATGCACGAGTTCCGATGGGACTTCTTTCTTCTGGAGCCATTGATATTCATCCTCTGGGGCTATGTGGCCATTGCCCTGTTGTTTTGGGGCCGCGGCGTTTTCTGCGGATGGCTCTGCCCTTTCGGCGCGTTGCAGGAACTCCTGGCCCGCCTCGCGCGACGCCTAAGCATCGTCGAGATCCGCCTGCCCTTCGCGCTTCACGAACGGCTTTGGCCGATAAAATACATCATCTTCATCGCACTGTTCGCTCTGTTCCTGCACATCCCGGAACTCGCCCTAAAGGGCGCCGAGGTGGAGCCCTTCAAGACAGCAATTGTCCTCAAATTCGATCGCGACTGGCCATTCGTCGTCTACGCCATCGCCCTGCTGACTGGTGGTCTGCTCATCAACCGTTTCTACTGCCGCTATCTCTGTCCCTTGGGCGCCGCCCTCGCCATCCCCGCTCGCATTCGCATGTTCGAGTGGCTGAAGAGGCGCTGGCAATGCGGCACGCCCTGCCAGAGCTGCGCCTATTCCTGCCCGGTTCAGGCCATTCATCCCGAGGGCAAGATCAATCCCAATGAGTGCATTCACTGCCTGAACTGCCAGGCCAACTACCACGATTGGACGCTTTGCCCACCGCTCGTGGAGCGACGCAGAAGACGGGAACGCGCGAAGAAGGCGGCTCAAAAAGCAGAAACCGAAGCGCCATCGTGAGACGAGAGGGCACGCTGAAGAGGCAGCTTTCCTGGTCGAAGGGAGAGCTTAGATCTCTCCCAGGCTGAAGTTGTCGCCGGGCAGCATTTTGTGGAGACGCGCATCGCAGGTTCTGAAATGCTCTGCGAACCAACCTTCCAACCGTCTGCCCAGTTCTTCCATCGAACCTTCGAAGATCCCGTCCTCGTAGCTGTCCATGATCTCGCGAATGTCGTCCAGGAGCTTTTCGTGCTCGCCCTTGTGCTGCGCCAACTCATCGTAACCGCATTCGCGCATCACCCTTTCCTCGAGCGCGAAATGAGCGGAAATCCGCGCGTAAACTTCGCCGAGGAACGCAACGGTATCCTCCTGGTCAGCACCGCTCCCGAGACCCGCGTATAGTTCATTGAGCAGGCCGATGAGTTCCTGATGTTCGTAGTCGACCGACGGGACGCCGATTCGGAACCTTTCCTGCCATTCAATGAGTGCCATGATCTCCTCCTAACAACGTCTCGGAGGCTAACGTCCGCCGAAAAGGAATCCGCCCATTTCCGAGCGGAAGTCGATCACGTAGTTTTCGCCCTGGGCGAGTTCAATCTTAGCATGCTGCTCGTAATCGAAACCATCCACTCTGGCGCTATCGTTCAGGCGCGCGGTCAGTTTGTGATACCCCACGGGAACAATTAGACGCTCATAGGCCCGCGAGACACCATCCCGAGACAATCCGGAAGGCGGCAGAACCGCGCTGTAGATCACCTCTTCCCCGATCAGAACCTCTACAAACAGAGGCAGTCTCTCCCGCCCGCAAACCTCACTACGGCGCATGTTTGCCGCAATGGCCTGGATTTCCTCCTGGGTAAGCTTACGACAGGGCTCCTTGCGCTGCCCGACGTGAGAAAGACTAATGATCAGCTGCGCCTTGTCTTCAGGAAAGCGGTCGTAAGCGGGTCGCGTCGAAAAGTACCCCAGAACGAGAGCAATCAGGCCGTAGATCAAAACTTGTCCGCAAATGGAGAGCAATTTAGCCATGATGCCTTCCGCTCTCGATGTCCGGGGGCTCCGACAAACGCAGTTCATCTTCCGCCGTTTTGTCGGCCTTCAGCCTATCGGAAAGATCCTGAATCGCCCTCTGTAACTTTTGACCGTCAATCCGGGCGGCCTCGACAATCGTAATCCGATCTCGCGGAATGCGCTTGCGCAGATACGGGTCCCGTTGTCCGGCGACGCGTTCGCGCATCCACCGGTCGCCGAAGCGGTATTCGCACGTCCCATCGCGGCACGTTGAGATCACGACACCATCCGCAATGCCGCGCGTCAGAGCATAATCAATGAAGGAAGGTGGTATGCCCGCGACGCAAGGTTGACATAGCGTCGTAGCCCCGTCTCGCGCGGCGACCTCCGCAGGCAACGAATCCTGGCACCCAAGAACAAGAATTCTCGGATCCCCGTTGTCGTTCGATCCCAACCGATCCAGCTGGCTACGCAGGTCCAGCAAGGTCGCCTCAGGCAAGTCAATTCCGGGCAACATGGCCGTCCGCCGGCGGAACGGTGTGGAGGTCGGGCATGAACCGGCACAGATCCCGCAAGCCGTGCAGAGGGAGGCATTGACGACCGCTTCCTGCTCGAACGGCAAGCCATCGCTCCGTGGTCGCATAAGGACGGACTCATAAGGGCAATCAGCTTCGCATCGACCGCAACCATTGCAGCTTTCGAGATGAACAATTGCCGGCTTTGGTCTTTTGCGTGGCGGCAGCCAAGGCAGTATCCCTAGCATAATCGTCAATACGGCAACCAGCCCCCACGCGCTGCCATAGGACGTCACTTCCATGAAGGGATAGATAGCCAGATAGTACCAATCCAGGTTCAATACGACCGGAACCGTCGAAAGATCGGCGGCTGCGTGGCTCAATGCCGGTTCAACCAGGGACAAGACGACCAGCATCACGAATGTCCCGACCGCAAGACCTCGGTTTGGGTTGATTTTCGGCTTCGTGATTCGCTGTAGATGGATCCACAAGACCAAAAGCAGCAGCAAGGGGACGACGACATGGATGAACATGAGAAGGGTGAAGAAGCGGTCATCCAAACTGTTCGGCGTCAGGAAGTTTCGAGCAATTGACTCACCGAAGATCCCCAGCCAATCGAACCACTCCGCTGTCGTCAAAGCGATGTATTGGGCGAGCGTATCCCAAATCAACCAATAGCCGGTAATACCGGCGACGATGACAAATCCAGCAACCGGAATGCCGGTGATCCAGGTGAACCAGCGCGGCCCCTTGAAATGGCCAAGGGCATATTCCCGCACGATGTGAACGGCCATCATCAGAACCATGCCGTCCGATGCGTAACGGTGCAGGCTGCGCATAATACCACCGAGATACCACTGGTCATGGGTCAAGTATTCGACGGACTCATATGCCTCAGTCGTACCGGTATCGAAGAAGATATAGAGGTAGATGCCGGAGACGACGACGATCCAGTAGTAGAAAAACCCTAGCGCGCCCAACTGGTAGAGCGGGTTCCAGCGCGGACCGAAAACCTTGTCCAGCCAGGCTTCCGCCCACAGGAATACCGTTGCAAGGGGCCGCCGGAGCATCAACCTTTCCCCGCGCCGCGATGCGTGATCCCGCGCGCCCAATCGAACAACTCCAATCTCATCACGCGGGACTTTCAGGCGGCTTTCTGGACTGGACCCACATCCTGATGACGATGACGCCTACACCCAGCAGGCTCAAGCCGCCGATCGTAAGGGCAATGAAAAAAGAGTAATCGAACTCATACCTTCCGGACCGTGGGTCGTAGAAGGTGCAAAACAGACGGACCCGTTCAACGATACCTGAAAGCCCGGGTAACAGACTGCTGTTCTTGAACATCAAGGCTTTTAGGGGATCGACGAGGGCGGGCGCGTCGAAGCTGTCCCCGTAGACCTGCTGGAAGACCTGGCCCTCGGCGTCAATGACGCTCGTTTGGGCGATGTGATCGAATCCGCGAGGTGAGGACATACGGATAAAGCCCAAATCGCGAATGAGGGAATCCACCGTTTTCGAGTCGCCGCTGAGGAAACGCCAGTTCGGCAGATCGACGCCATGGGTCTTCGCGTAGGCCGAGAGGCGTTCGGGCAAATCCGTCCGCGTATCGAATCCGACCGTCACGATTGAAAAGCTGTCTCTCCCCAGAGCCCTCTGCGCCTCTTCGACAGCATCCTTCAGGTGCTCGGTCACGACCGGGCAGGATTCAGCGCAGGCCGTAAAGACAAGGCTCACAACGAGCGGCTTTCCCCGGTACTCCGAAAGCCGGACCTCCTGGCCATCTGTTGCGACAAAGCCGTGGTCCCCAAGCCGGTTTCCAATTGCGGCCTGACTATAGGCAATCGCCGCTTGGGGATCGAAGACGTCCGGCTCCGGCAGGGCGTTCTTCGCCGCCCCCGCCCCGGCTGAACTCAGAATGAGGACAGCCAGAGTAGCGGCGCGAAGCGTAGAACGCCCTGCCGCAGAGCTCTTCATGCAAGGATCCAACGATCGAGCATCGCCGCGAGCAACAGCAGGCTCAACTGAAACAGGGAGGCCTTGAAGTTGGCCGCTGCCGCCGTACGGCCGGGGGAGCGGACAAGCTCTATGGATTTCTTGACGAAGTAAGCGCCGCCAGCCGCCGCGCCTGCCAAGTAGATCGGCCCCATACCGTAGGCGACCGGCAATAGCGACAGCAGGGCAAGAGTGAGAGTGTGCCCCAGTGTCACCCAAGCCGCGGCCCTGTCGCCGACCACGACCGGAAGCATCGGAACGCCGGCTTCCCTGTACTCACGATGCAAGACGGTCGCCAGGCTCCAGAAGTGCGGCGGCGTCCAAAGAAAAAGGACAACGGCGAGAATTATGGGCACTGGTGAAAGAAAGGGATCTACCGCCGCCGCTCCTGCCAGCACCGCAAAGCTTCCGGCCAGACCGCCGAGCACGATGTTCGTCCAAGAACGCTTCTTGAGCCAGACCGTATAAATGACGCCGTAGACGAAGGCGCCCAGGAAGACGTAACCGGCCGCGATCCAGTTGGTCGCGAAGCCCGCCATTGCAACGGCCGCCGCAAGAAGCCCTAGAATGACCAGCAGCCACGGCCAGCCGTGCCGGAAATAGCCCGTGACGAACGGCCGACCACGCGTCCGCGACATGCGTGCATCCAGGTCTCGTTCAACATAGTGATTGAACGCCCCGGCGCTGGCCGCCGACAGCAGTACTGCGAGGCTGAGTGCCATAACCTGCCATGCTGCTGCGCCATCGCCCGGACTCACTGCCGCGCCTGCTATCGCGCACAGCATAATGGCAAAGCTGATTCGCAACTTGAACAAGCTCCAGAGGTTGCGCACCAAAGTGGCCATTTCGTCGCCCCGAACTGCACTGGGAAGAGCCGGAATCACTTTCTATCTCCTGGCGATCAGCTCAACGGCCAGACCTCTGAGAGGAACTTCCAATTGATGAAGTAGTAGAGGACGAAAGCCAGGAAGAAGACGGCTACCAGCGTAATCGTTCCCGGCAACTTCAGCGTCCCGGCGCTGCCATAGGTCGTCGCGGCTGCGGCGCCCTCGACGATGGGATTGGCTTTGACCTCTTCCGCGCCGCGTGGCTTGCCGAAGAGAATCGAGCCGACCACGACGCCGATGTACATCAGGCCGCCAAGCCCGGCCATCACGCCGAAGATCCCGTTCAAGCCAAGCATAAGATAGGCCATGCCGGGGTAATCGAAACTAAGTGCCGCTTCACCGAAGGTGATATCCCAGTGGCGGCGCGAGACACCCAAAGTCCCGGCGCCCATCATGAAGAGCGAGGTTCCGGCGACGCCAATAGCAAAGACATAAGGCTGCCACTTCGCGATGCCTTTCATAACGATTTCTCGGCGGAACAAGAGTGGCACCACAAGATATGTGATTCCCATGAATGCCAGCGTGGTTCCCGCCACGACGGTCGCGTGGAAATGCCCCGGCACATAAAGCGTGTTGTGCATCAGCAGATTTATCTGCTCGGTGCCCAGGACTACGCCCGAGATACCGCCGAGGAATCCGAAGAGCACCAATGAGAGCGCCATGCTGGCAAAGGCAGGATTCGACCATGGCGCATGCCGCAACCAGCCGAACACACCCTTGTCGAACCCGCGCCGGCGCTGCGCCGCTTCTACCGCGCCCGGCACGCTCATGCCGTGAATCATGCTACCAAGGACGGCGAGGTAGAGAGCGTAGCTGGTATTGAAGACCTTCCATTCCGAGCTGAGGCCTGGTTCCGCCAGCATGTGATGGGCACAGGCAAGCTGCAGAAAGAGGATGTACATGAGAAAGGCCGAGCGGCTGACCTTTTCGGAGATGGGCTTCGCACCCAACACCAGTGCAGCAATCACGTACCAGACGGCGACATGGGCAGAGACGTTGATCTGCTGGGAAGAGTGACCCATCCCCCACCACACCAGCTTGTAGGTGACCGTATCGATTTCGCTAACATAGCCGACCGACCACAGGAACGTGGGGATCAAGATGATCGCGCCCGAGGCGATAGTGAAGATCGCGATGATCGCCGCCGTCAACGCGCCGAAGGTGACAAGCGGTATGGAGCCTTCGTAGGTTTGCTCCTCCTTTGCGATCACAAGAGTGCCGAAGAAAATGAAGCAACCGAGGAGCGCACCCACCGCGAAGAGGATGAGCCCCAGATAAAAATGAGGTGCCGCCTGCATCGGTACATACGAGGTGAACATGACACTCGACTCGCCCTGCAGGACGGCGACCGTCGCGAGCAGCGAGCCTAAGAGCATTAGTACATAGGCAAGCCAGGCGACTTTGGGCGCCGCCAAGCGGCAATTCAGGATAATCGCCGAGGCGAAGTAGAGAATCGCAATTTCAAAGAAGATAATCCAAAACAGAAGCACCGCAGCACCATGCGCGGTGAGCACGAGATAGAACAGCTCCGCCGGCAGGATATGCACCGCCGGCCAGCGTGTCAGCGCGACCAGAACGCCAAAAAGCCCGCCGACAGCCAAAAAGATCACCGCCGTGACGGCGTTGACCTTTATTAGCGTTTCGGCTTTCGAATAGACCTTGAGGCCCGTGTCGAGGCAGACTCGATACTGCTCATCGATACCGGCAAGCGTATCTTGGGCCGTGGTGACACTCATGACATGGCCTCCCTATTCAACCACGTAGATTTTGCCCAGCATGGCATGGTGGCCAATGCCGCAGAATTCGTTGCAGACAACGCCGAACTCGCCCGTTTCATCGGGTGTGATGGTAATCACCATCTCGTAGTTGGGATGAACTTGAAGGTTGATGTTAGTGGGCTGCAACGAAAATCCGTGCTGCCAATCCATCGAGGAGAGATGCAGCCGATAGCTCTGATCCTTTTCAAGCTCCAGGATCGGCCACCATTCCCAGAGGCGCGCCAACAGGTAGATATCGCTGCCCGGCGGCGGGTGTACGACAGGAATGCCAGTGTCGCCCTCCTCGCGCACCGTGTAAGCCTCGGTCATGGCTTCGGTTTTTTCAGCAAAAGCGTCGGGGCTGATGCGATAGGCTTCGTTGGACAGATTCTGTTCGCCTTCGAGATGCCAATAGATCATGGCGGAGAACATCACGAGGCCCCAAACGAAGGCGATAGCGATCCAGATAATCTCTGGCTTGTGAAGCGGCTCGTTCCACCAGATCCGGTTCTCAGGCGGGCGAATAGCCATGACGCTTGGCCCCTCTAATTGGCAATTGGAATCTGGGCAACCTCAAGAATTCCCCAGATGAGGTAAAACACGGTCGGAATCACGACGCCCAGAAAGAGAAGCAAGAAAGGATTGTCGAGAAGGCGCTGCATGAAGGGAATACGTTCACGAGTCACCTTCGCACCGCCCGGTTCATTTCCTTGATTAGCGGCCTGGTCGCTCATAGCCCCCCCAATTCAATTGTGATTGACCGTATCCACTCGGAATAAAGTGGACGCGTGCGAGACAAGAGTCTGGGAGTCACGCCGAAGTGGTGTCCTTGACGGAAGTCAAGCGCCACATCAGCGAACTATGGCGACGCGGTACCGCTGAAAGAAGGAGAGGTCTGCAACTGCCTGCAGATCGGTAAGTTACGGTCCAATAGAATCGGTCTCGACACGATGGTGCCTAGTGAGGAATCGTCTAGGCGGGCGCTCCCTCTCACACTTCGACGAGCGGAATCGAGGAAAAAGGTCCACCTGCTACAGCGATTTTCGGCTGGCCAGCAGGATGCTGGTCTCGGACGCCGAGATGCCACTGATCTGCCGGATTTGGCGCAGCAAATCGTCAAAGACCTGCAGCGTAGAGACTTCGATTTCGGCGATGATGTCCCAGCGGCCATTGGTCGAGTGAAGAGCCCGGATCTCCGAGAAACCCATAAGGCGGTTGAACACGCTTTCGGCGGCCCTGCCCTCGACTTCGATCATCGTAATGGCCCGCACGCCTGGGCCCGGCACCTTCCCCATGGCAACGGTGAAACCCTGGATGGCGCCGCTCGCCAGCAGCCGGTCGATCCGGGCCCGAACGGTAGCCCGCGACACGCCAAGACGAGGCGCAAGGCTTGAAACAGGCATGCGCGCATCGTTGCGCAAGAGTGAGATCAACTCACGATCAAGATCATCCATTTATCATAATGTCAGAAGATTCTTATCATATTGCACATTATTCCTATCAGAATTAGCTATTTTGCAACTATTTGGCAACAGCAAAGTCCCCATAATTGGCTTCCTGAATAGCGTTTCCATTCGGGAAATACTCCATGCTTGATCTCAGAGACATCGCGCTCATTGGTGTTCCCGTTCAGGCGGGCACCGGGCGCGGCGGATGCGATATGGGACCAGCGGCCCTCCGCACGGCCGGCCTAGCCGATGCATTGCAAGCCCAGGGCCATCGCGTCCGCGATACCGGGGATCTCGATCCACGCCCCTTCAATGACATCGAAGTCGATGGCAATACGAAACATGCCGGCGAGATGGCGGCCTGGACCCGGGTCATCGACCGTGCCGGTCATGCCGTTCTGGAGTCCGGTGATTTGCCGATCTTCATGGGTGGCGATCACTCCCTTTCCATGGGCTCGATTAACGCCGCCGCGCGCTGGGCCAAGAGCCAGGATAGAGGGTTGTCCATTCTGTGGCTCGATGCCCATGCGGACTTCAACACGCCGCACACCTCACCTAGCGGTAACGTCCACGGTATGCCCGTGGCCGCGCTCTGCGGCATGCCAGGTCTGGACTTCATTTTCGACGGCGTCGAGCGCGCCCGCATCGATACCCAACACTTCTTTCAATTCGGCATTCGCTCCGTAGACAGCATCGAACGCGATGCTCTCGTCACAGCCGGTGTTAACGTGGCCGATATGCGGTTGATCGATGAGCACGGCGTAAGGCCGCTGATCGCACCCTTCCTCGAAGGCGCAGCGGAACGCGGCGACATGCTGCATGTCAGCCTCGACGTCGATTTCCTTGATCCCGACATCGCGCCCGGCGTCGGTACCTGTGTGCCTGGCGGCGCGACCTATCGCGAGGCTCATCTGATCATGGAGATGCTGAGCGACTGCGGCCTCGTTTCCTCAATCGATCTTGCTGAGTTGAACCCGTTTCTCGACGAACGCGGCAAGTCCGCCCACCTGCTGGTCGATCTCGTGTCGAGCCTTTTCGGCAAAAAGATCATCGACCGCGTCGCGTAAAGGACACCAGCCATGCAAAGGTCCCTCTCACTGTCCCAGACAGATGGCAAGACAGAAGGAACAAAAAACTTGAATAGCCTCCTCCCTTCCGAAAAGGCGCTCGTGCCCTTCGTTTCCGTCGACAATATGATGAAGCTGGTGCACCACATCGGCCTCGAGGCAATGCTGCGCGGTCTGGCGGAATATATCGAGGCTGATTTCAAACGTTGGGAACTTTTCGACAAGACGCCGCGCGTCGCCTCGCACTCGGCAGAAGGCGTCATCGAACTGATGCCCACTTCGGACGGTGAGGTTTACGGCTTTAAGTACGTCAACGGCCACCCGAAAAATGCCAAGGAAGGCCTGCAAACCGTCACGGCCTTTGGGCTCTTGGCTGACGTGGGAAACGGGTACCCGGTGCTGCTGTCCGAAATGACGATGCTGACGGCGCTGCGCACGGCGGCGACGTCGGCCATGGTGGCCAAGCACCTTGCACCGAAGGGCGCTCACACCATGGCGATGATCGGCAATGGCGCACAATCGGAATTCCAGTCGCTCGCGATGAAAGCAATATGCGGGCTGAAGACTGTGCGGCTCTACGACATCGACCGGGCCGCCACCGAGAAAGCGGCGCAGAACCTTGCCGGCATGGGCCTGAACGTGGTGCCCTGCGACAGCGCCGAGGAGTCGATGGAGAGTGCGCAGATCATCACCACATGCACTGCGGACAAGCAGTGCGCCACCATCCTGACCGACAACATGGTCGGCAGCGGCGTGCACATCAACGCCATCGGCGGAGACTGTCCGGGCAAGACCGAGCTGGCTTCGGCGATTCTGCATCGCAGCGATATTTTCGTCGAGTATCCCGAGCAGACCCGGATCGAGGGTGAGATCCAACAGTTGGCCCCGGATCATCCCGTCACGGAGCTGTGGCAGGTCGTCAACGGCACGGCGCAGGGACGGCGGGACGACCGGCAGATCACCCTTTTCGACAGCGTCGGCTTCGCGATCGAGGACTTCAGCGCGCTGCGCTTTGTGCGCGACCGGATCGGCGACACCGACTTTCACATAGATTTGGACCTCTTAGCCGATCCGGACGATCCGCGCGACCTGTTCGGAATGCTGCAGAGAAGTCACGCAAACGGCACGGGTTTGCGGTTAACCTGAAGAGATCGAAAAGCAAGAAACGAGAGAGGGCTCTAAAGGAAGTACTACAACTGAACCAAAAGGAGGGGGGACATGACCGAAGAGACAAAGACGCCGAGGGCGCCATACCTATGGGAGGCACTGCTGGCCATACTTGTGCTGGTCCTTAGCATCAGTTCTGCAATCGTGTTCTACGAAACGGATCCTCATATCGCGATGCTGCTCGGCGTTGTCGCGGCGGCTGTCGTCGGCATGCGTTGCGGCTACAAGTGGCTCACGATTCAGGACGGCATGATCGCGGGCATCGCCAATTCGCTGCAGGCCGTGATCATCCTGATGATTATCGGCATTCTCATCGGTCTTTGGATCCTGTCGGGCGTCGTGCCGACGCTGCTCTACTACGGCCTGTTGATCCTAAAGCCGGAATTCTTCCTACCGGCTGCCGTGCTGATCTGTGCCGTGACCTCGCTCGCCACAGGAACCTCCTGGGGCACGACGGGCACCATCGGCGTTGCTCTAATGGGGATCGGGGCCGGGCTTGGTTTCCCATTGCCCATCGTCGCAGGCGCCTGCCTCTCCGGTGCGTACTTCGGCGATAAGATGTCTCCGCTTTCGGATACGACGAACCTGGCACCTGCCATGGTTGGAACCGACCTCTACACACACATCAAGCACATGATGTACACAACGGGCGTTGCCTTTGGCCTCACGCTGATCATCGAGGTCATTCTCGGACTCCAATACGGCGGCAGCGATGCGGACATCGCCCAGGTTCACTTGATTCTCGAAACTCTGGACAAGACATTCTTCATCAATCCGGCTTTCCTGATTCCGCCAATTCTTGTGATTGTCGTGGCCTACCGCCGCGTGCCCGCCATTCCCGGCATCGCCGCGGGCGCGGTCGCGGCTGCGCTTCTCGGCATCGCACTTCAGGGCAATAGCTTCGAGGAGATTCTGAATGTCGCTTTCGGCGGCTATGCCTCCGAGACCGGCGTAGAATCCGTCGATACGCTGCTTTCGAAGGGCGGCATGGACAGCATGATGTACACCATTGCCATCGTGCTGGTGGCGATGATGTTCGGTGGCATCGCGGAACGGACCGGTCAGATGCGCGTGATCGTCGCTAAGCTGTTGGAAAGGGCGAAGACGACCAGTTCTCTCATCGTATCGACGGTGCTGACCTGCATTGCGGCCAATCTGCTGCTCTGCGACCAGTACATGGCGATCGTGATGGGCGGGCGCATGTATTCCCAGGCCTATCGCGACCGGGATTTGCATCCGAAGAACCTGTCACGGGCAGTCGAGGATAGCGCCACGGTGACGGCGAATCTGGTCCCCTGGAACTCCGGCGGAGCCTATCAAGCGGGCGTCCTGGGCGTCGCGACTCTGGCTTACCTGCCGTTCGCCTTCTTCTGCTGGCTGTCGCCGATCATAACAATAATTTTCGGCGTCATGGGGTGGACGATCCAAAAAATCGAGGACGATCCCGAAACCGTCCACGAGTTCGTCGCGATGGATGATGTCGCGCAGAAGGCACCCGCAGGCACGTAGCCGACCTCTCTCCACACTATAGCCTTGGCGGCACGGCTTGGGTTGCCGGACCGCCAAGGACGGAGACGGACCACGTTGCCGTAGGACAGACCAGCGAGGCATGGGCTCCGCCAAGTCTTCCTCTAAGGAGCCGCGAGCCGACACCCTAAGGAGCCGGGCCTTTGTTCCCGGGGCACTCGTAGGGCCTCCGGCTGAGCGGCCTTTCATGCCCCAGAACTGGGGCGAGGAAAAATATCCTAACACCTCCGCAAAGGGTCGCTTTCAGACATTCCTCAACAAGGCGGATGGTGTCCTCTTTCGGGGCCAAAGGGGGCACTTCAAGGGCTTCGGGCCCATTTATTTGGCATAAAGGCTGAGCTCGTCTCACGTCTTCAGGAGGAATCAGGGGACGCCGCTGGTCGGCCCAGTTTGCAGAGAGACAAATGGTAGAATTTCCGAAGAACGCGAAAGTCGTCATCGTCGGCTTGGGTGGGATCGTGGGGGCGTCGGTCGCCCACCATCTGATCGAGCGGGGCTGGGACAATATTGTCGGTATCGACAAATCGGCGGTGCCGACGGATATCGGCTCCACATCGCACGCGTCCGATTTCTGCTACGCGACCAGCCATGATTTTCTCTCCTGTTGGACGACCCTCTACTCCATCGATTTCTTTGAGAAGATGGGGCACTACGCAAAGGTGGGCGGACTCGAGATTGCCCGGGTTGGCGACGATGCCCGCATGGATGAGATCAAGCGCAAGGTCGCTTCCGGAAAGGCTTTCGGTACTGGCGCGCGGCTGGTCACCCCTGCCGAAATCAAGGCAAAGTTTCCGCTAATTGAGGAAGAGCTCGTGCAGGGCGGCATGTGGGACCCCGATGCCGGGCTCGTCGTCCCCCGATCCCAGGTCGTTGCCGGTGAACTCGTCGATGACGCAGAGAAGACCGGCAAGCTGAAGGCTTTCGCAAACACCCCTGCGACTGGACTGATCATTGAAGGGGGACGCATCAGGGGCGTCGAGACCCCGCGCGGTCAAATCCTGGCTGACTACGTGGTTGTCTGCGCCGGACTCTGGGGGCGCCTCATTGCCGAAATGGCCGGCGAGGACCTGCCCGTCATGCCGGTGGACCATCCGCTTCTTTGGTTCGGCCCTTATGAGGAGTTCGCGGGCACCGGCAAGGACATCGGGTGGCCGCTTCTGCGCGATCAGGGCAACTCTGCCTACATGCGCGACACGGGTGACCCTAAGACCACCGAAGGCGGCATGATTGAATGGGGCTACTACGAGGAGACGGGACCGCGCCTCTGCCATCCGCGGGACATTCTTGAGAAAGCGCAGGCGCGGCTTTCCCCCTCACAGCGTGACCTGGAAATTGAACAGGTCATGGAACCGCTGGAACGAGCGATGGAATTGACGCCTATTCTCGCGGACTTGGGCTACGACGAGAAACGCTCCTTCAACGGCCTGCTCCAGGTCACGACGGACGGCGGACCGTCGATCGGCGAGAGCCAGAAAGTGCGCGGCCTTTGGTATGCGGTCGCAATCTGGGTCAAGGACGGTCCGGGCATGGGTAAGCTCATCGCCGACATGATGACGGATGGACGTACGGAGATCGATCATCACGCGATCGACTACGCGCGCTTCTACCCCTTTCAAACCGATGCAGAGTTTATCCATGCCCGCTGCACCGAAACCGCGATGAAAATCTACAATCCGGCGGTGCACCCGCGCGAACCCTTTGCCGGCGGCAGAGGTGTGCGCCGCAGCCCCTTCTACGAGCGTGAGAAGGAACTCGGCGGCTACTTTATGGAACTTGGCGGGTGGGAACGCGCCCATGGCTATGCCAGCAACGAGCACCTACTGGAGAAGTACGGCAACCAGGTGCCGGTGCGTGAAAACGAATGGGACAACCGACATTTCTGGCGTGTCTCTAACGCCGAGCACCTTGAGATGAGCGCCAACGTGGGCATGGTCAACCTATCCCATTTTGCGATGTACGATGTGACTGGGCCGGATCACGTCAAGTTCATGGAGTATCTCTGCGTTGCAAAGGTCGGTGGCGACAATCAGGTCGGCAAGGGGATTTACACGCACTTCCTTGACGAAATGGGCATGGTGAAAGCCGACTTTACGGTATTTCGCATGGAGGACCGCTTCCGCTTCGTCGACGGTGCGGATGCCGGAAACAGGGACTTCGTCTACATGAAGCGCATGGTGGAGGATCTCGGCTTCGACGTCGAAATCACCGACGTCTCGACCGATTTCACCACCATCGGACTCTGGGGACCGAACGCCAGGACGACTCTTCAGAAAGTGGTGCAAGACCCGGACGCCCTCAGCCACGAGAGCTTCCCCTTCGCGTCGATCGAAAAGATCGAGATTGCGGGCAAGTCCGTCGCGGCCTTCCGCATTTCCTATGTTGGTGAGCAGGGCTGGGAACTGCATATGAAGTACGAAGACGGCCTGGCTGTCTGGGATGCGATCCGCGCACAGGATGTCATGCCCTTCGGCGTGGAGACCTATGCCAATTCCCGTCGGATGGAAAAAAGCCTGCGCCTTCAGAACGCCGACCTCTTGACCGAGTACAATCTTCTGGAGGCGGATCTCGCGCGTCCGAAGGTCAAGGAGGCGGATTTCATCGGCAAGGCGGCCTACCTCGAGCACCGGGCACGTGACCACCAGCCCGCCGTGCTTTGCACCTTTGTGATGACCGACAACCAGGATTCGAACGGAGTGTCTCGTTATCCCGTCGGCATTCTGCCGATCATGGACCCTGAAACCGGCGAGACTGTCATCGACTCCGAAGGGCGGCGTTCTTTCACCACCTCCATGGCTTATGGACCGACCATCGGCAAGAATATTGCGCTCGGCTATCTGCCGCATGCGCAGGCGGTCAAGGGGAAGAAGTTCCAGGTGGAATACTTCGGAGAGACCTATCCAGTCGAGGTGGCGGGGGTCGGTTACGAGCCTCTTTACGACCCGGAGAACCTAAAACCGCGGACATAGGGCGATATCCTTGGCCGTGCCGTGGCGACGTCAATCACTTCCTGCGGATTCGCCTGAACACCTCCTCGATTTCCCGGTTCCCCATGATGCCATTGGGTAGGAAACCCATGACAGCCACGATTGTGGCGCCAAGTACGAGGCCGGATAGCCCCAACATTTGCGGCAATTCTACCCCCAGGAGTTCCGGGCCGGTCTCCAGCCAGCGTATCACCTCGAACCCGATTGATATCAGTAGGGTCCCAAAGACCGCGCCCGATACGGTGCGAAGACCACCAAGGATCAGCATCGCGACAGTCAGAAAGACGAAATTGAAGTAGAAGGGCCGGGCCGAAATCGTCCCGAGGAAGAAGGCGTAGGCAATGCCCGCGACGGCAAAGAAAAGTGTTCCCAGCACCCATGCTATGAGCCGGGTACGATAGACATCGACTCCCATTGCCCTGGCCCCGACTTCATCGTCGGCGCTCGCCCTGAGGTTCAATCCGATAGCACTCTCGCGGAAAAAGCGGGCAGCGAAGATCGCAACGATCACGAGCAGGGTTATGTGTGGCAGGTCGAAGATCTTCGGTATGCCAAAGAAAGCCTGATTGCCCTTAAAGATGTCAGTCCGGTGCAGAAATATCGAATGAACGATGACGAGAATGGCAATACTGACGATGGTGACACCAACACCGGTCAGCCGCGAGGTGAACAAGCCCGTCAACAAACCGAGCAGCCCAGTGATGCCGAGGGCCAGCATCGCCGAAACGAACGGCGACAGCTGGAAAGCATTCAAGCCCCAGGGGGCATCAGGCAAGGATAATCCTTTCATGGCCACAGGCGTTACGCAGATAGCGGCCACATAAGCTGCGATTCCCATGAAGGCTGCGTGCGAGAAGCTCGTGATTTTCGCGTTCCCCATGAACACCTGGAGACCGACCACGACCAACAGATTGACGAAAGTGGCGTAGAGAATGCGCGCCTGGTAACTCTCGCCCCAAAGGTAGAAAGCGCCGACGACACTCAGAATGAGAAAGCTGAGGATGGTGCTGCCAACCAGCCCTTGCCGCTGGCTTTCGTTGAGAAATCGCGCGATCAAATCCTATCCCCCTTTTCCTTGGCGGGGGAAAGGATACCATCCGGCCGCCAGATCAGGATCATGGCGACGAATGCAAAGACCACGGCGTGCGCCAACCCTCCATAGTGCTGGGGCAGCAGCACCAGAACCGCGACCTCCGTGATTCCCAGCAGGAAGCCGCCGAGGACCGCGCCAACCAGACTTCCGAAGCCACCGATCACACAGGCAACGAAGGCCGTCAGAACCGGATCGAAGCCCATTTTCGGCTCAACGCTTCCAAGCCGGGCCATGATGAAGATGCAGGCCAATCCGGCAAGCAGGCCGGAGATTGCGAACGCACCTGCAATCACGCGATTGGCCCGGATGCCACAAAGCCGGACCATTTCAAAATCCAACGCCGCGGCGCGCATGGCCATGCCGAGAGTCGTCTTCCGAAGAAAGAGTAGAAGAACTCCAATAGCCGCAACTGTCGTGAGTGTCTCATAGATTTGCAGGGAGGAGACACGGATTGTCCCGATCGTCAGAGTCTCGTCCAGAAAAATGAACTGCGTCGCGGCGATCGGCCGGGGCGAACCGAGAAGAAGATAAAGGTTCTGTAGAATGATGCTGACCCCGAAGGCTGTCAGTAACCCGGTGGTAATATCGGCCCCTCTCACCGTTCGAAACGCTACACGTTCCAAAAGAACCGATACGAGCAAGCAGGCAACCAATACGGCGATCATCAGGACCCAAGGGCTGCCGGTAAGCAAAGTACCCACAACGGCCATTGAGTAGCCGCCAAAGGCGATCACTTCGCCATGAGCGAAGTTCACCAGCCCCATGATCGAAAACACAATGGAAAGGCCCAGCGCGATCAGGGCGTACTCCGCACCGAAGCTCATCGCATTAAGAACCTGCTGGATAGCGTAATCCATCAGCTATGCACTCCGGTCAGCTCGCTCATCAAGTCCGTCCCGTCGCCGAAAGTCGATGCCTCACCATGGCTGGAGACATGTCCGTTGTTAAGGACGTAAACATAGTCCGAGATTCCAATCGCGACGCTGGCGTTCTGTTCGACCAGCAGAATCGTCGTACCGCGTTCCCGCAGGTCCCGGATAATGTCGAAAATCCTGGCCGTAATCTGAGGTGCTAGCCCGAGCGAAGGTTCGTCGAGCAACAGAATCTTGGGCGAGGAAATGAGAGCACGCGCAATCGCGAGCATCTGCTGCTCGCCGCCGGAGAGTGTCCCTGCCGGCTGATCCCGGCGTTCCCCCAAAACGGGGAAGTGATCGAACCAGGTTACAATGTCGGCATTCAATTGCGACTTGTCCTGCCTGACCGCCCCACCCATCACAAGGTTGTCTCGAACGCTTAGGTTCGAAAAAACGCGCCGCCCTTCCGGCGAAATCGCTATACCGCGTTTGCAGCGCTCCTCAATCGAGAGCTTGCCAATGTCCCCACCGGCGAGGCAGATAGAACCCAAGGATCTCGCCGTGCCGGTAATCGCAGACAAGGTCGAGGTCTTTCCCGCGCCATTGGGTCCCAAAAGAGTGACACACTGACCTTCGGCTACGGAGATATCGATACCGTGAACGGCTTCGATCGGGCCGTGGAAGACTTTGAGAGATCTGATTTCCAGCATGGAGGAAGGTGTTACCTCCCTGGGAATGCCCCAAGGAGGTAACAGTCAGCCATCAAGGCCAGGAAGGAACGTTGGCGGGTATCTCCTGACTGAGAATGACCCGCTCACCGCCCTTGAATCCGATGACGGGAATGGCCCGCAACGCATAGCTCTTGGTTTCGTTGAAGGAAATCGACTCCACGGACATGACCGGAATACTCTTGGCTGCCCGGATCGCGTCGCGGATGGCGTTCGGGTCCGTGGAACCGGCAGACTTGATGCCGTATGCGATGATACTGATCATATCGCCGCCGAGCGAGGGGAACAGGCCGTTCACCTCTATGTCCATTTCGGCGCACTTCTTCTGGAAATCTTCGATACGGCTACCCGGAACGGCAGGGGCGAGTGTCCCGAAGAACACCTTGTCCAGAATCGAGGCATCCTCACCAGCTAAGGCGTCCAGGGAAGGATCGTCAAATCCGTCGGAGCCTACGACCCAGGCGTCTAGGCCGGCGGAACGCATTTGCCGGATCAGAATGCCAATATCGGGCATTGCCCAAGAGATGTAGACTGCATCCGGTGCCGGGTCCAGGGCCTTGAGCTCGGCGATCTGTGGGCTCCAATCCGTCGTGCCGGACGTATAGTTGAGCGTAGCCTGCAGCTTGCCGCCATTGGTTTCGATCACTTCGGCAAACCATTGCGGTGTGCGGGCCGACCAGGAGCCGCCTTCGTCGGAGGTAAAGATTGCCACGTTCTTCACGCCTTGAGAAAGAGCGTAGTTCGCCGCTGCGGCCGCCGTAAAGGGGTCGGGAGCAACATTGGTGATAAAGTTATCGACAACACCAGTATGCATCTCGACCTGAGTGCTCTGCGACTGAACGACGGTAACGCCTTGGGCCGCCGCGATTTGAGCGACGGGGATCATGGTGTCGGAAAAGGGGATCGTGCCCATGGCGACGATACCTTCGCCCAGGAACTTCTCGGTAAGCGAAATAGCCGTTTGGGTATCCGCCCCCGTATCCTGAATCAGGAGTTCGATTATTTTACCGTCAATTCCGCCGTCACGATTGATCATCTCGGCCATGCAGCGCGCACCATCGACTTCATTGTAGGCGGCGAAATCACCAGTCAACGGCACTGGCAATCCGATCTTGATCACATCGTCAGCCGACGCCGTCCCGGCCGCAAGACACAAGGCCGCTGCGGACGACAGCGCCGTGGTTCGTAGCAAATTACGAATGCTCATTGTTAGTCTCCCCTCTTCAGTGTTCACCTAACCCAAGATAGGCTTCGATGACCTCTTTGTTCGCCGTCACTTCTTGGGGCAGCCCAGAGGCCAGCAGGCTGCCCATATTCATGACCGTCAGTTTTTCGCATGCGGACATAATAAATTTGAGATCATGCTCGATCAGGACGATTGAGCAGGGATGCCGTTCGCGTAGCCACATTAGGTTCGCAAAAAGCTTGTCCGTTTCTTCCGGGTTCATGCCTGCTGCGGGCTCGTCCAACATTAGAACCTTTGGGCGTAGCGCCAGAGCGCGCACGATCTCCAGCCGCCGCATCTGGCCATAAGGCAAGCTGTCGGGAGTTTGATTCAACACCTCCCTCAACCCAAATCGATCAATCGCGTCCTCGACCAGGTTCTGATCTACAGCTGGGACTTTTCGGCTCTGTATCTCCGCCACCTCGATATTGCGGCGAACGGACAGGTTCTTGAACAGGCGCAGGTTTTGGAAAGTCCGGGCAACCCCCATTCTCGCGCGTTGTTCCGCCGGCAAGCCGTGGATCGGCTGACCGTCGACCTCGATTTCGCCTTCGGACACTCTCAGCAGGCCTGAAATCAGATTGATCGTCGTCGTCTTTCCGGCGCCATTCGGCCCGATGAGCCCGTGGATCTCATTCGCCTCCACCGAGAAGGAGACGTTGTCGACGGCCTTTATACCGCCAAAGCTCTTCGAGACGCCGGAAAGCCGAAGCATTTCAGTACACGTCCCTGTAGCGCTCGCACTTGGAAGGCCAATCGAGGCCTTCCAGCTGCTCGAGCTCTCCACGTTTGTGCGCGAGATAGAGGTCGACAAATTCGCCTCCAAACCATCCGCGCACCGCTTTGGAGTTTTCAAAGCATTCCAAGGCAGCTTCCAGGCTTTGCGGTAGTCGTCTGAATCCCCTCCGGTGGAGCTCCTCCACGCTGAGAAGAGAGAGATCCTCTTCGGTAGGCGACGGCGCGTCGATTTTATCCCGGATACCTTGGGTTCCCGCGAATAGAAGTGCCGCGTATACGAGATGCGGACTGGCAGCGGAATCGACGGAGCGAACTTCGAAATTGTACTGACGAGAGATGGACTGCGCGTCTGTTGCCGAAACCGGGCATATGCGAACCGACGCTTCCCTATCCCGGTATCCGAGGTTATTGAACGCCGCGCTCCACCTGTGCGGTGTGAGGCGCAAGTAGCTGATCGCCGAAGGCGCCAGAATGGCCAGGATCTGGTCGAGATACTGAAGAATGCCGCCAATGAACTGCCGTGTAAGAAGGCTCATGCCGTGTTCGTTCTCGGCATCGTATGTCAGTGGTGCGCCGGAATCGTCGACAAAACTGAGATGAAGATGAACGCCGTTTCCAACGATTTCTGGATCGAGAATCGGTGAGAAGGTCGGTGATACGCCGAAAGGACGCAGCGCCTCATGACAGATTGCGCGCAGAATGACCGCGTTGTCCGCCGCGGCAATACCTTTCGACGGTTTGATCGTGACTTCGTACTGCGAGGGCCCGTATTCCTTCATGAAGGTATCCGGCTCGCAAGAAGTTTGTCTCAGGGCTTGAAAGAACGCCTCCGCCCAATCTTGCGCATCGCAAAAACCCTTTAGCCCATAACCATCGCCTTTGCGGGCAGCAAATTCCTTGATCTGAAATTCATGCTCGAAGGCCGCTACGGTCGTCGCGCCCGAGACTTCCCGCAACTCGTCCTGCGCGCGCTTTGCCAAAGAGCGCGTGCAAAAGGCCCATGGCTCGCCTTCCAGGCTACGGATATCGCCAAGCGCAAAGTCTAGGGTCCTGTCTTCCAGAGCAACTGAGAAACGTGTACTCGGGTCGGGGATTAAGGCCAAATCGCCCAGGGATCCGAACGGGCTTTCCGAGATGGAGTCAAAACAAGTGATCTGCACATTGGTCGGGGTCCAGCCTACTCCGCGCACGACACGCTGGTCCCATTCCGAATGCGGAAAGGCCTTGCCCCGGACAATTCCGGCAAGATCGGAGGTGCCGACAAACACCAGCCCGTCTTCACCATTCATTCTTCTTACCCCCCTAATACGGACTGCGGCACGTCGCGCAGCTTGTCCCATTCGGCAATTCTCGATTTCGTTGCTTCCCAATCTCGTTCCGCGAGCGGGATCAGCAGGGCCTCGATAAGCGCGAATGCCGGGACATAGCTGTCCCAAAGAGTGCCGGAATCGATCGACACGGATACAAGCTCGCTCGCCCCCTTGGCCGCCGGGCTGATCCATTGATCTGTGATGACGATCATCTGAGCCCTGCGGGCACGCGCCAATTCGGCAAGCTTCGACAGGCTGGGCTGGTAGCGCCTGAAATCAATGATGAGAACAATGTCCTTCGGCCGAAGACGGAGCAGATACTCCGGCCAGAGTTCCGGGTCCGACGGAATGTGGTAGACCTCTCTACGGATCTGTCGCAAGTGCCTCACGAAAAAGCTGGCGATACTGTCGCTCATTCTGCCGCCGATCATATAGATGCGGCGTTTCGGGTCGCCGAGCAGCGCGCAGATACGATCGAACTGCGCCGTCGTGATCCGTTCGATCAACTTGGCATTCAGGACTTCAACACGGGAAAGATAGGAGGCGAGCGGCGCATCTTGATCTATGGAGCTGTCTTGCTTGAGTTCGATCGGCGATTGGTGGCTTTGCTTCAACTCCTTCAGGAGGCGGTGCTGGAACTCTTGATAGCCCGAGTAGCCGAGCTTGTTCACAAACCTTGAGATGGATGGCGCCGAAATGCGCGCGCGTTGTGACAGATCGTGTATGGGCTCCAACCCCGCGAAGGGATAATCCGCCAGCAGTATGGTCGCGAGTTGACGCTCAGCTGGCGTGAGCTGCTCGGACATCCCCTCGATCAACTGGCGTATCTGCATCGCCCCTGTTCGTCGCCGACGCCTTCGGCAAAGCATCGCATATTTTGAAATTTTATTGTCAATTATGCCTCATTGTTTAAATTGATAAAATACTTTCTTGTTTCCGGGCGCTCTTTTGACGCTCTTTGCGAGGGATTCACATAATTGACCAGTGCGCAGGAGCAATCCGTAAGCCGTTTGTTGGAATCTGGATTCGATCCGGAGCCAGTAGAGATCTTGAACCAGGGCTCCTCAAGCGGCCTCTTGCTCGTGTGCGAGCATGCCGGCACGGCGATACCGCGGTCTCTCAGCAATCTGGGGTTGCCGGATGAACGTTTCCAACAGCACATTGCGTCCGATATCGGCGCGGAAGCGGTTGCCGTCGGACTTGCGGAGCGTTTCGGCTGCACGCTCGTCCTTCAGCGCTACAGTCGCTTGGTGATTGACTGCAACCGGCCGACAGGCACGCCTCAATCTATCCCTGAGATCAGCGACCACATATCGGTCCCGGGAAATTTCGAGCTCTCCTCGACGGACAGGGTGCAAAGAGAAACTGAGATCTTCGTCCCCTTCGCTGAGAGTTGTAAGGCCGAGATATCGCGCCCGCACATCCGCCTCGCGGTCTCCATTCATAGTTTCACACCTCAACTTGATGGCGACCTCAGACGTTGGGACATTGGGTTTCTGTCCCGACAAGAAACCAGCCGAGGCGATCGCTTAGCCAAATCCTGCAAGGAACTTTGGCCCAGATTGACTGTCGGCAGGAACGAACCCTACCGAATCGAGGACGAAACGGACTGGTTCATTCCTGTCTGTGCCGAACCTCGAAACATTGCGCATTGCCTGATCGAGATTCGCAACGACCATCTGTTGGCGGTCAATGGCCAAAACCTATGGGTTGATCGCCTTTACGGCCTGATTTCCAAGTTCCTGGAGCAACCAAATGACTCTTAGCCGCGACGTCCCGCTTGTCCCTGCCGAGGCGGCCCTATTGTTCATCGATGTACAGAACTTCTGCGCACGCCGCGACGGTGGAGAGTTCAAGGATATCCCGGCACCACAATTCGAGGAAGACTACGGCTGGTTCTTTGACAAGTTCGAGTCGGAAACATTGCCGAACATGCAACGGCTGCAAGGCGCGACCCGTAAGGCCGGCATCGAAGTAATGTACACGACGATCGAAAGCCTGACCCTCGATGGCCGGGACCGAAGTCTTGATTACAAGATCACGGGATTCAATGTGCCGAAAGGCTCATGGGACGGCAAGGTCCTGGACGCCATCGCGCCGGGTAAAGACGAGATGATCTTCCCAAAGTCCTCATCGTCGGTGTTCGTTTCGACTCATATCGACTACGTTCTGCGTAACCTTGGCGTCAAGCAACTGGCCCTTTCAGGTCTCGTCACTGATCAATGCGTGGAAAGCGCGGTCCGCGATGCCTGCGACCTCGGCTATCTGGTTACGCAGGTCGTCGACGCCTGTCTGACCTACAGTCAGGAACGCCACGATCATTCGCTCACGACAATCAAGGGATATTGTCGTCAGGTGACGACAGACGAGCTGATCGCTGAACTTTCCGGACTTTGAGCCCTTCGAATCCGAATGAAGTTCCGGATCCAGGCGTGGTGCTCTGTTGAAATACAATGCCTGGGATCACCATCCCGCCATGCTTTGCAATAGGTTATGACCGGCAATCGGGAAGATCTGCCCGCCCGATGTATCGGAGGAAACCCAAGCAACAGCCGCTCTGGACCTCGGGGCTCCCTTCCCCTCAGCTCTTCATCCGGCCCAAGAGTTTCCAAAGCCCCGGCAGAAGTACCGCGGCTAAGGCCAATTTGGTGGCATCGCCCAAAAGAAAGGGCGTAAGCCCCCAGTCGAAGACAGGCTTGTCCCAGCCGACCAGGGTGCCGAGCCAGAGCAGCCCTGGCAGGTAGATCGCCACGTTCCCCAGCAGCATCGCGAGGGCGGTCGTAAGAACGTTGCGATCCCAGCCGCGTTCGGCGAGCCAGCCGCAGAGCGTCGCGGCCAACAGGAACCCAAAGAGGTACCCGCCGGTCGGCCCGACCATGTAGGCGATTCCTAATCCCTTCTCCGGAGTTCCGGCAAAGACGGGCAATCCAGCTGCGCCTTGGGCGAGATAGAGCAGGAGGGTGGCCGCCGCGAGGCGCCAGCCGTAGGCCATGCCCAGTGCAAGAACGGCCAGTGTCTGCAGGGTCATGGGGACAGGATAGAAAGGAACCTGAATCTTCGCAGATGCCCAGAGAACCGCTGTCCCGAAAATCACCAGGACTACCGTGCGCAACGCCTTGGGCCCGTCGGACCACAGCACATCGGTTAAGGTTGGCTTCAGGGTTTCATTCTTCAGCATTTTCCATTCTCCCGCTTCCCGCAGTTCGCAGCTTCTTCAAAGCTGTCCAAATGATCTGATCGACCTATAGGCCGCTGTCCTACGTGAGTGAGCTCCTCACTTTATCAAGCAGAAGCCGCCGGTCCTTACGGGCCGCCAGCGCTGTCTCCATATCGACAGACACAAATCTCGTTGGGGTGTGCGGCTGCAATTGGCCAATCAAATCCATATCGGCCGAAATCACCGTCCCCAACATGAAATAGCCGCCGCCGGAAACCGCATCACGATGAAGGACGATAGGCTCGGTTCCTCCCGGCACTTGAATCGACCCATAGGGATAGCAGCCATCGACGATGTTCGAAGGATCGGACCCGGCACCGAAGGGTTGCTCGCGCTCGACGAACTCCAGAGACCGGCCACCTCGAAACCGGTACCCGATGCGGTCCGCCTCCGGAGCCACCTGCCAAGTGTCCTCAAAAAAGTTGCGCCCGGCCTGCTCTGTTATCCGGTACCAGTATATGCCGGTCAGGACACGAAGTTCCGCCGGTGTTCCCGGCAAGCGACGCAGCTTCGCCGCCACGCTTCTGCCTTCCGAAACACCCCGGGACTCCGAACCCAAGGGTAGCGTATCACCGGCCTGAAGGTTGCGGCCCTCGTGCCCGCCAAGCGCACCCAGGGTGTAAGTCGAGCGGCTGCCGAGAGCCAGCGGCGTATCGATTCCACCACTGATCGCGATGTAAGCGCGCGCGGCACCCTTAAGATAATCGAAGCTCAAGACCTGTCCGGCCTTCACCGGAAAAGCGGTCCATCCCTCCCGGGGGTCGCCATCGACTTTCGGCGGCAAATCGGCACCGGTAACCGCAACCATGGCGTCGCTGGTGAACTCGATCTCGGGACCCATGAAAACTGTTTCCAGAACCGCGGCCCCCTCATCATTGCCAACGAGCAGATTGGCGCTGCGAAGGGCGAAGCGGTCCATGCCTCCGGAAATGGGGATGCCCAGATGAAAATATCCCGGTCGCCCCAGATCCTGCACGGATGTCGCCAAGCCTGGCGATATGATCTTAATTGCCATTGACGACCTCCCCCAGTCGCTTGTTGTAGCCATCGATATCCTGATGGAACTCATCCAATGAGAATGTGATGTCGCGGATCAGCGGTTCGTAGCGATCGGCTTCCACGTCGGCCACCGCCTGATCATAGGCCTCACGGTCGACAGCATCGAACTTCACGATGTCGCCCGGCCGGAAGAAGACCATAAAGTCCCGCAGATAAGAGATCTCTTGCTTCGGGTCGAAAATCGGCATCGGGGTGATACCGAACATCTGATAACCACCCGCCCCGCGCACCGAGTAAATGCAACTGAAGCAACCGCCATAGCCGACGGTCAGTTTCGGTGTATCGGTGCGTGGCCGCAGGTATTTCGGAACCTGGATTTGCCGCGGCCTATCGACCATTTGATACATGAATGGGAGGCCGGCAACGAAGCCGACCATGGATACGAACCATGGCGCTCCAGAATGCGCCGTTATGAATTCGTCGACAGATCCAAAATTGTTAATCCGCGCCGCATACTCCAAATCGGTACTGTCGGGGTCCTGGTGCCGCTCCCGAAACCGCATTAGGGTCTCGTGTGTCCAAGGATCGTTGTAGAACACAGGGATCTTGATCACCCTGGTCTGCAAGACCGAGTCCGCGGACTCCGCGGCGTGTTCTAGTGATTTCAACTCCGCCAGCATGTCGTCGGGACTGATTAGGTCGGGATCGAACTTGATCTGGAACGAAGCGTTCGCGGGGCAAACTTCCGTCACCCCCTTGATCTGACTCTCACGGACCGCCGTGGTCATTGACAGGCTTCGAAAGAAGGCTTCCAGCGACATCTCTTCGTCGACTTCAACGAAGATATGCTCGTCACCGCCAAAGGAGTATCGTGTTTTCATATGCCGAACCTCTTCGCTTTGGCCATTTCATCTGCTTCACGATCTAGCCACTGTTCGAGAAACTTCGTGTGAAACTGTGCCCCCTGTACATCCTCGTCAGCAGCGAGGGCGAGGTGCAGAGATTTGGTGGTTTTGACGCCACCGACTTCAAGCTCGTTCAATGCACCCTGGAGCCTTCGCAACGCGCCGGCGCGGTCGTCGTCCCAAACAATGAGCTTGCCGAGCAGTGAATCATAGAACGGCGGAATCGCATATCCGGAAAAGAGCATTGTATCGAAACGTACGCCCGGGCCGCCGGGCACCGAAAGACTGTCGACCACGCCCGGAAAAGGCATGAAATCGTTGGCGGGATCCTCGGCATTGATGCGGCATTCGATGGCATGACCTCTGATCTGAACATCGTCCTGACGAATCCGCAATGCCTGCCCGCTAGCGATCAGGATCATCTCCCGCAGCAGATCAATGCCGGTGATAAGCTCCGTAACCGGGTGTTCCACCTGGATACGAGTATTCATCTCGATGAAATAGAAGCTGTCGGCCTCTTCGTCGTAAAGAAACTCCAGCGTGCCTGCACCGCAATAACCGACATGCCGCGCCAGCGCGACCGCTGAGTCGCAAAGGGAATTGCGCGTCTTTTCGGGAAGCGTCACCGAAGGGGCTTCCTCCCAGACCTTTTGCCGCCGGCGTTGGAGCGAGCACTCCCGCTCGAAACAGTGAATTACATTCTCTCCGTCGCCCAAAACCTGAACTTCGATGTGCCTGGCTTCACCGATCAATTTCTCAATGTAAAGGCCGCCGTCGCCAAAGGCCGATTGAGCCTCGGCGGCTGCCTGCGGCACGAGGCGGTCAAAATCATCCCAGTCGGATACAATCCGGATGCCACGGCCACCGCCACCGGCGGCAGCTTTGATCAGCACCGGAAAACCGATCTCCTGAATGACACGGCGCGCCTCATCGAGGTCGTCGATCCGTCCGGCGCTACCTGGAACCGTAGGAATTCCTGCCTCGGCAGCAACCTGACGCGCCGCCACCTTATCCCCCAACAGCCGGATGACATCTCCCGACGGGCCACAGAAGACAAAACCTGCCGCGGTAACGGCGTCGGCGAATTCTCCATTCTCTGCGAGGAACCCATATCCAGGATGAATTGCATCCACTCCGGACTCTTTTGCCGCCTTCAGAATTGCATCGGTATTGAGATACGATTTCTTCGCCTGCGGCGGGCCGATTTCGACCGCTTCGTCCGCCAGCATCACCGGCAAGGACTCCGCATCCGCCTTGCTGAACACCTGCACCGTTCGAATGCCGAGATCACGTGCCGCACGGATGATACGGACGGCAATCTCTCCGCGGTTCGCGATGAGTAGACTACTTATCGCCATGACCTGAATGACTCGTCCTAGTCTTCGATCTCAACGATCGGCTGTCCCGCCATGACCGCTTCTTCGTTTTCCACAAGAAATGCGGCCACTTTGCCACCGACGTCGGCCTTGACCTCGTTGAAGGATTTCATCACCTCGACCAGACCGATCACGTCACCCGGAGACACTGCGTCGCCTTCCTCTTTAAATGATGGCTGGTCCGGCGCCGGCTTGCGATAGAATGTACCGGGCAGAGGAGAGAGGATTTGTTTACTCATTTAAGCGCTCCCAAGCTTTCGGGGGTTGTCTCTGAAATAACGCAACCGGTGTCTCAATGCCTGGTTCAACTACGCTGTCGCCAGGAAAGGTTCCACGGACTCACGCACGGCGCGCGCAACCTCGATGGCATTCGGCGTATCTGAATGCACACAGATGGAATCGGCGCGGACCGTAACATCAACGCCATTGACCGACTTTGTCTTGCCGTCTTGAACGGCGCGCAGACATCGGGCAGCGGCTTCCCGCGGGTCGACCGCACTGTGTTCGCGGGTGATGATGATTCCCCCATTATCGTTGTAGTCCAAGTCCGCGTAGTATTCTGCAACGAATTTATGGCCACGCTGTTCGTAAATCGTCTCATGCAGGGTGTTGATCATGCCGAACAAGGGGACTTGGAACACATCGGCGGCATCGCATATCGCATGTGCCACATCCTCATCGCGGGCGGCCATGCCGTAGAGGGAACCATGGGGCTTGATGTGACTCAGTTCCATCCCTTCAGCCGCGAGAAAGCCGCGCAATGCGCCGACCTGATAAATGATGATGTTCGCCAACTCGGCGCGAGGGATCTTCATTTCGCGCCGCCCGAAGCCCTGCAGATCCGGAAGTGACGGATGAGCCCCGACACCAACTTTATTGGCCTTGGCCAGCCGCACCGTTGATCGCATGTGGTTCGGATCCGATCCATGGAAGCCGCATGCGACATTGGCGACCGTAATAAGCGGCATCATGTTTTCGTCGTCGCCCATTTTATAAAGGCCGTAACTCTCCCCCATGTCGCAATTCAAGCCCACACTCATGAGCGCGTTCCTCCTGAAAGTCCCTCGCCTCTGCTGAGCCCCCTGACACGAAGCCCCCTTATCCGGACCGAGAACGCCTTATCGGAGTCAATCCCGAAAATCCGCTGTTGATCCAATTTCTCTGGGAGGGTGTGTGAGAGGGACAAAGTACCAAACCGTTCCGATCGCTTCACCTTGGCTCCTTCGGGCCACAATCCCGAACGAGTGTGCACCCAGTATTTCATCTGAGATCGTGAATCGTAAACCGCCGATCTTGTGTTTGATAATATCTTGTTATGTAATACCAGTACTGTCGGGAGCTGTCTCAGATAGCTGCTTGGCAGCATAGAGCTGGATGAGGTCTATATCGATAGCTATTTGATATAAATAATAATTTCTGTTTTTTCGAAATCTAGTGGGGCACCCGCTTGGCGCGAAACAGCCTTGGAATTCCATCTCAACCCAAACAATTCCACGACATTATTCGATTTTCAAATCTGTTGAATTGGATTTTGTGATGAGCTTTTCGCTACGGCAAACGCGCTATTTCATAGCCGCGGCTGAAGCGGGTCAGGTCTCTCAAGCAGCGATCAACCTCAATGTCTCGCAATCTGCCGTCACCGCCGCCATAAAGAATCTTGAGGCCCTTCTTGAAGTGAAGCTCTTCGAGCGGCATTCCAGCGGAATCACCCTTACCTATGATGGCAACCAGTTTCTCCACCACGCGCGGAACATCATAGCCGCGGTCGAGGAAGCGATGCGGGTTCCCAGCCGTGCTCATGAGAAGGTCGAGGGCTCCATCCGCCTCGCCGTCTCTTATACGGTCGCCGGATACTTCCTGCCCGCCTATCTGGCACGGTTTCAGCGCAACTTCCCAAATGTTCAAGTTGTGATGGCCGAAGCGGATCGCCCCGATCTGGAGGAAGGTCTGGTGTCCGGCGCCTATGACATTGCGGTCATGCTGACTTCCAACTTGATCAATCAGGAAGATATTGCCTTCGACACCTTGCTGAGATCGCGCCGCCGCCTATGGGTTGCCAGTGACCATGCCTTTGCGAACCGCTCGTCGGTCTCTTTGCAGGATGTCTCAAAAGAGCCTTACGTGATGCTGACGGTCGACGAGGCCAGCAATACCGCCCAACGCTATTGGAACCGGACGCCCTATCGGCCGAACATAATTTTTCGCACCTACTCCGTTGAGTCGGTAAGATCGATGGTTGCGAGCGGTATGGGTGTAACCATACTGTCGGACATGGTCTACCGGCCCTGGTCGCTGGAGGGGCGCCGGATCGAAGTCGTCGGATTGACCGACCCAGTGCCCTCGATGGACGTCGGCCTCGCCTGGAAACGACAGACGCCACGGACCCCTGCTGTCGAAGCGTTCTGCGAGTTTCTGCAGCTCGCCGTCGGGAGCGCCGATCAAAGGCCGGGCGACTGATCGGTCTCGCGCCTTATACTTCATGAACAATGGTCCATATCAATTGGGCTTTTAGCTTTTCCTGATCGATGGCAAGCTGCTGCGAAACTAACGTGGGAGCTTGCTCGTGGCCGTCTCGACGGAATCTCTGGACACTGCAGATGTCTTGATTGTCGGTGCTGGGGCTACCGGAGGCATCGCGGCAAAACACTTGGCAGAGGCCGGCATGTCGGTTGTCTGTCTTGAGCAGGGCGACAACGTCGACACTGCTGAGTTCTTTGGCGACAAGCCGGAATGGGAGCTCATGTCGCAAAGGCGCTGGCATCCCAATCCGAATGTGCGCGGCCTCCCTCAAGATTACCCCGTCGACACATCCCAGTCAGACGTTAATCCGTTGATGTACAGCGCAGTCGGCGGCAGCACGATCATCTATGCTGCGCATTGGCACCGCTTCATGCCGTCCGACTTTCGTGTCCGTACCCTGGACGGCGTTGCCGACGATTGGCCGTTCACCTACGAGGACCTGGAACCCTATTACGACATTGCGGACATTGAGATGGGCGTGTCCGGCCTGGCGGGAGATCCCGCCTATCCGCCGGGCACCCCGCCACCGTTGCCGCCCTTCCCCATCGGCCGCATCGGTGCCGTCGCAGCCAAAGGCATGAACGCGTTGGGGTGGCATTGGTGGCCGGCTTCGCACGCCATTCCAACTCGGCCATATCGAGGACGCAGCCAGTGCGCCAGGCGGGGCACCTGCATGCAGGGTTGCCCCGAGCAAGCCAAGGCTTCTACCGACCTGACACACTGGCCGGACGCCTTGGCCAAGGGCGCCAAACTGATAACCGGTGCGCGAGTCCGGGAGATCACGCTGAACAACCATGGGCTCGCCAACGGCGCGACCTACATCTGCCGAGAGGGCCGCGAACATCACCAGGCCGCGCGTCAGGTGATCCTGTGCTGCAATGGTATCGGAACGCCGCGCCTGCTCCAATTATCGACTTCCGGCAAGTTTCCCAAAGGTCTCGCCAACAGCTCCGGACTCGTCGGCCGCAATCTGATGATGCACCCCTTCGCCGCGGTCGTTGGTTATTTCGATGATCCCATGGAGAGCTGGATGGGGCCCGCGGGACAGGCCATTCATTCCCTCCAATTCTACGAATCGGACAAGTCGCGGGGCTTTGTCAGAGGAGCAAAATGGAACGCAATGCCGACCGGAGGCCCGCTTGGAATGCGTTCGGCCTATGGCGGGAAGCCGCTAGAAGAAGCCTGGGGAGAAGCGCTCCACAGCAGCACCGCAAAACGCCTGGGGCGATCCTTCGAATGGGGCATCATTGCCGAGGATCTACCCGATGAAGAGAACCGCGTCGTGCTGGACCGCACGATGACCGACACCGATGGCATCCCGGCACCGCGGGTTGTTTATAAGAACTCTGAAAACACGGCAGAACTCCTGGCGTACCATCTGGCCCGCGCCAAAGAGGCAATGGCCGCCTCAGGCGCTTACGACACCTCGACGACCGAGTTGATGCGCGACTGTGGCTGGCACCTGATGGGAACCTGCCGCATGGGAAACGACCCCGAGCGATCAGTGGTCGACCAATGGGGGCGTAGCCATGACGTCGCCAATCTCTATATCATCGATGGAAGCGTCTTTGTCACTTCATCGGGATTTAATCCAACGGCAACGATCTGCGCCATCGCCTTACGTTCGGTGCTGCATATGATCGAGAACCGGGCAGAGATCGAGGCGGCGTGATGACCGAACCACTGAACTCGGACCAAAGGGCGCGCTTTGCGGAATTGGCCGATATCCTAATCCCCGAGGCACTCGGCATGCCCGCGGCCAGCCAACTGACGCTGCAAGAGGCGCCGCTTGATCACGTGCTGGCGCTCCGCCCGGAAATTCACGCCGACCTGCAGCGTGGTCTGGAACGCAGTCGGACACTCGATCCAAGAGATGCGGCAGAATTCCTGAACCTCGAGGACCCCGCCGCCTTTGGCGCAATCGGCTTGGCCGCCTCAGCAGCCTACTACATGCACCCCGAAGTCCGTGCGTTGCTGAGTTACCCCGGACAGACGAGTCGCCCGGTCAGGCCGGAAGAAGAGAATGATTTTCTTCGCAACAATCTGCTCCAGCCGGTCATTGAGCGGGGCGCTATTTATAGGCCTACACCGGATCAGGGCGATCCTTCTTAGGCATCGCGGAGGCTCTGGCCCCGCAACACGAAGATCACGCGACGAGAAGGGTCTAGGGCGGTACGCATTTGGCGCTAGACCAGAAGAGCCCTTGCCCGCGCGGGACTGTCTCGTGATATGATATCACAGATGGAACCCGAGGCGGCCGTAACGAGCAGGAGAAGCAAATGTCAAGAAACGTCGATCCCATTACGCTCTCGGTGGTTCGCGGGGCGCTCGAGACCACGCAAAGGGAGATGACCCTGGCGCTGGAGAAAACGGCGCGGTCAAGTGTCTTCAACTTGGCGCATGACTATTCCAACGCGCTTTTCAATCACGTTCCCGAAATGATCATGCAGGGCCAGGACATCCCGATTCATTTGGGCTCGTTGATCCCGGCCATGAAGGCGGTAGCCGGCTATTTCGGAGACGATATCCACCCCGGCGACGTCATCATGCACAACGATCCAGCCTATATGGGCTCTCACATGATCGATACCTGCATGTACAAGCCGGTCTTCTACAAAGACGAACTGGTATTCTGGACGGTCTGCAAAGGCCATCTGACGGACATCGGCGGCCCGGTCCCTGCCGGCTACAACCCCGACGCCAAGGAGATTTATGCCGAGGGATTGCGCATCCCGCCGGTAAAGATCTTCGACAAGGGCGTAAAGCGCTATGACGTGATCAATCTGCTGCTGACTAACATGCGGGCCCGGCGCGATCAGGAAGGCGATTTTAACGCTCAATTGGGGGCAGTTCAGGTCGGCGAACGCAATTTGATCGCGCTGCTGGATAAGTACGGTGTCGAGGAAGTGCAAGCCTGCATAGCCGAGTTGATGGAGTTGGCGGACCGGCACATGCGCTCGCTGATGCGGGACATACCCGATGGCACCTATGTCGGAACGGCGACGGTGGAAGACGCCGGCCATGGATTTGGCGATCTGGACGTCACGGCCGAAGTGACCATCAAGGACGACGGTTGTCACATCAAGATCGATAGTCCGCCGCAGATCCCCTATTTCATCAATTCATATGAAGGGAACTCGTACTCCGGTGTCTATCTGGGGGTGATGATGTTCGCACAATTGCCACCCCCCTATAACGAAGGACTTTATCGCTGCGTCAGTGTCGATATGGGCCCCAAGGGCACGATCTGTAACGCCGTCGAGCCTGCGCCCCATATGAATTGCACGACAACCCCGATGGAAACCCTGACGGACGCAGTGCGACTGGCTTTCGAACAGGCGGCACCGGATCAGGTCAGCGCGTCGTGGGGCCATGCCAACGGCTGCAATATCGCCGGTTGGGACACACGTCACGACGAGGAATACGTCACCATGGTGCTGGCCTCGATCATTTCAGGGGCTGGAGCGACGCCGCAGCAGGATGGCTGGCACGCTTGCGGGCCAGAATGCTGTTTCGGCGCTCTCACATCCGGCGACGTGGAACTGCTGGAGTATTCCTACCCCATCACCATTCACCGCTACAGCCTGATGACGGATTCCGGTGGCGCCGGAAAGTTTCGTGGTGGGTCCGGGACCTGCTGGGAAGTCGAACCGCTGGACAAGCCTATGACCTTCATCACCTTTGGCGAGGGCCGACGCCTGCCCGCGGCAGGCGCTGCAGGTGCCAAGTCCAAGATGGTGCAGTCGAAGGTCGGCAGGATTCAAATTACACGCAACGACGGCAGTGAGATCATAAAAACGAACATCATTGAGACCATAAACCCCGGTGAGCGCGCCGCAAACATGAACCCGGGCGGAGGCGGTTACGGAGATCCGTATGAACGGCCCGTTGAAAAGGTTCTATGGGATGTAAAGAACGGACTCGTCTCAATCGAGGGCGCTCGCGAAGACTATGGTGTGGTCATAGATAATCCGGAAAGCCTGACTGTGGACCAAGCCGCCACGGAAGCCCTGCGAAAGCGCCCTGTGGCTGCTGCGGAGTAACGGAAGGCTATGATTTTGGCGCGTCGCTGTGAGGGCACAGCAACTGCGCTTACATAACAATCTCCTCGTGAGAAAGAATGGGGGAAGTGCATGCGCACAAAGTATCGCCTGGGTGTCGACGCGGGAGGCACCTTCACGGATTTCGTACTGGCCGACAATGAAGGACAGGTCCGGCTACACAAGACACCATCGACACCCGAGGACCCCACCAAAGCCATCTCCGAGGGGTTGCTGCTGCTCTCGCAGGACGTCGGAGAAAGTCCCGCGGAAATCGTCTCTCAGTGCGACCTTTGCATCAACGGAACCACCGTCGGTCTCAATGCGCTAATCCAACACAAGGGAGCGAAAGTCGGGCTGATCTGCACCGCCGGGCACGAGGACTCCATTGAAATCCGGCTCGGTCACAAGGAAGACGGCTACCGCTACGATGCCGAATACCCTCCAGCGACCATGCTGGTACCCCGTTATCTGCGCCGTGGCGTCGCTGAGCGGGTTCTATCTACCGGGGCTGTCTCTGTTCCTTTGAATGAGGACGATGTTCGCGCAGCATGCGACTTTTTTCTCGCGGAAGGCATAGAGGCGGTTGCTATCTCCTTTCTATGGTCGGTGTTGAATCGCAGTCACGAGATCCGCGCGGCGGAGATCGTCCGAGAGATGATGCCCGACGCCTTTCTCGCCGTCGGTTCTGAAATCTACCCTCAAGTCCGGGAGTACACCCGCACATCAACAACGATCACGAATGCGTACCTTGGTCCCATCATGAAGGGCTATGTGGAGGGGATCGACGATTACTTCGCGTCGCTGGGCGCGAAGTATCCCGTACGCTACTTCCAGTCGAACGGCGGGTTGGCGATTGGTGAAGCAATGAGCGACCGGTCCGTCTATGCCATCAACTCCGGCCCGGCCTCCGCACCCGCAGCCGGGCTCTATGTTGCTGAACCTTTCGACGTAGATAACGTGATCACGGTCGACATGGGCGGCACCTCATTCGACATCACGCTGGTGAAGGACGGCGCCGCAAACATCAACAAGAACATCGACTTTCTGCGCTACCGCATCGGCGTTCCCATGATCCAGGTGGAAACCCTGGGCGCGGGCGGCGGTTCTATCGCCTGGATCGACAACATCGGTCTGCTGCAGGTCGGGCCGCAGAGCGCCGGCGCCAACCCGGGGCCTGCCTGTTACGGCAAGGGCGGCAATGAGCCGACAGTGACTGACGCCAATCTCGTCTTGGGCTATCTCAATCCCGAGGTTCTGCTTGGCGGCCGCATGGACCTGGACAAGACCAAAGCCCACGAGAGCATCAAGACCAAGATTGCCGATCCATTAGGCATCTCTGTCGAACGTGCTGCCTATGGCATTTTCACCATTGTGAACAACAACATGGTGAACGGAATCCGCCGCGTGTCGGTGGAACGCGGCTACGACCCGCGCGATTTCGTTCTGGTCGCGGCAGGCGGTGCCGGCGCTGCCCACATTACGGCCTTGGCGCGAGAGATGGGTATCAGCCGCGTCCTGGTTCCGAAGCTGGCTTCGGGCCTCTGCGCCTTCGGTCAAATCATTTCAGACGTCAAATACAACTATATGGCCACCAGCCCTCTGCGCCTGGACAATCCGGAATCCTTCGGCCGATTGAATGAACTCTTCGGGAGCATTGAAGAGCGCGGCGTCGAGCATTTGAAAGCCGATGGTTTCGAACGAGACCGTATCGACATAAGGCGCATGCTGGATATGCGCTACGTCGGCCAGATCCACGAGTGCAGCGTGGATATCGGAAATTTCGAAATCAACGAAACGAGCATCGCCGAAGTAAAGGACGCATTCCACCAGCGACACGAGCAGCTTTACACCTATTCCGAACCGCACAATGTCGTGGAAGTCGTGAACATCGAAAGCACGCTTTATGGCCGCGTCGACAAGCCAAATCCGCCGCAAATCGCAGAAGGCAGCGATATCACCCGCGCGGTCAAGGGCACGCGCAACATGATTTTTTCAAGCGACGGCGCGGGCGCGGAGTGCACCGTTTACGACGGCGCGCTATTGGGTGCGAACGCCCGCATTGCGGGACCGGCGGTGATCGAGGAAGCAACCACTACGATTGTCATTGAACCGGATTGGGTGGTCGAGCTGCGCGACAGCGGGTGCTACATCATGACCCGCGAAGCCTAGCTCAGGAGCCGGTCGGCCGACCCTCACTCTTTGATATCCCCTCGGCGAGGAGATAACGCATGGCGGTCTCGATAAACTGCGACATGGGCGAAGCCTTTGGAATTTACCGTATGGGTGACGATGCGGCCTGTATGCCTTACATCACCCATGCCAACGTCGCTTGCGGCTTTCATGCATCGGACCCGAAAGTCATGTGGCGAACTGTGCGTGACGCGAAACATCACGGGATAAAAATCGGCGCACACCCGGGCCTTCCGGATCGGGAGGGGTTTGGGCGCCGGGAGATGAAGCTGTCTCGGGAAGAAGTGGCTGCAATGGTGCTCTATCAGTGCGGCGCCCTGCTCGGCTTTCTGAAAGCCGAAGGGGTTTCGATGAGCCACTTGAAGCCTCACGGCGCCCTCTTCGGAATGGCGCAGAAAGAGGAAGCCGTAGCCGATGGCATAGCGGATGCGGCATTGGCGCTCGATTTGCCGGTTATTGGGTTTTCGAACTGCGTGATGGAAGATGTCTTCAAGGCGCGAGGCGTCGAACATCAGTGTGAGTTCTATGCCGACCTCGACTACGACGACAACGGCCGCCAAATCATTACGATGCACCACGATCCGGTAACGCCGGCGGCCGCGGCGGAGAAAGTGCTGCGCGCGGTCGAAAACGGGACCACTCTCTCGATCACAGGAAAAGAAGTGGCAGTAAAAGCTGACAGCGTGTGTGTGCACAGCGACACGCCTGGGGCATTGGAAGTCGCCAAGGCCGTTAAGGCCGCGTTGCACGAACACTTGAGCTAGTCGAGATCTTTCGGCTCGGGGGCCAGGGGGCGGCGGCAGATGATCTACGATGAACCGGAGTTCCATCCGGGGGGCGATCGAAACCTGCTGATGTATCTCGGCGACGAGATGAGTTTCGATCTGAACTTCCTCGTTCATAGCGTTGCCCAGCTAATCCGCGAGCAAGAAATCAAAGGCGTAGTCGAACTGATCCCGGAAATGGCGTCGATCCTCGTCAGCTACGATGCCGATGAAATCAGTTACAGCGATCTTTGCGGGGAGCTCAAGGCGATCCGGGGTTCGATAGGCGTTCTGGAGGGGCTGGAGCTAGACAGCCGAATCTTCTATGTGCCCGTTCTCTATTTCGACCCCTGGACTCAGGAATGCGTTGAGGACTACTGCGCGACGCTTGCCCAGAAAGAATCGGATCCGGAACTCTTGATTCGCTTGAATGGCCTGCAGGACCGCAACCATTTAAAGCGCATACATTCGGGTACGGAGTATTGGGTCGCAGCACTCGGCTTCTGGCCGGGACTCTGCTCTCTGTTACCTCTCGACCCACGATGCTGGCTGACGGCGCCAAAATACAATCCGCCTAGGACTTGGACCCCCGCCGGCACCATCGGAGTCGGCGGTGCGATCACATGTATCTATCCGGACCGGACGCCGGGGGGTTATCAGATCTTCGCCCGCTCACCGATGCCAATCTGGGATCGCACCCAACGCCTCGCGGCCTTTAAGGAGAGTCTAGCGCTCTTCCGCGCCGGAGACCGCGTGCGGTTTATGCCCATCGATCGTGAGGAATACGACTACATCGACGCTAAAGTCGAAGAGGGCAGCTACAAGCACCAGCAGGTCGATTACCAGCGTTTCGCAATCGACAACTATCACAGCTGGCTGGAGCCCATCGACCCGGAGGAGCGATTCTGACCGGAGACAGGACCATGTTGGAAGTTGTGAAGCCGGGCCTGGAAACCTCCGTTCAGGATTTGCCCGGGCGCATCGGCTTTTGGGAGCAAGGATTTCCTCCTTCGGGTCCCATGGATATCTGGTCGTTCCGGCTGGCAAATCTATTGGTGGGCAATAGCCCCGAAACGGCGGCGCTGGAGTGCCAAATTCTGGGCCCGTCCCTAAAGGCGTCGGCTGACAGCGTTATCGCAATCACCGGCGCTGATATGACACCCAAAATCGACGGGAAGCCGGTACCACTCTGGACTTCGTTGGAAATTCGCGCCGGACAGCTTCTGGACCTCGGGGTCGTGGCAAAGGGCGCGCGAAGCTATCTTGCGTTTGCCGGCGGCATCGATAACCCGCCGGTTCTCCGCTCGCGCTCGACGTTCCATATGGCGGGGGTCGGCGGGATCGAAGGTTATGCCCTAAAGGAAGGACAATCGATCCCGGTCGCCGCTACCAAAGGCACGGCCGGAATGACGGTGCGCGAAGAGTGCCGCCCGCCCATCGATGGCCGAAAGACATGGGAGATCGAAGTTGTACCGGGGCCCAACGACGATTGGATCGACGAGGAGGGGCGGCAACGTTTCCTTTCCACCAATTGGAAACTGCAAGCCAAAAGCAATCGGACGGGATACCGCCTGGAAGGCCCCGAATGGACCTTCAGCGACAAGGCCCGAAACAAGAGGCCCGAGCACGGGCAGGACCCTTCGAACATCCTGGATCACGGTTATCCCTTTGGCGCCGTCAATCTAGCCGGGCAAACCCCCATCATCCTGGTCAACGACGGTCCGTCGACGGGTGGGTTTATCAACCCCTACACGGTGGTCAGCGCCGCATTCTGGAAACTCGGACAGTCCCTGCCTGGTGACCTCTACCGTTTCAAGGCCGTCACGGTCGACGACGCGGTCCAAATGCGCCGTGACCTGATCGCCAAATGCAGTCCGGACTGCGTTCGCAAGGTCGCTTAAACGGTGGTGATGTGTAGAACACCGAATTCGTCGACTCTAAGCAGCTGATCCGGGTGGACCAGCGTCGTTGCCGTCGGCTCCTCAATGGCCAGAGGACCTTTGGCTTCGAAGCCGGCGGGCAATTGGCTTCGGCTGTAGAGCGGCGTCTCGACTGAAATCCCTTCCGAAAATCGTACGTTGCGCTTGCCGACGGGTTCGCTGTCGCTTGCCGCATCCCAGGTTTTCAGTCCTAAACCCGGGCGTGCCGTAGCGGCCGAAGCGCGAACCCGGAAACTGACAAATTCAACAGGCGTATCGGTCAATGAAAAAGTGTAGGCCCTACGATGTGCCAGATGAAACGCTTCGATGATCTGGTCTGTCCGGTCACCTTCCTGGCAAGCCACACTGACGCTGTGCTCCTGTCCCGCATAACGCAGGTCGCAGCTTCGCTCGAACGTCAGGGCGTCGGAGCCGGAAGATACGGATTCGGCAAAGTAGCCTCGCGCTTCCTTCGTGATTTCGGCAAAGATCACTTCTATCGTCTCGGCGGTGACTGCCGTCTGAGGCAACAAATGGCTTCGTGCGAAATCCTGATAAGGCTCGCTGGCCAACATGCCCCAAGCGCAGAAAATTCCAGGATAGGGCGGGATCAGAATCTCACGGACACCAAGTTCCAACCCAAGGGACGCGCCGTGCAATGGACCGCCACCCCCGGAAGCGATCAGGACGAAGTCCCGCGGATCATAGCCGCGTTGGATGGAGACCAGCTTTAGAGCCTCAATCATCGCGGCTTCCGCAATTCGAATGACTGCCAAGCCTGCATCCTCTTGTCCCATACCGAGCCGTTGCTCGACCGCGGTCAAGGCCTGCGCGGCCGCATCCCGCGACAAAGACAACTGGTTCCCTGCGAAGTTCTCTCCTCCGATGCGTCCTGTCAGCAAGTTGGCGTCTGTTAACGTAACCTCCGCGCCGCCGAGCTGATAGCAAGCGGGTCCGGGCATAGCGCCGGCACTCCGCGGACCGACACGCAGCAGGTCGCCTCGGTCGAACCAAGCAATCGACCCTCCTCCAGCACCGATTTCAACGACATCGAGGACACTCGCACGCACCGGATATCCTGGGAAGCTCCGCGTACGCTCGATGCGATAGTCGGACGTCACTGGCGTTTGACCGTCGATGACCAGAGCGCATTTCGCCGTCGTGCCGCCGATATCGAGATAGAGAGCGCGCGTTTCGCCAAGTGCCTGCGCTAAGAGGCCGGCGCCCCGGATCCCTCCGGCCGGACCTGACTCGATAAGCGTGATGGGATGCCGCCGTGCGTTTTCGAAGCTGGCTGTACCGCCGTTAGACTGCATGGCAAAACGGGCCGCTGTAAGCTTTGCGGCGGAAAGTCGCTCCTCCAGATTGGCGAGATAGCGAGCAACGATCGGCTGCGCGTAGGCATTCAGGACGGCTGTGCTGGCGCGCTCGTATTCGCGCCACTCCCGCGTAATGTCCGCCGAAGCACAGACCTGGATATCCGGCAAAGCCTTGCGCAGCAGTTCAGCACATCGCAACTCGTGGTCCGGAACGCGGTAGCTGTTCAAAAACATGACTGCAATGGCTTCAATTCCCGCTGCCCTACAGGCCTCCGCCACCCGAGCAACATCATCCTCGTTGAGTGGCTGGACAACGTCGCCCAAGCTGCTCACGCGTTCGTCCACTTCGAATCGAAACTGCCGCGGGACGAAGGGTTTCGGCGAATGGAAGCGTAGGTTATAGAGGTCCGGACGATTGCCGCGGCCGATCTCCAGTATATCACGGAAACCTTCGGTCGTGACCAGCGCGGTACGGACACCCTTGCGCTCTGTGATCGCGTTGATCACCAGCGTCGTTCCGTGCAGGAACGAGGCCGCTTCGGCGCCATCGATTTTAGACAACGAAAGCGTATCCATAACGCCTCTCGACGGATCATCGGGAGTCGTCAGTGATTTCGCGATGACAAACGACCCATCCGCTTCGTTGTAAATGGCCAGATCGGTGAAGGTGCCGCCAACGTCGGTCGCTACCCGGAGCATCAGACCTTTGCCTTAAAACCGTAATCGCGGGCCGCAATCTCAGGTGTGATGTAGCCGTCGGCAAGGTCCTGCCGAATAGCCTCTTCCGGACGCTCCCGTGCCTCGCCGAGGCCGCCACCCCCACCTGTCACTACGCGCAACAGATCCCCTTTCCGCAAAGGCAAACGCGCAATTCGGGAAAATCGGCGACGGTCCTCGCCCCGAACCAGTTCCAAATAGTTGCAACTGCCGGGCGCCCCGCCATCCTGTCCCCAAGGAGGCTCTCTCGACCTTCCAAGACTGCCGTAGGCAAAGGCTCCATCGGTCAGAATCTCATATTCCCTGATGCACCCAAATCCACCGCGGTAACGACCGGCACCGCTGCCGTCGTCCAGATTCAAGGCATAGCTGCGCAGCCGGACCGGCAATTTGGCCTCAAGCAGTTCGATAGAGTAATTGTAGGTATCGCCGTCCGTGACGGCGATGAGCGCACTGGCACCGTCCTCACCCGGGCTCCCACCCCAGCCACCGTGCTGCGGCTCGATATGGACGAAGACATCGCCATCCTCGCCTTCACCGTCAGCGCAGATGTATGTCGCGCAGAGACTCATGTAACTTCCGGCACTGAAGCGATCTGGTTTCAGAGCAGCCAAGGCCTTCCAGACGAGTTCGGAAGCCTGCGCAGATCCTTCGTAATACCATCCGGTTGGTGCCGGGGGGACGGCGCTGAAAACCGTCCCATCCGGAATGACGATATCGATCGGACGAAACCAGCCGTCGTTCGATACCGCCTCGGGCGCAATCATCGCTTTGAAAACGGTTTTCACCGCAGACACCAAGGCACCGCGCGTGCAATTGATGGGGGCACGACGCTGCGCCGCACAACCAGTGAAATCAAAACATATCCGTTCGCCAGCTATCGTGACAGCAACCTGGACCGGGATGGGCTCGTCGCTGTTTCCATCGCCATCAACCCAATCCCTGGCTTCATAGACTCCGTCAGGCAGTGCTGCGACTTCCTCGGCGCTGACTTTTTCGGCGTGATCCAGTAGGTGTGCAAAGGTCGCCTCCAGTGTCTCGACACCATAACGCTGGACAACTTCCGCAAGACGCTGATCGGCTATCTTGACCGCCGCCAACTCCGCATTGAGATCACCCAAGCAATTCTTCGGCAGTCTGACATTCGCTTCGATAATTTCGGTAATCGCGGTGGACAAGACATCGTCGCGGCAAAGCCGCAATCCCGGCATGCGCAGGCCTTCTTGAAACACTTCGGTAGCGTCCGGTGGCAAGCTTCCCGCAACAGCGCCTCCAATCTCCGTCCAGTGTGCCACCGCAATCGAGAACGCGATGAGCCTCTCATGTTCAAAGATCGGACGAATGAGCGTAACATCGGCCGTATGAGTACCCCCCTGATAGGGGTCGTTCATAATATACACATCGCCAGAACGGAGGTCGGAACCAAACTTCTCGATAATGCGCCGCACCTGCGGACCGAAGGTTCCGGTAAATAGTGTGATTCCGTTCGACTGAGCAATGAGTCGTCCATCTTTGTCGCAGAGGCCACAAGCGAAATCGAGCACCTCATAGATGACCGGGCTCATGGCCGTGCGTGCCAGGACGATCCCCATTTCGTCAGCGATCGCGGCCAGCTTACCCGCTATAATCAGCATCGTGACGTTGTCTTGAGCAGGAACCTGTGGAAGCGTCATATCGCGTATCTACTGCTTCCCGTCCTGACTGGGGACTTCACATGCCGTACCGTACCAATTATCGCAAATATCGGTCATTTCTCGCGCAACGTTTCCTGCTCGATATACGCCCCGGCTGTCATGATATCCTGAGCAATCGCTTTTCGCGCCGCTTTCGCGTTGCCGCTGGCCAATGCCTCAAGAGCCGCCTGGTGATAGTCATCAAGATTCTGGACCAGCTCGATGTTCCGAAACAGGAGGTTTAGAGTGGGACCGATCTGAAGCCATAGACTCCTGATCGTGTTGAGCAAGACGTCCGATCGCGCGGCCTTATAGATCACGAAGTGAAAATCCTCGTTGGAGGATAAATAGGATTTGGCATCCTGCTTATTGATTGCCTTCAGCATCCGGTCGTTCGTCGATTGTAGTTTGTTCAACTCAACAGTGGTAATCAGCTTGGCCGCTTTTTCGGCCGCTAACCCCTCCAAGGCGGCACGCACCTCGCGCAGCTGCTGAACCCGCTCAGCGGTAATCTCTGGAATTCGGTAGGACTTGTTCGGTTCGGCGGAAAGCGCCATCTCCGCAGTGAGCTGCTGCAAAGCTTCACGCACCGGCGTCGGACTGGTCCCGATTGCCGCTGCGAGCCCCCGTACGGTAAGAGCCCGTCCTGGCTCGAAAGCGCCTTTCATGATTGCGCTTCGCAGTTCGTCGTAGACCTTGGCACGAAGAGTATCGTGCTTCACTTCCTTTATCGGCTGTGCAAACGCTCTTTCCATGAACTTTGGTACAAACTCCGGTTTTGCCGTACCCGTCAATGCCTCACCGACAAGCATTGGCGCGGCCGCGCCCTACTTCCGGGAAAGAGAATCATACAAGGACCGTCAGCCAATCGAGACATTCTCTCGAGTCAACTCGTCGCTCACCTCCTGAATCGCACGTTCCAGAATCTGTACGATTTGATCGATTTCATCTTTTGAGACGATCAGGGGTGGGGAGAAGCCCAAGGCATCACCGTTGGGGAGAGCCCGTGTGATTAAACCATGATTCAGCGCCTTACCAGCAACTCTCTGCGCAACTTTTAGACTTGGATCAAACGCCTTCTTGCCTGCCGGGTCCTGCACAAATTCAACGGCGGCAATGACACCGACACCGCGCACCTCGCCCACCATCGCCCGTTCAGAGAAGGCAGCCCGCAATCTTTCTTGCATGTAGGGGCCGATCTTCGCCGCCGCCTCCACGAGGTTTTCGCGCTCCATAATATCGAGGTTTGCCATCGCGGCGGCGCAGGACACTGGATGAGATGTATAGGTGTAGCCGTGGCCGAAGACACCCAATGCGCCAGAACGCTCCTCAAGCACTTTCCATACCTTTTCGGAAACTATGCACGCAGACAGCGGCAGGTATCCACTTGTGATCCCTTTGGCGACACTCACCAAATCAGGCTCAATACCAAAAACCTCGGACCCGAACATCCTTCCGAGACGGCCGAATCCACAGATTACCTCGTCGGCAATCAGCAACACATCGTGCTTGCGAAGCACCTTCTGAATCTCTTGGAAATAGTTCTCCGGCGGTACGATAACCCCTCCGGCGCCCATCACGGGCTCTGCGATGAATGCCGCGACGGTTTCGGGGCCTTCTCGCTCAATCAGATCGTCAAGCTGCTGCGCTAGGTGCCGTGAAAAGTCCGCTTCGTTCATTCCCGACGGCGCATTCCAGTAGTGATGCGGAGTTTCGGTGTGAAGCATACGCCCCAGAGGAAGGTCGAATGCGTTATGTAGAACGGGCAAGCCGGTCAGGCTTCCCGCCGCAACGGTGACCCCATGGTATGCCCTGTTGCGCGCAATGATCTTCTTTTTCTCTGGTCGCCCCAGGAGATTATTGTAGTACCAGACAAGCTTGACCTGCGTGTCGTTGGCATCTGACCCGCTAAGGCCGAAGAAGACTTTGGACATATCGCCGGGTGCCATGCGTTTGACCCGGTCAGCCAGCCGGGCCGGCGCCTCGGTGCCCATAGAGGCGAACGAATGATAATAAGGCAGCTGTTTCGCCTGGCGCTCAATTGCTTCAGCGATCTCGTCCCGGCCATAGCCGACATTGACGCACCAGAGGCCCGCCAGCGCGTCAATGTATGCACGATCCTGATTGTCGTAGACACGGACGCCCTCACCGCGCACCATGATCCGCGGCCCTGTTTCCATGTGTTGCGCGAGCGCCGTGAAGGGATGAAAGACACTTTGCTTATCCATCTCCTCTACGGAAAGGTTATGGGTGGCCGCCACGTTCATTGCTGTCCATCCTTCTGAATTCAAGATACTCGAGATCGTATTTTGTGATATCATATACCATTGCAACGCTTTTGACGATGGGTATCCTAGTGCCTGATTGAGGCACGGTTGACATTGTGGTGCAGGAAGGTGTCACTATGAAATTCAACCGGCTGCACAAAGAATTCAAACCTGAAAAATCAGCAGGGAGAAATTGACATGAACTTGAGAGCAATTACCTCGGCAGCGCTCCTCGGCTGTGGCGCGCTGGCCATGACTGCGGCGACCGCCTCGGCAGAGGACCAATGGTGGCCGGTGAAGGTCTATGACGCCAGCTCGGGCGAAAATGTCGAAACCGAGTATTCGCCGGTAGCAAAAGCGTCCAAGCCATGGAACCTCTGCGTTCTTTTTCCACACATGAAGGACAGCTTTTGGGTTGCAGTCGCCTATGGCATCGTGACCGAGGCGGAACGGCAGGGCGTAAACATGACGCTCTATGAAGCAGGGGGTTACGAGAACCTGCCGCGCCAATTGTCCCAGTTCGATGACTGCATGGCCTCCGATGCGGATGCCATTATCGTTGGCCCGATCTCAGAGGCCGGCTTGGCCCAGAAGTTCGAGGAAGGCATTGCCGCCGGCAAACCGGTGATCGCTACCGTCAATCCTGTCGCGGAAGCCAAGACCACCGCGAAGATGTATGTCGAATTCGATACCATGGGCGAGCAGACCGGCAACTACCTCCTGGATCACTTGAAGGGCGAAGGTGCGCAGGCCGTGGCCTTCCCCGGACCAGCGGGATCCGGCTGGGCCGAGAGCTTCTACGAAGGCTTCAAGCGGGCGCTGGACGGCACCAATGTGGAAATTGCCGACGAGATGTTTGGTGACAGTGGTGTCGGCGTGCAGCTTCAGCTCATTCAGGATGCGCTTCAGGCCTATCCAGATATGAACGTGATCTGGGGCACGGCCCCGACCGCGGAAGCGGCGATCGGCGCGGTGGCCGAGATCGGTCGAGACGGCGATATTCTGATCATGTCCTCTTATGAGAACCAGGCCATGCTCGATGCGATGAACGCAGAGGAAATCCTCGGCTTCGCCACTCAGTACCCTGTACTGGAAGGGAAGGTCGCGATCGATATGGCTGTCCGTGCCCTCGAAGGCAAAGAGGTCATGCCCTTCGTCAAGCCAATCCCGGATATGATTGCCAAGGCCAATGCCGATCAAATTAACATGGGCCTGGTGCTGGCACCTGCCGATTGGAATCCGGTTTATTCGGTCACGGCTAAGTAGGTAAGGCCCCGCGGCTTTAACTTGGCGACCATGAATGAACGACGACGTTAGGAACCAGAGACCGAGTCCGACGCCCCTTCCTTCGGCCGAAAATGCTGGAGGGGGCGTCGGTTCGGTTATTTTGAAGACAGAAGGCATCACCAAGAGGTTTCCAGGCGTTCTAGCCCTGGATGATGTCGACTTCGAACTCCGGAGTGGCGAGGTCCACGTGCTCTTCGGAGAGAATGGGGCCGGTAAATCGACACTCATCAACATTATCGCCGGCACCTATGCCCCCGACAGCGGCACGGTCACCTATGATGGAAAGAAGATACAACACCTGACGCCGCATTCGGCGCGGGTCATGGGCATCAGCCCGGTGTTCCAAGAGTTTTCGCTGGTGCCCGACTTAACGGTCGAAGAGAACCTTTTCCTCGGGCGCGAAGTCAGCTCACTCGGATTCCTCCGCAAGGGCGCCATGCGCGAACGCGCCGCCGAGGTCATCGAAACCCTTGGATTCGACCTCAATCCCAAGATGCGCGTGCAGCAACTGTCCCGCGCCCACCAACAAATGGTGGAGATTGCAAAGGCCTTGCTAGCAGAGGTGAGGCTGCTGATCCTCGACGAGCCGACGGCATCGCTTACCGAGAGCGAGACCTACAAGCTCTTCGAGTTGATCGAGTCCCTCAAAACCGACGGTGTCGGTGTTATTTACGTCTCGCACCGTATGCGGGAAATCAAGCAGATCGCAGATCGCATCACGGTTCTGCGCGATGGCCGCAAGATCGCCACGCGCGATGTAGAGTCGGTGACCGAGAACGAGCTGGTCGAATTGATGACCGGCCGCAAGATCGATGTGTTGTTTCCAACGATCGAGCATAGTCCGACCGATACGCTACTCGAGATCAAGAACCTGACCTTGGCAACACATTCGGTTCAGGACGTCAGCGTGATAGCACGCGCGGGCGAGGTGACTGGTATCGCCGGCTTGGTCGGTTGCGGCAAATCAGAGTTGGTGCGCGCAGTCTATGGCTTGGAGCCGATCCAGTCCGGAGAGATTTACATCAAAGGCGATAGAGTAGAAGATCCGGCCCCCAACACGGTCCTGCAGAAGGGCGTGTGCTACTTCCCGTCGGACCGTGTCGTAGAAGGCCTCGCTCTGGAGCGCCCCATCCGGGAGAACGCCTCCATGGCGGCCTTGGATCTTGCTCAATTCGCGCGGCTGCGCGTACTCGACCGCGCTGGCGAGCGCCGCATTATTCAAGACATCGTCGACCGCTTGAAGCTTCGCCCACCCAATATCGAACGAGTTGTTAGCAATCTGTCCGGCGGAAACCGCCAGAAAGTCATGCTGGCACGCGGCCTGACGCGCGAAACCGACGTCTTCTTGTTCGACGAGCCGACGGTCGGCATAGATGTTGGCGCCAAGGTCGAAGTCTATGAGCTTATGAAGGCACTTGTCGAAGCCGGCGCTGCGATCGTTCTGGTTTCATCGGAACTTCCCGAAGTTCTGCATCTTTCGAATCGGCTATACGTGATGCATCGGACCCGATTGGTCGCGGAACTGTCAGGCGAAGACATGAATGAGCAGGCGGTGCTATCCTGTTTCTTCCAAGATGAGGAAAAAGAGATGCAACTTGAGGCGGCTAGGGCCTGAGAATGAGCAGTGCTGCCGCGCACCCGCATAGTCACGAAGAAGAGGTCAACCGCCTCTATCGGATTGTTGCCGCCATTGGCCTATTGCCGATCTTGCTGGTAGCGATTGTTGTCGGTCTTTCCATCTTCGAACCGCGTTTCCTCGGCATCGCCAACATTTTCAATGTTCTGCGAAGCGCGTCGTTTCTAGCGATCGTTGCCTCCGGGCAGATGCTGGTCTTGATTGTTGGCGGCTTTGACTTGTCCGTCGGCGCGGTCATCGCCCTCGCAAGTACAGTCATGGCCAAGGTCATGGCAGCCCTAATGGCCACGATGCCGGATCAGGTGTGGCTGGTGATACTCCTGGGCGTGCTCGCGGGGATCGGATGTGGCGCAGCAACAGGTTTGGTCAACGGCCTCTGCGTCGCGTTCCTCCGTATTTCACCTTTCATGGTCACTTTGGGAACGCTCTCGATCGCTTCAGGCATCGGGCTTCTGTTGACCAACGGCATTCCGGTTTACGGCATGCCCAAAGAATTCGTAAAGGGATTTGGCCGGGCTCTGTGGTTCGGCCTGCCAACTACCGTCTACGTTGCTCTCGCTCTGATATTCCTGGTTTGGGTGATGCAGAACCTCACCGTACTTGGCCGCTACATTTATGCCATCGGCGGAAATCTGCAGGCGGCACTGGTGTCCGGTGTCCCAACAAAGGGCTATCTCGTCCTGACCTACACAATTTGCGGCGCGCTGGCCGCAACCACCGGTGTACTGTTGACCGCGAGGCTAGGGTCCGGTCAAGCGACGCTCGGCGGCAACATCATGATGCTTCAATCAATTGCCGCAGCGGTCATCGCAGGTGTCAGCCTGCGCGGTGGCGTCGGCCGAGTCGGTATGGTTGCGTTGGGTGCGCTTTTCCTTTCGATCGTCACCAACGCCATGAATCTAATCCGGATCGACAGCAAAATTCAGACGATTGTTCTAGGAGTCATCGTCATACTGGCCGTCGCCCTGGACGAGTTCGGTAGGCGGAGGAAAATCCGTGAGTGAACAAGCGGCCACCGCGACTCAGCGCGCCAATGTCGGCAGGCTTCTTATTCGGGCCCTGATGCCGATCGTGCTGGTCGTGATGGCACTGGGCTTCGCGGCCGTGGAACCGCGTATCCTGTCTGCCGCCAATCTGGTGAACATCCTATCCCAAACCAGCTACCTGGTTATCTTCGCAACGGCGCAGACCGTGGTCATCCTGACCCGCGGCTTCGATCTTTCTCTGGGTATGTGCGTTTCCTCGGTCAGTGTCCTGACTGCACTGATCATGACCGGCATGGTGGAGAGCGATCCCGAATCGTTGAACCTCGGGATTTTCTTGGCGGTCTTGGCCGGTCTTGCATTCGGAGCGGCTGTGGGCGCGTTCAATGGCTTCTGCATTGCCGTACTGCGCGTAAACCCCTTTATCGCCACCTTGGGCACCCTGAACATCTGCTACGGCATCGCGACAACAATCTCCGGTGGACGCCCGGTTTTTGGCGTGCCGCGGGAATTCAGCGACCTGATCTATAGCGGTCAGGTGTTTGGGATTCCTATTCCGATTGTCCTGGCGGGCGCGGTAATTGTCCTTATGCACCTGCTCTTCACCCGTACCGTCATCGGCCGCGGTTTCTTCCTCCTGGGCAGCAACCCGCGTGCGTCATTGGTGGCGGGACTGCCCAGCAAGCGCTACCTCATATATGCCTACGTAATTTGCTCGGTGCTTGCTGCCATCGGCGCCATGATGCTGACGGCCCGGACCGGGTCTGGCGAGCCGAACCTGGGTGGCAACCTAACGCTCGAGAGTATCGCCGCGGCTGTGATCGGCGGCGTGAGTCTGCGTGGCGGGATCGGCGGAGCGCCTGCTGCTTTGCTTGGCGCGCTTTTTGTGACCACGCTGTCCAATGGCATGAACCTCACGCGCGTCGACGGTTACGTGCAGATGATCGTCTTGGGGTGTGTCATCATCGCAGCGATATTTGTCGACCGCATTCGCACAACGCGCGGCTAGGTAACACGTCAGTCTTCAGTCCTCCTGCTCAACCGGCACGGGCCGCGAGCTTGGTTGCTATTTGCATGCGGTGGTGGGTCTGGCTCCAACTCGCTCCTTGCTGATCAACAGAGCGAGGTGTGTCCGGCGAAATGCCACCGCCTGTCTGAAGCCCCGCGACTCAGGTTCAGTGGTTCCTGAACTGCACCGTTCTGTCTGCCCAGCGTGTTCACTCTTGGCAGCTCATAGCTTGATTCAACCGCAGTTCCTTACCTCAAATACCGCTACCCCAGCGCTTGACTTGCCAAGGAGAATTGGCGCGGCGATGGGGAACTCCTAACTGGCACTTCACCTCGCAGCATTGTGGAAACCTCATCGACCTTGGGAAGTCCACGGGATGCGACCCAATCCGAAAGCACATCGGACAGCAGCAGGTCGGTTCTCAAGAAATCGCCGCGGCGGTTCTCGATCCATGCGTTGATGAGGGCTTGCGCAGTCCGGCCCTCGTCTGCCACGACCGGACCGATGACATGGCCACGCCCAAAGGGACGAAACAGTGCATAACCTTGCGGCCGGCCATTGCGTTCCAGCACCAGCCCCTCACCCGCTTCGAAAATCGCTTGTAACATGTTGTCGCGCGAAAATCCGCATGCTGCAGCATCTAATGAAATCAGTGCGCTCAGGTCATCGTGGCACAGTCCCCGGATGGCTGGATCAAGCTCCGATTCACCACCTTCCGGGAGGCCTGGCACGCCTTGATGCTGTGCAATGACACCGATCTCACGGAAATCCAATTTCTCGTAGAGGGGCAACCCCTCCTTTGTGGCATTCAGCAAAATGTGCCTGGAACCGACTTCCGTGAGCGCCGCTTCCATAAGACGCCGACCAAGTCCCCGGCCCTGAAGGTCCGGTGCTACGATGATCATGCCGAGCGTCGCGTGATCGATACCGAAGGGCCACCACATGATCGTCCCAACGACCTGGTCGCTATCGAGCGCGACGAGCCCCCGACCCAACCCGAGAAGGAAATGCCAGTCTTCAATGCGATGAGGCCATCCAACGACATGCGACAAGGCATGGGCTTGCGCGAGGTGTGTGCATTCCATGGTGACAATCGTATGGTGAGGTCGAGGCAAGCACAGAATCCCTTATTGAAGTTGCCTTGGTCGCCGGACGATACGTTTCGCGGACTCGGTGTTCAATAAAACACATTTTCGTATCTCATAACCTTTGGTTATAGAGCGTGCTGTAATTTGTATTGGTGGGGGACGGTGCAGCGGGACAGCATTGGCTTATGACCGCCTGCAAGACGTCCCCGATCGCTGACTGAACACTGCAGTGGGACCGCGGGCGCCAGAGACCTCTCCCATCCCGAAAGAGGCCGTCCAATGCTTGACTTCGACCCCGCTTCGCAGCCCGCGCCAAACGGACATTTCATCAACGGCAAACTCGACACAGGCATATCTCAGAGCCTGCCGGTGCATCGACCAAGCGACGGCAAGGCCTTTACGGAAATACCGGTAGCCGACTCTGAGACTGTCGACCATGCGGTAGGCAGCGCGCTTGGCGCATACCGACGCACGGATTGGGCGCGTCAGGCACCACGCAACCGCGCACTGGTGTTGTGCCGGTGGGCGGACCTTGTCGACGACCATTGTATCGAATTGGCGCAGTTGGAAGCCCTTGGCTCGACCCGTCCGATCGCACAGGCAGCAGGCTGGGACGTTCCGTACTTGGCCAAGACCATACGCTTCTTCGCCGAACTCGCCGACAAGCATGGCGGCGAAGTGGCGGCAACCGCCGACAGCCAGCTTGGCTTCACACTCACCGAGCCCTATGGCGTCGTCGCAGCCATCGCGCCCTGGAACTTCCCCCTTGTCATGGCCGGGTGGAAGCTCGCTCCGGCGTTGGCCGCCGGAAACGCCGTGGTTCTGAAGCCATCGGAGCTGACGCCGCTGTCCGTCGTTCGCTTGGCACAGCTTGCCGTCGAAGCCGGTGTGCCTCCTGGGATCTTCAACGTGATCCAGGGCGACGGAAAGCAGAGCGGAGAAGCCCTTTGCCGTCACCCCGGCGTTTCCAAAATCACCTTCACGGGCTCCACAGCAACCGGCGCCGCGATTATGGCCGCGAGTGCGGCAAGCGGCATCAAGCCGATGACGCTGGAGCTGGGCGGCAAGAGCCCGCAAATCGTGTTCCATGACGCAGACCCGGATTTGGCGGCGCGCTGCGTTGCGCGAGGGATTCTGGGCAACGCAGGACAAGTTTGCGTCGCGGGATCCCGCCTGATCGTTCACCGCCGACTGCGCGACGAGGTTGTCGAACGGACCGCAGCCCTGATGTCGCAAGTTTCTCCGGGACCGACATGGCATGAGGCCACCGGTTTTTCACCGATTATCAGCCGCAAGCAGTACGACCGGGTCGACCGCATCGTAAAGAGCACGATCGGCCAGGGGGCCGAACCGCTCATCGGCAACCGAGAGATGGAGGGCTTCGACGGCGGCGCATTCTATGCCCCGACCATCCTGACCGGAGTTACCGGGGAGATGGATGCGGCAAGGAAAGAAGTTTTCGGTCCAGTCCTCACCGTGCAGGACTTCGAAGATGAAGAAGAAGGCCTGATGCTGGCCGATCATCCGGAGTATGGGCTAGCTGCAGGACTCTACACAAAGGATCTGTCCCGCGCGCTGCGCGCGGTCCGTCACTTGGAGGTAGGGACGATCTGGGTCAACCGCTACGGACGGAGTGAAGATCTCATCATCCCGACCGGAGGGTACAAACGATCCGGTATCGGCAAGGACCTTGGCCGCCAAGCCTTCGAGGCCAACCTGCAAACCAAGAGCGCATTGATTGAGATCGGTACCTGACTCTGTGTATCTAGCGCTCGATATCGGAAACGGCCGCTTTGAGATCCCGCGTAAACTCGCGCACGAAGCGTGACTTCGGCAAAACGGTGCTGGTGGAGAGAATGATATCCAACGTGGTTCGTGGAACGAACCGCTGAACAACCAGGTTGCCAAAGCTGTCCCAAGGCACCAGGCCGTCCACCAAGGCAACCCCGAGTCCGCGCTGTACGAGGGGGGCCGCCGCAATTGACAGCGTGATATTGATTTGCGTCTTGCGCACCAGGCCCTTGGCCTGAAAAGCGTGATCGAGCAATTGCCCCGGATGAGTGTTCGATTCATAGCTGATCAGGGTCTCGTTCTCCAGGTCCGCCGGTCCGACGCGGTCGTTCTCGACGAGCGCGGAATCCGGACTGACCAGCGCGATGATCTCCGCGTTGCCTATGACCTCGGAACGAATCCCCGGCTGGTCCAAGGTGGCCATCGTGAGTCCCAGATCGACGTCGCCGACCACGATGCGTTCACTGACCTCTTCGGCCGGTAGGGTCACCAAATCCAGTCGAAGCCCCGGGTTGCGCCGCCGAAAGCGCTCGGCCGCCATAGGCAGCAGCCCGAAGGTTGCCGGGGCGCTGGCGGCCACGCGCAGCAGTCCAAGCTGCTTGTCCCGAATGCGGTCGGAAAAGACCTTCAAAGCCTCGATCTCGCGAAAGATCCGGTCGGCATCGCCGACCAGCAGGCGCGCCTCAGCCGTCGGCACCAGCCGTCCACCCAGACGGTCGAACAGGCGGTAGCCGATCTGACTTTCGAAGTGCCGCAGAACCTTGCTCACCGCCGGCTGAGACACGTTCATCGACTCCGCCGCCGCGGTCAGCGTTCCGTGACGCATGATGGCACGAAAGACCTCGAGCTGACGCGCGTTCACTTTGGCTCTCTCCTCCTCATAACCCGAAGTTATATACTACCTTCCACAAAGTATTGGCAGTGCATTGGCGAACGCGCAAACATTTCCGCTCCAGACAAGGAAACCGAGCCGCAAATCCTGCGGCATTAGAGACACCGTCTTGCGGCAAAACGCAGGCAGGAAGGCAAAGGATAAATGAGGCGCCGCTTCGTTCGGCTTGGCGAGTTGGACCGTCCCTCGCTCTCCTTTTCGATCGACGGCCAGCCGGCCACCGGATTCGAAGGCGATACTCTGCTTTCGGCAGTGCTCAACGAAACAAATCGCCTGCGGAACTCTGAATTTGGCGACGGGATACGGTCCGGTTTCTGCCTGATGGGGGCATGCCAGGATTGCTGGCTGTGGACCGAAACGGGCGAACGCCTGCGGGCCTGCACGACGCAGCTCGAACAAGGCATGCGTATCCTCACCAAACTGCAGGACCGCGAATGGCTGAAAACCGCATCATAGTCGTTGGTGCGGGCCCCGCGGGGGTACGTGCCACGGAAGCGCTGGTGCAGGCCGGATTGCATCCCACGGTGATCGACGAGGGCATCCGCGACGGCGGTCAGATCTACCGCCGCCAGCCGGAGGGCTTTCGCCGAAGCGGTGCGGAGCTCTATGGGACCGAGGCTGAACGCGCCGCGGCCTTGCATCGCACTTTCGACGCCTTGCGGGATCGGATCGACTATCGCCCGCAGACCCTAGCCTGGAATATCTCGGAGACTCATCTCTACACCTTGCACGGCAGCCGGACTCAAAAACCCCCCTACGATTCCCTGATCATCGCGACCGGAGCAACGGACCGTCTGATGCCGGTGCGCGGCTGGAACCTTGCCGGGGTCTACAGTCTGGGCGGCGCGCAGGTCGCCCTGAAGTCGCAGGCCTGCGCCATAGGGCAGCGCGTGGTTTTCTTGGGATCCGGCCCTCTGCTTTACCTTGTCGCGTCTCAATACAAGAAAGCCGGCGCAACCGTAGCCGCGGTTCTGGACACGTCACCGCAACGGCTGCGAGTCAAAGCGTTGCCGAAACTCCTGGCGCGCCCGGACGTCTTTCTCAAAGGACTCGAACTGACACGCTACCTGCGTAACAGCCGGACGGAAGTTCTGACCGGCGTGATGCCGCTGGAGATCGGCGGCAGCGCAGAAGGCGGCGTTGACTCCGTGTCGGTCCGCCTCGAGAACGGCGAAGTCAGACTGTTCGACTGCGACGCGGTCGGGTTGGGCTATCACCTGCGCCCGGAAACGCAGCTCGCCGACCTCGCCAAGTGCGTCTTCGGGTTCAACCCGGAGACGAGGCAGTGGCAACCCCAGATCGATGACATGGGGCGAAGCTCCGTACCGGGGGTCTACCTCGCGGGAGACAACACACGTGTGCTCGGCGCCGACGGTGCCGAGGCGGCCGGACGCCTGGCGGCGTTGGCGGCTTTGGAGGACAGCGGACACAAGACCTCGCGCGGCGAGATCGCACGTCTGATAAAGAAACTCTCGCGCATGGACCGTTTCCGCAGGGGGCTTTTCGAGGCCTTCCCTTGGCCCCATGAAGCGGCTGCCGAGCTCTCCGACGACACCGTGATCTGCCGCTGCGAGACAATCACGGCGGGTGAATTGCGCGAGGCCGCCGGCGGCAAAGGCGCCAGTGAGCTCAACCGCGCAAAAGCCTTCAGCCGCGTCGGCATGGGCCGCTGCCAAGGGCGCTATTGCGGTGAGGCAGCGGCGGAAGTGTTGGCGGCTGAAACCGGTCTGCCGATTGAAGAAATCGGGCGTCTTCGAGGGCAAGCCCCGGTGAAACCTCTGCCCATCGCCGCGGAAGGCGAGGTGTCATGAACGACCTTCGTGCGGACGTCATTATCGTCGGCGGCGGCTTTATGGGCGCCGCATCCGCGTTCTTTCTGCGCCAGCGTGGCCGTTCGGTCATTCTCATTGAGCGTGGCCTTGTCGGCCAGCAGGCCAGCGGCGTGAATTTCGGCAATGTCAGGCGTCAGGGCCGCTTTCTTCCGCAACTCCCCCTGGCCAATCGCTCGCGCGAGATCTGGGGGCGCCTCAAAGTCCTGATCGGCGAGGACGCCGAGTTCCTGCCCACCGGTCACATCCGCGTTTGCTACGACAGAGATCAGGCGGATGTGCAGGAGAAGTACGCCGCCGATGCCAAGGAATACGGGCTCGAGCTGGAACTGCTTGGCCGCAATGCTCTTCGCTCACGCTTCCCCTTCATTGGCCCCGAACCGATTGCCGGATCGTTTTCACCCAATGACGGTCATGCCAACCCGCGCCTCGCCGCCCCGGCCTTTGGCCGCGCTGCCGTACGAAACGGCACCGCGCTTTTCGAAAACACCGAGGTCGTATCCATCCAGAAAGCCGGCGAAGACTTCGAAGTCGCGAGCCGCGACGGACGTTCTTTTCGAAGCCCGGTGGTTCTCGTGACCGCGGGTGCCTGGGGCAACCTTCTGTCTCAACAGTTCGATGAAACCGTGCCTTTGACGGCGCACGGCCCGCAGATGGCCGTAACGGAGCCGGTTCCCTACGCGATTGAGCCGGTAATTGGTGTGTCGTCCGCCAAGCAGGAAGAAATCGTGTACATGCGGCAGGTCACGCGAGGAAACATCGTCTACGGTGGCGGCCCGCGTGGCCCTGCCCTGCCGGATATCCTGCGCGCCTACGTCATGCCGCAGAACACACTGGGCCAGTTCAGGCAGATCCGCCGCCTGGTTCCTGCGCTTGAGCATTTGAGCATCATTAGGACATGGAGCGGTATCGAAGGCTACATGTCCGACGATATTCCGGTAATGGGCGCCAGCGCCCGTACTTCCGGCCTCTTTTACGCTTTCGGTTTCTGTGGCCACGGCTTCCAACTCGGACCGGGCGTCGGCGATATCATGGCCGAGTTGATCGATAGAGGCGAGACCACGACACCGATCGAACCCTTCAGCATCTCACGCTTTGCGGCAGAGGACTCGCCGTCGAACCGAAACACAAGCCCCAAAGAGTTAATGGAGACGACCTCAAGATGAGCCCCGTGACTGCCACCAAAAGCGCCGATCTCTCTGCCGATGACGCCACACGGCGGTTCCACGACGAGACCTTCGTCTTCGACGGCCTGGCGATTGCCTATGTTCTTGAGGATAAGTACACAGAGCGTTGCCTCGCTGGCGGTGTGAACGCGGCCAATGTCACCTTCGCACTTGAGGAATCCTGGGATGTGACGTTGCGGCGCTTCGAAAGCCACCTGAAGACAATCGAATCAAATCCAAACCTGATGCTCTGCTTGACGGCGAACGACCTCTTGACCGCACAGAAGCAAGGCAAGCTCGGCATCGTAATCGGCACGCAAGGCGCCTCCATGTTGGAGGATCAAGTCTGGCGTCTAGAACTGCTGGTGCGGCTGGGGCTTCGGTTTCTGGGCCTTGCCTACACCACAGGAAACCTATTCGGAGACGGCTGTGGCGAGAAGCGGGATGCAGGGCTCTCGTATCTCGGCGAAGAACTGGTAGATCTCGCCAACAGCCTTCCGATAATGGTCGATTTGTCGCACTGCGGGCACCGAACCCGGGCAGATACGACAGCGATCGCCCGCGCACCTGTGTGCACGCACTCCAACGCCGACGGACTGCGCGCGAATGGTCGCAACACCACGGATGAGACCGTGCAGGGCATGGCCGCAAAGGGTGGCATGATCGGCGTTTGCGGCCTGCCGCAGTCTTTGGCTGACAGCACACCGACACTTGACGACTTCCTGGACCATATTGATTACCTGACCAAACTTGTCGGCGTGGAACATGTTGGAATCGGAGTCGACTACGTCGAGAAGTATGGCGAGCAGGAAAACATCGTCGTTCCACCCAGCGTCGTGACCTGGCGCACGCGCCGCCCTGACATCTTCGGACCTGTATCGGCGTTCGGCCGACAGTCCTACCCCATCGGTATTGAGACTGTCGCGAAGCTGCCGAACCTGACCCAGGGATTACTGGACCGCGGATATGACAAGCAAGCTGCCGCGGCCATCTTGGGCGGAAACTGGCTACGTTGCTTCCGGGAGTTTTGCGGATAAGGAGAACAATTGAACAGCCAAGACAATGGGTCCCCGGAAAAAACCGGAAGGTGACCGGCGGCGTGCACCGGTCCCAGGAGAGGACCTTCAGAACAGCACAACGGAAGTCATGAACAGGAGGATCAACAGTGATGACAAGAATCGCAGATGATTGTGACGTCCCCGATCAAAAGCGGGACCTCAAGTAAGCTCACTCGCATACAGGGAGTCTAAGGCTTCGGGCGCCGCCGCGACGGCAGCGACTCGAGACAGCGAAAGGAACAAGAAATGAAGTACCGCGACTACGACTTGGACAATCTCCTACGGCCCCGCGATACCAATGCCATCGAAACAGCCTTGCGGCGAGGTGCCAGCCGGCGCGAGGTGCTCAGCATGCTCATGGCGGCCGGCGCCAGCATCGGCTTCGCAGGGAGTATGGTGACATCGGTCGAAAGGGCGATCGCGGCGACGCCGAAGCGCGGTGGCCAGGTACGCTTTGCCTGGTCCCAGCATGGGCCATCCGACACGCTCGACCCCATTCTCAGCACCAATTCGATTGACTACGGGCGCGGACGGCTGACGTATAACAACCTTTGCCGCATCGGCGAAGATCTCTCGCCCGGTCCGGAGCTCGCGGAGTCCTTTGAAGCGAACTCCGATGCGACAGTGTGGACATTTAAGCTACGGAAGGGCGTCGAATGGCACGATGGATCTCCTTTCACCGCCGACGATGTCATCTACTCGATGAACCGACATCTGGGCGAGGACTCGAAGTCCAAGGCCAAGGTGCTGGTTGGCGACATAAAGGAATGGGTCAAGGACGACAGCCATACGGTACGTGCGGTTCTGAATGCGCCAAACGCGGAGCTGCCGGTCGTTCTGGGAACTTTCCATTTCAAGATCGTCAAAGAGGGAACCACTGATTTCCAATCGCCGGTTGGGACCGGTCCCTACAAGGTCGCGGAGTTCAAGCCGGGAGTCCGCTCGGTTCATGCGCGCAATGACAACTATTGGGGTGACGGCGGCCCCTATGTCGAGCAGTTCGAAGTGTTTGGGATTACGGACAACGTGGCGCGTGTGAATGCATTGTTGTCCGGCGATATTCAGATGATGGGCAGCCTGGACCCGAAAGCGGTACCTCAGGTCGAAGCAACGGACGGAGTCGAGGTGTTCTCAGTACCGTCAGGCTCCTGCAATACGATTGTTGCACGACTGGACATGGAACCGGGCAATAATCCCGACTTCGTGATGGCCCTCAAGCATATGCAACGCCGCGACCGCGTCTTGAACGTGATTCAGAAGGGTCATGGGGATCTCGGAAACGACCAGCCGGTGGGTCCCGCCTACGGTGTGGACTGGTGCAAAGAGCAAGGAGTCCGCGAATACGATCCGGACAAGGCAAAATCCCTGATGAAGAAGTCGGGCATCACCAAGGCTAAAATCGATGTGGCGGAGGTCGCCCTCGGTCTCCTCGACCGCTGCCTCATGTTGCAGCGCGAATGCGCCAAGGCTGGTGTAGATCTTCAGCTCAACCGGGTACCATCCGACGGCTATTGGAGCACCACGTGGCTGAAGGCGCCCATGCACGTCGGCTCATGGAACATGCGCCCTAGCGCCAATATGATGATGACGATCGCCTTCAAATCGGATGCGCCCTGGAATGAATCGCGGTGGCAGAACGAGCGATTCGACCAACTGCTGGCAATGGCACGGGCCGAACTTGACCCGGCAAAGCGTTATGAGATGAACTGTGAAATGCAAAGGCTTTGTTCGGACGGCAGTGGTGTTCTTATTCCGACTCACAGTGCATACATCGACGCAAAGGCAACCAATCTCAAGGGATTTCCGCGTGTCCCACTCGCCCCCTTCGGCGGTATGGAGTGGCCAGAATTCATCTGGGTTGACGCGTGATCCGGTAAGCCTGCCCGGGTGGTTTCGGTTTCGTCCCTGGACGAGCCGGAGCCACCCCAACTTCTGCTAGCGCTGGAACACGCCGCATGTGGCAAATGGTCCTCCGTCGCGCCGCAGTCGGCATCATCCTGATCTGGGTGGTGTCCGTGCTGATCTTTGCGATAACCCAAGTATTGCCGGGCGACGCGGCTGAAATCAGACTGGGCCAGGAAGCCACTCCGGAGACTCTTGCCGCACTCCGCAAGGAGATGGGTCTCGATCAGCCCGCGTTTGTCCAGTACTTACATTGGCTGCAGCGTCTGCTCACGGGCGATCTCGGTGTGTCGGCCGCTGGCGGCGCAACGATAGAGAGCCTGATCGGCGACCGGATCGGCAACACTCTCTTCATGACAGCGATGGTGTCGGTTATCGCCGTACCCATTTCGGTGCTGATCGGATTGCTGGCGGCTATGTATGCCGGCGGAACGATAGATCGCATCGTCACCTCAACTACGCTCGGACTGGTGGCGGTCCCCGAGTTCATGGTGGCGATTCTTTTCATTCTCTTCTTGTCCGTGCAGCTCAATCTGTTGCCCGCCGTGTCCTACCTGAGCGGCACAGAGGGTTTTCTGGACAGGTTGCACGCCCTCGCACTGCCAATCGCCACTCTCATTACCAGCAACGCCGCACAGATGATCCGTATGACACGCGCGGGCGTGCTGAACGTCATGAACGCGCCATACATTGAGATGGCGATCCTGAAGGGCGTCCCGCGCCAACGCATCATTCTGCGTCATGCCCTGCTCAACGCCATTGGCCCGATCGTCAATATCATTGCGCTGAACTTGGCCTATCTTGTCGGCGGGGTCGTCGTGGTGGAAACGATTTTTGCCTATCCGGGGCTTGCGAAGCTGATGGTTGACGGCGTGCAGACGCGCGACATGCCGGTCGTGCAAGCCTGCGGCATGATCTTCTGCTCCACTTACATCATCTTGATCCTGATCGCAGACGTCGCCTCGATTATGTCCAATCCCCGCTTGAGACATCCGAAATGACGGACAACGTGCGAGAAAAAGACTTCGAAGAAGGCCCGGCGGATCCGACATTCGAAGAGCTGCCTGATGCGGCACCACGCCGGACGCTGAGACTGTCGCCAACCGGCAAGGTTTCACTGTGCATCATTGTCTTCTGGATCGTGATCGCTCTCACTGGAACCTTCATCGCCCCCTATCATGAAGCCGAGTTCATCGAGGAAGATCTGCAGGGCAACTACTACCTTGACCCCAGCTTTCTGCCGCCGAACGAGCAGGTCTGGCTCGGCACAGACTATATTGGGCGCGACGTCCTCTCCAGGATCATCTGGGGTGCGCGGACGACCCTCGGTATTTCCTTTGCCGCAACCGCACTTGCTTATGCCGTAGGCATCACGCTCGGCATAGCGGCCGCGGTCGTGGGCGGTTGGATAGATATGCTGCTGAGCCGCATAGACGATGCTCTCCTGTCCTTTCCCAGCATCATGCTCGGGTTGATCGTGATTGCCGCTTTCGGCTCTTCCATCCCCCTTCTGATTCTGCTGGCGGGCCTGATCTACGCAGCCGGCGTCTTTCGGATTTCCAGGGCCTTGGGTCAGGACATTATGGTTCAGGACTTCGTCGAGGCGTCCCGCGCGCGCGGCGAAGGCATATGGTGGATCATTACGCGCGAAATTTTGCCCAATGCCGCCATGCCGCTTGCGACGGATTTTGGCTTGCGTCTCATTTTCATTATCCTTTTCATTTCCGGCCTTAGTTTTCTTGGCCTCGGCGTTCAGCCTCCGGTCGCGGACTGGGGCAGCATGGTTCGCGAAAACCTGCAGGGCCTTGGCAACGGATTCGCCGGTGGCGCGATTGCATCCCTGGCGCCCGCTTTCGCGATCGCGACCTTGACGATCGCGATCAACCTGATCGTCGACGACGTCTCCGCCCATGCCGGCGGCAGCTTGGCCAAGAAGATCGTCTGATGACGGCTCTGCTTGAAGTCCGCGATCTCCACATATCCGCCCGCAAGGATGACGGCACAACCTTGCCCATTGTCCAGGGCGTGAGCTTCGACGTCCACGCGGGCGAAGTCATGGCTCTGATCGGGGAGTCCGGGTCCGGAAAGACAACAATTGCACTGTCCGCCCTGGCCTATTGCAAGCCGGGACTCGAATTCGCCGGTGGCGAGGTCAAGCTGCAGGGCGAGGACGTTCTGGGTCTTGCGCCGCTTGATCAACGCCGCTTGCGCGGCCGGCGCGTTGCCTACTTGGCACAGAGTGCCGCCGCCACGTTCAACCCGGCACTTAAGATCGGCGAACAAGTCACCGAGTCTGCGGTCCTGCACGGAATCCTGACTCAAGAGGAGGCTGACAACCGAGCCGAAAGCCTTTACCGCGCGTTGGAACTGCCGGATCCGGATCGGCTTGGCGGGCGCTATCCGCATCAGGTCTCGGGCGGGCAATTGCAGCGCCTGATGGCAGCGATGGCACTGTGCGGCAAGCCCGACCTCCTGGTGCTCGACGAACCAACGACGGCACTGGATGTCACCACGCAGATCGAAGTCTTGAAGACCTTCAAGAAAGTAATTCAGGAAGAGGGCGCGGCGGCTATCTATGTCACTCACGATTTGGCCGTTGTTGCGCAAATCGCCGATCACATCACGGTGCTCTACAACGGAGCTGTGCAGGAGCAAGGGGACGTCCATCAGATCGTCGACTGTCCGGAGCACCCCTATACCCGGCGCCTGATGGCGGCCGTCCGGCCCAGCCCCGCGGCCGGCCAAGGTACGGGTGCCAGCTACGACACGCAACTTGAGACGCCGGCTCTTGCAGTTAAGAACATCACTGCCGGGTATGGTGCCATGACCCGCAGCCAGCCAATGGTACCGGTGCTGCAGGACGTCGATATTGTGGTCAAACGCGGACAGGTTGTCGGCGTTATCGGGGAGTCAGGCTGCGGCAAGTCGACCCTTGCCCGGGTAATCGCCGGTTTGCTGCCGGCGGCCAAGGGAGAGATCCAACTTGATGGAACCCGGCTGGCACCCGGCATCAAGGAACGGTCCCGCGATGAGCTGCGCAAGGTGCAAATCATCTTTCAGATGGCCGACACGGCGCTGAACCCACGGCAAACCGTCGGCAAGATCCTGGGCCGTCCGGCGGAGTTCTATCGCGGTCTGAAAGGTGACAAGAAACGGCGTCGAGTTGCCGAGTTGCTGCAGATGGTCGAGCTGCCGACGGATTTCGCCGACCGCTTCCCACAGGAACTCTCCGGCGGTCAGAAGCAACGAATCAACTTGGGGCGCGCCCTGGCTGCCGATCCAGAAGTTCTGTTGTGCGACGAAGTCACCTCCGCGCTCGACAGCATTGTCGGCGCCAACATCATTGAGCTCTTGAAGGGTCTGCGACGGGAACTCGGCGTTTCCTTTGTCTTCATCAGCCATGACCTCTCGACCGTGGCGTCCTTCGCTGATCAGATCGCTGTCCTCTACGCGGGACGGGTCGTCGAACAGGGGCCGGTCAATCAGGTTCTGTCGCCGCCTTATCACCCCTATACCCGTCTGCTGATCACTTCGGTCCCTGAGTTGCGAGTTGGTTGGTTGGAAGCCAGCATGGAAACGCGCGAAGCGGCCGCGGGTATCGCCCGCATTGTCGAGATTTCGGCCACTGGTTGCCCCTTTTTCAGTCGCTGTCCCCACGCGATCGACGGTGTCTGCGACACGACCGTACCGCCGACAAAAACCTATGAAACGGGTCACCAGATCGCCTGCCATCACAATCTGTAGGAGCTACCACGGCACGCTTCCGATTCATTGCATTCACTTCCCTTCGGCGGATTGAGGCCTCCTGAAGGCCCTCTTCCGCCCCCTCGGCACATCAATCTATGGAGAAAAAGATGACTCAGTTTCGGCCCAAGTACATCACGTTCGACTGCTATGGAACACTAACGTGGTTCCAAATGACCCGAATCGCCAGCGAGATGTTCAAGGGCCGCATTCCGGCTAACCGTATGGAAAGTTTCGTCGCAAGCTTTGCGGCTTATCGCCGGGATGAGATCCTCGGTGACTGGAAGCCCTACGAGGAAGTCATCAAGAACTCCGTACATCGCACCTGCAAGGCCTGGGGGATCGAATACACCGATGCCGAGGCACAATTCTATTACGACGATATTCCCAACTGGGGCCCGCATCCCGACGTGCCGGAACCTCTGGCCAAAGTGGCCGAGCACATTCCGCTGGTCATTCTGTCCAACGCCTCGAACGACCAGATCCAATCTAACGTCGATAAACTCGGCGCGCCCTTTCACGCGGTCCTAACCGCACAGGAAGCGCAAGCCTACAAACCTAGGTTCCGTGCCTTCGAGTATATGTTCGATCAACTCGGGTGCGGACCGGAAGACGTTCTGCACGTCTCCGCGAGCCTGCGCTACGATCTGATGCCCGCACACGACCTGGGGATCGAGAACAAGGTGTATGTCAACAGGGGCTACGAGCCCTCGACGCCCTTCTACGGCTACCACGAAATCAACGATATCGGCGGCCTTCCAGGTGTCGTGGGGCTTTCTTGAAAGACAGCGTTCCATGAAGCTTCAGCCATACTGGCTCGATTCTGCGCCGGCCTTCGCGGCCGGTGCAGAGGAGCCATTGCCGGCAAAGTGCGACGTTGCGATCGTTGGCGGTGGCTTTACCGGCCTGTCGGCGGCCTTGGCTTTTGCACGACAGGGAATCGACGTTGTTGTTCTCGAGGCCGGAAGTGTGGCCGCCGCTGCCTCCGGGCGCAACGGCGGTCATTGCAACAATGGCCTCGCTCACGATTTCACCGCGACCGCCGCACGGCTCGGCCTCGAAAAGGCCAGCGCGCTCTACCGCGCTTACGATTCGGCCGTGGATACGGTCGAAAGCGTGGCGCGCGAGGAATCCATCGATTGCGACTTCCGCCGCAGCGGAAAGATACAGCTGGCGTCGAAGCCCAGGCATTTTGAGAGGCTGCAGAAGACCCACGAAATTCTGTCCCACGGTATCGACACGCAAACCCGTCTGATACCCCGCGCTGAGATCGGTCGTGAAGTGAAGTCAACCAGTTTTCACGGCGGACTTCTCTACGAACGCAGCGCCAGTCTGCATGTCGGGTGCTTCGGAATCGGTTTAGCCGAAGCGGCGGCGCGCCGAGGTGCACGTATCTTCGAAAGGCGCGCGATCACAGGATTGGCTCGTCTGGCTGGGTCCCGATTTGAACTTCATTCCAACCGAGACGGCATAAGGGCCGAAAGGGTTCTTGTGGCAACGGGCGCCAACACACCGGGTATTTTCCCCTTCTTACATCGCCGGATCGTTCCAGTCGGCAGCTTCATCGTCGCTACCGAACCGCTTTCGCTTGACGCCATCGACAGCATTATGCCCGGCCGGCGCACGGCGGTAACGACCAAACATGTGGGCAACTATTTCCGGATTTCCCCGGACAACCGACTCATCTTCGGCGGTCGCGCGCGATTCGCCATGTCCAATCCGGAGTCCGATGCAAAAAGCGGCCAAGTTCTGGCACGGATGCTGCGTCAGGTCTTTCCTCAACTGAAAGGCGTGGGAATCGATTACTGCTGGGGTGGCCTGATCGACATGACGACCGACCGCCTTCCTCGTGCCGGACAGAAGGATGGGCTCTTCTACTCCATGGGCTACAGCGGACATGGTGTTCAGATGTCCGTACACATGGGTCAGATCATGGCCGATGTCATGGCCGGAGATGCCGAGGCCAATCCCTGGCGCGGCCTCGATTGGCCCGCCGTCCCCGGCCATTTCGGCACACCATGGTTCCTACCCCTCGTCGGAGCTTATTATCGCTTGCTAGACCGCATCCACTGAAAGATCGGGAATCGCGTCAGTACGAAGCTTGTTGGCCGCTGTCCCGCAGGTTTCGGATCGTGTCTGCGTTTCTACGCTGTACCAACCTAGCGATCAGCAGTCGCAGTATCAGGCGATGCGGTTCGAGGGTTGGCGGTATCATGGCAGTCTAGACCGACTGGCCGAGTGCGACTTCCTCCCGCCTGAAGGGCAGGTCGGGGTTTTCTGGCGGGGCGTCCAGCTCTTGCGCGACCCGGTGCCCGTCGTGGACAGCAAGCGCGATGGTGCCGGGCACATCGCAATCTCCCACGGCCTGCACCGATTTGATTCCGGCGTCAGCAAGCTTGGCCGGATCGTCCAAGAGATCCCGATACAGCACATCGTCCGGTTGGCGGGAGGTGACCATCACCACCGAGCCTGCCGGAACGCGATGCGTGCGCTCGGTGAAGATACAGGATAGTTCCGCATCACCGGCACCGACTTCGCTGATGTTGTGGCTGACAGTAATGCCGACCCCCAACTCGATCAGCTGAGCCTGGATACGATACTGCTCCAGGGTGTTCTCGGTCCACTCCGAAACGCAGGGCGCGGTGGTGACGAGCGTGACGTCGTATCCGTCACGGCGCAACTTCTCGGCCACGACCCCGCCCATGTAGTAGTTGTCGTCGTCGAACACAATTACCGGATTTTTGGGTTTCGTCCCGGCCACAATTTCTTCGGGTGTTAGAACATGCGGCTGGTCCCAGCCCTCAATGGGCAACGGGTTATTCACCCCGCCCCCGTCCTTGCGCCAGCGTGCGCCGGTAGCGATCAGGACATGGGAGGCGCCGAAGTCCAGAACATCCGCCGCAGTCATCGTGCTTTCGGGGTACAATATGACGTTGTCCATGGCGCTGATCCGGCCAACCCTCCAGTCACGGACGCGAGCCCAGGCGGACAGGCCCGGCAATCCACTTTCCCAGGCGACACGGCCTCCGGCCGTGCGCTTCGCCTCAGCCAGGGCAACGGTATACCCGCGCTGGCCAAGCGCCCGCGCGGCCTCCAACCCGGCAGGGCCAGCGCCAACTATCAGAACCTGAGCCTCGGATCCTTTGGGTACGATCCGCTCGGGATGCCAGCCGCGCCGCCACTCCTCTCCCATGGTCGGGTTCTGGGTGCATCGCATGGGCGTGAAGGTGTGCTGGCCCGCAACGCAGATATTGCAGCCGATGCATTCGCGGATCTCGGCCTCGCGGCCTTCCTCGATCTTCTTCGGCAGGAACGGATCGGCGATGGAGGGGCGCGCCGCTCCTATCATATCCAGCACACCGCGCTTGATCTGGCTGACCATCGCATCGGGCGACGTAAACCAGCCAACCCCCACAACGGGTTTGCTGGTAACGGACTTCACGAAGGCGACGTGTTCCTCCTGGATGCCCTCCCGCCCGAACCGTGAAGGTCGGGAATCGTTGGACCAGTCGGAGAGGTTGACGTCCCAGAGGTCGGGCAGCTCGGCGAACATCTCGACCAAATCACGCCCTTCCGCGCCGCTCGTGATCCCGTCTTCGCCTAGGAGTTCGTCGACGGCCATGCGGATCGCCACTGCGCAGCGATCGCCGGCCACGTCGTGGGTTTCTTCGATCACCTCGCGCATCAGGCGGGCTCGGTTCTCCAGGCTTCCGCCGTACTCATCGGTCCGGTGGTTGCGGCGCCACTGCAAGAAATGCATCAGCAGCGAGCTATCGTGCCCGGCATAGACATAGAGGATATCAGTATCGGCCTCGCGGGCGCGCAGGGCCGCGTTGCGGTGCCAGCGGCGATACTCGCGGATGTCGGCCTTGTCCATGCCGCGCGATTGGGTTGGCACACTGATCACACCCGCCTGCGAGGAGGGCGCCAGCGACTTCATGCGGGTATAAAGATTCTGCGCGCCCACACCGTTATGCGCGAGCTGAACGCCGGCCAACGCGCCGTGGCGATGCACGGCCTCGGTCATCAGGGCGAGGCACTTCACATCATAGTCGTCCCACAACCGAGCCTGCGGTTCCGGCGTGTAGTCGGATGTCGGATGGATCATGCATTCTTCGGTGCAGACCACGGCCCAGCCACCCTCGGCCTTCATTTCGCGCATCTTGGCGTGGGTTTGGGGCCAGTTGAAGCCCATCCCGTTGCAATGAGGCACTTGGTAGAAGCGGTTCTTCGCTGTCAGGGGGCCGATCTGCACCGGTTCAAACAAGATGTCATAGCGGGAATCGCGCGGCATGATGGGTCAATCCTGCAACAAGACGCGTTCGCGTCGGAATGGGACACCGTCCCTTATGGGCTCGTCCAACTCACGTGCGTAGCGATGACCACTGTAGACCGCAGCTGCGATGGTACCCGGCGCTAGGCAGTCTCCGATTCGGATCACCTGCTTCGGGCTGGCGTTGACACCTTTCTCGACTAAGGCGGTGACCTCGCGGAACAGGCTGTCCAGTGGATCGCGCATCGTGACAAGGACAGCGGCCGCACAGGGTATCTCGTGCTCGCGGCCGGTGTAGGTACAGGCCAGCGTCACTGCCGACTTAGAGATCGCATTGACTGAGTGATTGGTTACGATCCGCACGCCCAATTCGATCAGACGACGTTGGATGGCGGCTTGCTCAAGCGTGTAGTGCGTCCAGCTCGAAACTTCCGAGGCCGGGGTCACCAGCGTCACGTCCCCGCCCCGCTCGCGCAGTGCGTCTGCCAACAAGCCGCCCATATAGTAGTGATCGTCGTCGAAGATCACGATTGGACCGTCCGGGTGGACGCCTGCCATGATGTTGTCCGGGGTCAGCACAGTTGCGCCGTCGACGGGTATCGGTCTGCCATGGGTCCTGCCGACACCGCTTTTGTTCCAAAACGATCCGGTTGCGGTTGCGATGTGATCCGCGCCGACCTCCAGCACAGATTCGGCGGTCATGCGACTGTCGAGATAGGTCTCGACGTTCGTCATCTGCGCAATCTGGTAGATCCGGTGGTCGGTCACCCGGCGCCATTCCGACAGGCCCGGCAGCCGGCTTTCGGCCAACAGGCGGCCACCAAGTTCCGTTCCGGCATCGGCCAGCGTCACCCTGTAACCACGCCGTCCCGCCGATAGCGCTGCCTCCAAACCTGCAGGGCCGCCGCCGATGATCAGGACGTGGTCATCGCTGGCCTTGGGCGCGATCCGTTCCGGATGCCAGCTGCGACGCCATTCCTCTCCCATCGTCGGATTCTGGGTACAACGCATCGGTGAACTCTGCATATCGCCCGACACACAGATGTTGCAGCCGATACATTCCCGAATGTCCTCCGGACGGCCCTCCTCGGTCTTCCTCGGCAGGAAGGGATCGGCGATCGAGGGGCGTGCGGCGCCGATGAAGTCCAGCACGCCGCCACGAATCAGCGAAACCATCTTGTCGGGTGATGTGTATCGGCCAACGCCAACAATCGGCTTACCCGTTACTTGTTTGACGAACGAGATATACGGTTCCTGAAACCCTTCCTTGGCGAACCGTGACGTGGCGCTGTCGTTGCTCCAGTCGCTGATGTTGACGTCCCAAAGGTCCGGGATCTCAGCCAGCATTTCGACCAAGTCGCGGCCCTCGCCCTCGCTGGAGATACCCTCCGATCCCTTTAACTCGTCCACCGCCAGGCGGATGGCGATAGCACAGCTATCGCCGATGGCGGACTTGGCATCCTCCATGATCTCCCGCAACAGACGTGCGCGATTTTCCAAGCTGCCGCCATACTCGTCGCTGCGGTCGTTCCGTTTGCGTGAAAGGAAGTGGGAGATCATACCCAGATCGTGGCCGGCGTAGACGTAGAGGATATCGAACCCTGCCCGCTTCGACCGAATCGCCGCTTCTCGATAGAGCCGACGCACCTCGCGGATATCTGCCTGGTCCATGGCGCGGGCCTGCACCGGATCATGATAGTCGACGGGCCGACTGGAGGGGCCCATGGGAATCTCCCGGCTGTACCGGTTCGGCGGGCCCATGCCGGAATGTGATGGTTCGATCCCGGCCAAGCTGCCATGGGCATGGACCTTCTCCACCATTCTTTGGAATACCGGCAAGTCGCTGTCATCCCAGAGCCGCCCGCCATTCCAAGGCGTGCTGTCCGCGCCGCAATGGATCTCCGTCTCCTCCGTGCAAACCACCGCCCAGCCGCCCTCGGCCTTGATGCCGCGCATTTCGGCCAGGGTCTCGGGATAGGTCAGGCCCATGCCATTGCAGTGCGGGACTTGGTAGAACCTGTTCCGAGCAGTAACCGGACCGATCTGTACCGGTTCGAACAGAATATCGTATCGCGGGTCACGCGGCATGGGAGCGCCCTACTTACAATTCAGGCCCGCGAGGCGTTCGCCCGGGCGGTTCAATTGGCACCGGAGCTGATCACCGCGGCCACCTCGTTGGCGACAACCTCGCCGCTGAGATAGGCTCCGCTGCAGAGCGCAACCCAGCCTTCGGACACGGCCTCGCCCGCGAAGTAGATGCGGTCGGCAACTGGGCGGCCCAGGTCGCTGCGCGCCGCAAATTGCCCCGGCCGGGCGGCCGCGTAGCCGCCCAAAGTCGTCGGATTACTGGCCCAGTCAGTGAAGTATCCTTTCACGAAATGACGGCGGACATCGCTGCCGAGCTGCTTTTCCAACTCACCCAGTGCAAAGTCCACGGCGGCGGCCTCCCCCGCCCCTGACAAGTCCCACCCAAACGCACCACCAACAAAACCGATCATCATGTCGAAGCCAAAGGGGAAGCTCAGGAAATAGCAGGCGTTGGCGGGCATCGGCTCGGGAACCCAATAGGACATCCACTGGTTCGGAATCAGACCGAAGCGTTCGCCATCGAACTGAAGCGCAACCTTCGCCAACAGACCCATCGGCAGGTTCGCAATCGCGTCTTGCGTGGCATCGGGAAGTTCCGGCGCGAAACGGATGTAATTGGCCGCCAGAACGCCGGTCGAGACCGTTACGATGCATGCCTTGGCCCGGATCGTTCCGGCCGGTGTGTCGACGGCGACCCCCTCGCCGGACCAATCGATTGCGGTGGCCGGCGTGTTCAACTGCACGGGCAGGCCCTGGCCATAACGCTCTACCAGCGCGCCAAAACCCTCTTTCACCAGGAAATAGACTTCGGCGTCATTCGACATCCACCAGTCCATGGTGGACAGATCGTCAAAGTCGACGCCCCAATCCATCGGTCCGATCCAGGTCTGTGGGATGCCGGAAAAGGGCAGGTCCTTGGGCACAACGCTGGCCGCCGAAACGTCCTTGTCTGCTTCTCCTGTGGCAGACAGTGCCGAATCGATCGCGGTGTAGGCGGCATCGTACTGACGCCGTTCAGCCGCATTGATCCGCCGTCCGTCCTTGTAGACGGCCTCACTGGCGGAACTGTGATCATGCAGGGTAAATTCCCAATCCCTGGCCATTTTCACGAGGGGCAAATCACGCGGCCCCGCCATCCATGAACAACCATGGTCGAAGGGCACACCGAAGGTCGCGCTCTCGGTGTATGCGCGCCCACCGATGCGGTTTGCAGCCTCGATGACAACGACAGATTTGCCGTGCCCGATCAGCGTGTGCGCAGCGGCAAGTCCCGCCGCACCTGCGCCTATGATCACAACATCCGGGTTCGTCGGCGGGGATTGCGCCCACGCGGGCACAGTTGCCGCCGCCATCAATCCCGATAGGAAAGTCCTGCGATCTGTAACAATCCGGCTAATCAACGGGCAACTCCCTATGGTTCGGCCATCGCAGCGTCAGACGACAGCGGGTCGGTTTCCGTCCGTTCAAGCCCCTTAGCATCAGGCCACGACCTCTCAAAGCGGACGGCCTCGAGTGCAGCCATGATCAACCCTTGACCTGTCGATGACCCGAAAATGGGTTTCAGACCATGCTCCTTCAGAGCGAATGAAGACACTCTTTGATTGACCAATCAACCAAATTTCATCGGATTCTCAATTTTTGATACCGCACCTTAGTCGACGACTGAGGATCGCGAGAATACCTCCAATGTTTCATCGAGAGAAATCAGAGACCATTTAACTATCTGCTTTTATTTGTTTTTCTAGGCATCTGAGCACTCGAGTTACGACCAGACCGACCTCCTCATCAGAGGCTCGGTACGAATCTTTGATTGACCAGTCAGATAAATTTCAACATCCTTTCCGAACAAAACGACGATAGTTTTGTCACCGCAGGAAGGTAGACAGATGAAAATAAAGGACACGATCAAGCGCATTGAAAACAGGGACATCAGTCGCCGAGACGTCGCAAAGGCGATAGCGGCCGTCGGCCTCACCACCGCCATGATGCCGTTGATCGGCCGCCCGGCCATGGCCGAGGATGGCGAGGCCATCTACTACACTTGGGCCGGTTACGACGTGCCGGAGATGTGGCCAGGCTACGTCGAAAAGCACGGTAACGCGCCTGACCTGCCGACCTATGGCGATGCCGAGGAATGCTTCACCAAAATGCGGGCCGGCTTCACCGCCGACGTGATGCATCCTTGTTCGAACAACATTCCACGCTGGCGTAGCGCAGGGCTCTTGCAGCCAATTGATACCTCGCGCCTTTCAAACTGGAAGGACGTGATCCCGGGCCTTAAGCAGGTCGAGGGTACCGTCGATGACCAGGGCCAATGGTTCGTTCCTTGGGAGTGGGGGCAGACCTCGGTCACCTATCGTACGGATCTCTTTGACCTGGAAAACAAGGAAGAGTCCTGGGGCATGCTCTGGGACGAACGCTACGAAGGCCGCCTATCGATCCTGGATGCCGCCGAGGATGCTTGGTGGTGTGCCGCGATCTATGCGGGGGTTGACTTCAGAAATGTCACCGAAGAGGGCATCGCAAAAGTGTTCGATCTGCTGAAAAAGCAAGCCCCGCTGCTCAGGTTCCGCCAGAGCGATAGCACGACCCTGACCCAAGCCCTGGCCTCCGGCGAAGTCGTCGCCGCCATGACCTGGAGCGACGTGCCGACGGCGCTCGCCGCCGAGGGACTGCCGGTGAAATTCGCCGAGGTTAAGGAGGGCGGCCTGACCTGGGTGTGCGGGCTGGTGATCAGTAAAGACGCGCCGCATTATGACAAGGCGCATGACCTGATTGATGCCCTGCTTAGCCCCGAGAGTGGCCAGTGGTGCATCTCGGAGAATTCCTACGGCCATTCGAACGTCAAGTCATTCGACTTTTTCTCGGCGGAAGAACTGACGTCCAGGGCGCTCTCGACGAACCCGTCAAATGTACTCGAAAAGGGCGTCTTCCTGGTCGCGCAGCCTGAGGAGATCGAGCAGAAGATCAACCGAGACTGGGGCGACCTGATCTCGGACCTCTAGTCCGGGCCCGGCCTGAGCACTTGAATGGTTGAGATCAACCCAACGCAGGCGGTTCAGGCCGCTGCCCCCGCCAATCCAGGGCTGATGGCCTGGTGGCGGCGACTACACATGAAAAGTGAAGGCGTCAGGGGCTACACGCTGCTGTCGCCAACCATTGTACTGATGCTGCTATCGCTGGCCGCACCGCTGGTGGTGCTGTTCGTGATCAGCTTCTTCACGCAGGACCTGCTGGAGATCACGCCCAACTTCTCGCTCGAGAATTACGAGCGGTTTGCTGAAAAGGAGAGCTACCAGAAACTCCTCGGACGCTCGGTGAAAATTGCAGCTCTGGTCACGGTACTGACCGTGCTTCTGGCCTATCCCATGGCCTACTTCATCGCGTTTCGCGTCAGTCGGAACAAGTTGATGTGGATCATACTGATCACAGTGCCGTTCTGGACCAGCTATCTTCTTCGCGTTTTCGCGTGGAAGATCATCTTGGGCTACAACGGTGTCATCAACTCCGGCCTGACTACAGTGGGTTGGATCGAGAAGCCGTTGGAGTTTCTGCTCTATAACCAGTTCGCCGTGGTGCTGACGCTGGCCCACGCATGGGCGGCGTTCGCAATCCTTCCGATCTATGTTTCGCTGGAGAAAATCGATCGTACGCTCTTGGAGGCAGCGACGATTCTGGGTGACAACCCGGTTCAGCGATTCTTTCGCGTCACGCTGCCATTGTCTATGCCCGGCGTGATCGCCGCCACCCTACTGGTCTTCATCCCCACTGTCGGCGACTACATCACGCCCGCGCTGCTGGGCGGTCCCAAGGGATTGATGATTGGGAATCTGATCCAGCTTCAGTTTGCCAAGGCCAACAACTGGCCTCTGGGCGCAGCGCTGTCAGTCATCTCTCTCTTGACCATTACGCTGATCGTTTGCGCCTTCCTTTGGTGCACCAAGCGGATCCGGAAGGAGGTATTATGAAGGGGGAGCTTAAGCTTGACGCGCTTTGGGTTTACGCTGTTGCGTACCTCGCATTTATCTACACTCCTGTGCTGTTTCTGCCGCTGTTCTCGCTTAATGACAGCCAGTTCATCGCCTTTCCGCTGAAGGGCTTCACTTTGAAATGGTATGCGGACGCCTTTAACTCCGAGCGTCTGATGGGCGCGCTCTGGAACAGCGTGAGAGTCGGGGTGCCGGTCGCAGTGGTCAGCACGATCTTCGGCACCCTGGCGGCCAAGGCCGTCACACGATACCGCATGCCCGGCAAGACCCCGCTGATGACTGTGATCATGACGCCCTTGGTCGTACCGGGAATCATTATTGGTATCGCGCTCTTGGTCATCCTGAACCAGATAGGGATTGAACTGTCGCTTTGGACCGTCGGTTTCGCGCATTTGCCTGTGTGCACCGCATTTTCAATGTGGATCATGATCTCACGGCTCGAGGGATTTGACCGATCGATGGAGGAAGCATCGCTGTCGCTCGGCGAGAATGGCTGGATGACCTTCTGGCGGGTGACCTTGCCGCTGATCCTGCCGGGGATCGTCGCGAGCCTTCTACTGACCTTCACCATTTCGTTCGACGAGTTCATCCTCGCCTTCTTCGTGTCCGGCAAAGAACCAACGCTGCCGATATATATGTGGAGCCAGCTGCGCTTTCCGGCTCGATTGCCCTCGGTGTTGGCGCTTGGATCGCTGATTCTGGTCGCGTCCTTCGTACTGGTCTACTTCTCTGAATGGCTGCGCCGCCGAGGCTCGGCCCCCGATGACACTGGTTTGTAAGTCCTATGCCCGATACCGCCTACATCTCGATTAAGAACGTCACCAAGGATTTCGGTGTGGTCCGAGCCGTCGACAATGTCAGCATAGACATTGGGCAGGGAGAGTTCTTCTCGCTTTTGGGGCCGTCCGGTTGCGGCAAGACCACACTGCTACGGATGTTGGCGGGATTCGAATTCCCGACGGAGGGCGAGATCTTTATTGACCGCCAACCCATGGCATCTGTGCCGCCGAACCACCGCCCGGTCGGTATGGTTTTCCAGAATTACGCGATCTTTCCGCACCTGAACGTGAGCCAGAATATTGGCTATTCCTTGCGCCGGGAAAAGTTGCCGAAGGCCGATTTCGACCGACGCGTAGGCGAGATGCTGGATCTTATCAAGCTGCCCGGCTACCAGAACCGCGCCTCACACGAACTGTCGGGGGGTGAGCGCCAGCGGGTGGCCCTGGCCCGTGCCTTGATTTCGAACCCTAAGGTTCTGATGCTGGACGAGCCACTGGGCGCCTTGGACAAGCAGTTGCGTGAACAAATGCAGCTGGAGCTGCGCGAGTTGCAGCGGTCTGTCGGGGTGACCTTCGTGTTCGTCACCCATGATCAGGAAGAAGCCTTGACCATGTCGGACCGCATCGCGGTCATGTCCAATGGGCGCTATCTACAGATAGACACACCGACACGTCTATACGAGGCGCCACAGAACCGCGAAGTCGCCCAGTTCATTGGGACTATGAACTTCTTCGATGCCCGCGTGCAGAACACAGCCGGAGGCAATGCCGATCTAAATGCCGGCCCTCTGGGCGTAATTCGGACAGCAATGAACGGTCGCTCGGTATCCAGCGGGCAGCCCGTTTGCGCCGCTATCCGCCCTGAAAAGATTGCCATAACCGCAGAACGGCCTTCGGACCGCCCGCATGTGGTGGGGACCTTCACCAATGCCTCGTATCTTGGCGACCGTAGTCATGTCTATGTCCATGTCGATGGTATCGGGAAACCTGTCGTGGTCTCCGCCCCCAGTATGGACCGCGACCTGATTGCCCGCCTCAGCGGGATTGGCTCGGTTTGGCTAAGTTGGCCGGAAGATGCCGTTGTCCTACTGGACACCGCGGCTCCCAGCAAGTAGGTCCATGCCATGACCCAGACAAAAACCGCCACGCCATCGCGGGCAGAGAAACGCGAGGCACGCCGTCAGCAATTGATCGACGCGACGATCGACTCGATCTCGAAGCGCGGCTTCTCAGGTACGACACTGTCGACAGTAACCAAGACGGCAAAGCTGTCCCATGGCGTCGTGAATTTCTATTTCGAGACCAAGGAAGACCTGTACTGCGAAACACTGGGCTACCTGGCGCAGGAGCACTACGAAGTCTGGCGCCAGGCCATGCTGGATGCCGGGCCCGATCCTGCCGCACAGTTGGCAGCGATCGTAGCAACGGATTTTGATCGCCGGGTCTGCTCGCAGAAAAAACTCGCCGTTTGGTTCGCATTTTGGGGACAAGCGCGATACCGGCCGAATTATCTGAACATTCACAGCCAGCACGACGATCAGCGATTCGCCGAGTTGTTCCGGTTGTGCACTGACTTGGTGCGTGATGGCGCCTACGAAGACGAAGATCCCGAGGCGATCGCCCGCGGTATAGAAGCCATGATCGACGGTCTCTGGCTCAACCTCCTGCTCTATCCCAAGGCGAAGAATCGCGAAGAGGCCCATTTGGACGCCAAGACCTATCTCGCCCGGGTCTTTCCAATGCACTTCCCCAAGCCGGTGCCACCGGTTAAGGCTAGCTCCCGTAGCGGATTTGACGCGGGCTCCTGCGCGAAATGACTCGCGATCCCCGGTACGACGTTCTGTTCGAGCCGGTGAAAATCGGGCCCGTGACCGCCAAGAACCGATTCTACCAGGTGCCTCACTGTACCGGCAGCGGTTGGGAACGGCCGCGGACCTTAGCCGGCCTCCGAGAAATCAAGGCGGAAGGTGGTTGGGCCGTCGTCAACACCGAGTACTGCTCCGTTCATCCCGCTTGCGACGATGCGCCTCATCCCATTGCCTCGTTGTGGGACAAGGGCGACATCAAGTCTCATGCACTGATGACGGAGAAAGTGCATGCACATGGTGCACTCGCCGGTGTGGAACTCTGCATCGGCGGTGCCCGTATGTCCAATCTCGGCACGCGCGAAGTTGCCCTGGGCGTGACGAGCATGCCGAACATGGCTGGGAATCCGTTCCAGACCCGCGCCATGGACAAGGCCGACATCCGCGAGGTCCGGCGTTGGCACCGCAACGCGGCGTTGCGCGCAAAGGAAGCCGGGTTCGATATTGCCTACGTCTATGCGACGCATGGCTATCTGCTGTCTCAGTTCATATCCAAGGCCTACAACACGCGAAGCGATGAATACGGTGGGTCCATGGAGAACCGTATTCGATTGACGCGGGAGATTATCGAGGACACCAAGGAAGCGGTCGGTGATCGAATGGCCGTCGCCGTCCGATTCTCTGCCGAAACGAATGGCGGCTATGATGCTGGTGACGGCAACCCCATGCCGGGTGAGACCCGGGAAATCTTCGAGATACTCGGCGAACTGCCGGACCTCTGGGACATAAACATCAACGACTATTCGCTCGAAATGGGGCTGTCTCGTTTTGTGGGGGAGGCGGCCTTGGAACCCTACGTCGCCTCAATAAAGTCCATCACCAGCAAGCCCGTCGTGACGGTCGGTCGATTCACATCGCCCGACACAATGGTGAGTCAGATCAAACGCGGAATTATCGACTTTATCGGTGCTGCACGGCCATCTATCGCCGACCCTTTTCTGCCGAAAAAAATCGAAGAGGGCCGGCTCGACGATATACGCGAATGCATTGGCTGCAACATCTGCTACATGGGCGACGGCAGGAGCGTTCCCATCCGCTGCACGCAGAACCCAACCATGAGCGAAGAATGGCGCCGCGGCTGGCACCCTGAACATTTTCCTCCAAAGGAATCGGAATCGCGCGTCCTCATCGTCGGCGCCGGGCCGGCTGGCTTGGAGGCGGCTCACGGTTTGGGAAAGCGCGGCTATGATGTCATGTTGGCCGAGGCCACGCGAGAACTCGGAGGGCGCGTAACCCTGGAATCAAGGCTGCCAGGGTTGAGTGAATGGGCGCGCGTCCGCGACTACCGGCTTCAGCAACTCGAGAAATTGAATAATGTCGAAGTGTTTCGTGAAAGCGACTTGAGTGCCGACGATGTCCTGGGCGTTGAGGCCGATCATGTCGTGACGGCCACAGGCTCCCAGTGGCGCAATGACGGATTTGGCAGTGCCAACCCAACGGGAATTGCGGGTATTGATGCCATCGACGCGCTCTATACGCCGGACGATATCATGGCAGAGCAGATTCCCGCCGGACCATCTGTGGTCTTCGATGATGATCACTACTACATGGGATCCGTCATTGCGGAACTGCTTCGAGCCAGAGGCCTGCCCGTGACGCTCGTGACGCCCGAAGACACGATTTCTGCTTGGGGTGCCTATACCATGGACCGATGGCGCGCACAGACGAAGCTGATGGAGATGGGAGTCGATTTAGTCGTTGGCCACAACCTCACTGCGTTCGATGGGAGATCCGCGACATTGCAGTGTGAGTACACGGATCGGCAGAAGACGATCGGCGCCGCCGCCGTGGTGCTCGTGACTGCACGTGCTCCGAACGATGGACTCTATCAAGCACTGACCGAGCGGATGACTGCCGGCGCAGAAGGGGCACCTCGAACACTGAAACGGATTGGCGACTGCGAAGCACCGGCCATCATCGCCGCCGCCATATACTCGGGCCATCGATACGCCCGCGAACTGGATGCCAGTATCGATCCGGATAATCCGATGAAACACGACCGGGTCTTTTTCGAGGACGGTTGACGTGAGCCAGGAAGGACTGAGCGGTGCTACGCACGCATGAAAAGCCCATCGCCGAGACATGGTTCTCTGTTGAAGCCTACGACGATGCCATTTTGCGGTTCCGAGAACACCATATCGACTCCTTTGCGGTCGGCGACATCTGGCTTGTGCGTGGCGAGGATATGGACCTTGCGATAGATACTGGCAGCGGCATCGTTCCTCCCGCACCGCTTGTCGAGGCTGTCGCCGGAAGGCCTGTCACGGCAGTCGCGTTGAACTGTTATTATGACCACGCTGGCGGATGGCACAGCTTTTCGGAGCGCGCCTGCCATTCTCTGGAGGCTCCGGAGCTTGAAAAACCCTTCAGAGAGAACTCCTCCGTTGGTGACTACCTGAACGACTCTACCCTGTGGTCACTACCTTGGGAGGGATATCAGGTCTCGGACTACGAGATGACTCCTGCGCGGCCAACAAGGCTGGTCGATGAGGGCGACAAGCTCGACTTGGGAAACAGGACGCTGGAAGTCCTCCATGTTCCCGGCCGAAGCGCAGGAGGGTTGGCGATCTGGGAGGCCGCTTCCGGCAACCTCTTCACAAGCGACATGCTGTATGACGGCGATCATGGTCTGGCGTGGCCACCCGACGATCCGGCCACTTATTGCAACAGTCTTAGACGGATGCGAGACCTCTCCGTGGTCCGTGTTTATCCCGGTCACTACGGAACCATCGACCGGCGGCGAATGATTGAGTTGATCGACGAGCAACTGGACGACCTTGGGCATTGAACCTCGTGGTGCCTCCTTTACGATAACTACGTTCGGGCAATGACACGAAATAGAGCTCGTGGAATGAAGTATCGCAAGGCAACGTTGATGGCCTGTGGAGCCGCATTTTGCGTCACAGTTCTAGCGGCGGTCCTCATACTGCAAGAATTTCATGCTTCGAATACGGCCAGCTTAGAAAACCCGCAGAATTGTGATAGCTGCACCCTTCGCCATCACGCCTTGGGTAAGAGCCAGGAGGCGCTTGATAAGGAGCGCGCCAAGCTGAGAGAACTGTATGAACAGTCCAAGGCGGGCCTTTCTCAGGAATGAGCGGTATTGACATAGACCACTGATCGAAGCGGACGCGAAACCGGAATTCACTTTCGAAGGGCTACACCGAAGGACTTCAGTAAAATCCAAGGTACCATACTTGGCTTTCTCCGATACGAAATGCGGTAAGGCGACGAATGTTCCATATGTTGTCCTGCTTCGACCTTAAGCCCGGCGAAGACCTCGCGGCCTTCCGCGATGCCTATGCTGAGTTTGTGGCTTATATGAAAAGTGTTGATCTGGTAGTGGAGAGTGGTCCGATCGGCAGGCGACACTCGGATACCCCGATGGATACCGATGCCGAGCGCGATCACCAGTACTTTTCGGTTCTCACCTTCCGCGACCGGACTCAGGTCGACGCAGCTTACGCCTACATCATGGGCCACACCGAGCCGGGCAACTCCTCCCATGTCGATATGTATGGCCGGATCGAGAATCCGGTTTTTATCTGCTGGCAGGACTTGGCATAGACACATAGCGCGAACGGAGCAACCGTTGACATTCAAACACCTCTTCACACCGCACGAGATCAGAGGCCACGAAATCCGAAACCGAATCCTCTCGACCGCCCATCAGACCATACTGGTGCGCGACGGCGTGCCGACTGAGGACATGGCGGCCTATCACGAGGCGCGCGCTCGCGGCGGCGTCGGCTTGATCATCATGGAAGCCTCGCGCCCCAACAGCGACGAGATCTCATCTTCCTACTATCTCGACTCCGGTAAGGATGATTGCATTCCCGGCTATCGTCTGATTGCCGAGGCCGTTCATCGCCACGGCGCAAAAATACTTGGCCAAATCAATCACGGCGGCCGCATCACTTACAGCCAGGATGGCCTGCAGCGCGTCGCCTATGCTCCGTCGATGGTGCCGGATCACCGGTTTCACTGCATGCCGCGCGCCATGTCGACGGAATACGTGCGGTTTATCATTGACGCCTTCGCCACAGCGGCCGGGCGCTTGGTAGAAGCGGGCCTCGACGGTGTCGAATTGACGGCCAGTCACGGCATGCTCATAGCGCAGTTCCTGAATCCCCTGACGAATTTACGCAATGACGTGTTCGGTGGTTCCGAAGAAGCCAGATTTCGCATCGTCACCGAGATGTTGAGCGCGACGCGCGATACGATCGGGACGGACAAGATCATCGGCCTCCGGATTTCAGCCGAGGAGACGGAGCCCGATGGTCTGGACGAGGCTGCCTGGCTCGACATCTGCCGGCGACTCAACGAGGAACCGGAGCTGGACTACCTGAACGTCACGACAGGCTCGATGATGGGACTCGCAGGATCGGTCCACGTCGTGCCACCCATGGCAATCGACCACGGTTATATCGCGCCCCAAGCGGGAGCGATCAAAGCGCAGGTGCGGAAATCCGTCTTTGTCACGGGCCGGATCAACCAACCGCAGATTGCCGAGCGCATTCTGGCCGAAGGTTGGGCCGACATGTGCGGCATGACGCGCGCCATGATCTCGGACGCCGACATGCCGAACAAGGCACAGGCGGGACGGCTCGACGACATTCGGGCCTGCATTGGCTGCAACCAGGCCTGTATCGGGCACCACCATATGGGTGTGCGCATCTCCTGCATCCAGAACCCCGTCTCCGGACGAGAGCGCGAGCTACATCCGCACCCCCCTGCCAGAACGGCCAAGCGGGTCGTCGTGGTCGGAGGCGGGCCAGCCGGGATGAAGGCGGCTGCTGTCGCCGGGGAAAGGGGGCATCAGGTCACCCTTTGTGAAGGGTCGGGGCAATTAGGCGGACAGGCTCTGCTGGCGCAAGCCTTGCCGGGCCGCGGCGAGTTCGGGGTCATTGTCGACAATCTAAAGCGTGAGATGGAAATCTCAGGAGTCGAGGTCCGGCTCAACGCACATGTCGACCGGGATTTCATTGAAAGGCAAAGCCCTGATGCGGTGGTCATTGCCACGGGTGCGACGCCCTACAGGCCCGACGTCGAGATCGGAGAGGACGTCCATGCGGTCGACGTTTGGCAGCTCTTGAAGGGTGAAGTCAATCCGGGCACGTCGGTTGTCGTTGCAGACTGGCGTTGTGATTGGACCGGTGTCGGCATTGCGGAGAAGTTGGCGCGCGAAGGCTCGCATGTGCGCCTCTGCGTCGACGGTGAGGTGGCGGGACAAAATCTGCAGAAGTATCTGCGCTGGCATTGGGTCGGGGAGTTGCAGAAGCTGGGCGTCGAGATCGTTCCCTATGCCCGATTTTACGGGGCGCTCGGAGACACGGCGTACTTCATGCACTCCCTGTCAGGCAACGCCATCGAATGCGCCGGAATGGATACTCTTGTCCTCGCGCAGGGTCATCAACCCCTCACGACTTTGGAAGATGAGCTGCTCGCCAGCCCTATCCCCATACTGGTCGCCGGTGATTGCCGCAGTCCCCGCTCGGCGGAGGAAGCCGTCTATGAAGGGATGATGGCTGGCCGTGAAGTCTAGATCTTCCGCCGTGTGAACCGCCGAGCCGCGGGATCAACGAGACCATGTCAGAACGACAAAGCCCGCCGGGGTGGCGGGCTGTTTGTGTTTTGGTTGCGGGATTGAACAGTTCGATGGATTTGAACCTGCGACCTTCAGGTTATTAGGCCGTCATCTGATTGAATCGTATGTGAATGGCAAGGTTCGACGATGTACAACCTTAGCTGGGCTCACAATCAATGCCTGAGTCCAACTCCAATTCTACCATTCACTGCGCCTACGCCGTGGCCCAAGGTCTGATGCAGCGTCAATCATCGCCGACTGCGCTAACCACAAACGTGAAATGAAATTGCCTATAGTCCGGTTAGGTACAGAGCCATGTCCTCGATGACTCTATTTGCAATCGGCAGCCTCATCGAACGCTGCAGAAATATATGTGTCACGCCTGGTACTTCGAGCCTCGAAACACGGTTTCCTTGAGTACGCAAGCAGCCGGCAAGCTTGTGAGAATCATCTCTCAGCAGATCGTGCTCGGCCGAAACAACCAGAAAATCGCTGCAGACGTCTTGGCGGGTATGGACCGGAAACACAAGCGGATCACGCCGGTCCACGGCGCCGGGCGCATAGGTCTCTATAAGATCGCGGATACGCGCCTTGGAACTTCCAAATACGCCGTCATCGTATTGTCTATAGCTCGGCGTGTCGAAATCGTAACCATAGACACCACACGCCAGGCAAGCCCGCTCAAAATAACCACGTCCAAGTTCATCTGAGCAAGCCGACAAGGCCGCAAGAGTGAGATTTGCTCCGGCAGAGTATCCCGCGATGCCCCTGTGCGTTCGAGCCGGAAACAAGACCTCCGCTATATACAAAAACGCGGACCGCAATTCCCCAAGTTGGGACGGAAACTGCGCCTTCGGGGCCTTGGTATAGCCTATTCCAACAACGGGGCAGCGCGCCGCATTGGCCAAAATCCGCATGAGCCTGTCATAGCCGTCCAGACTGCCCTCTTTCCAACCACCACCGTGAACCCAAACGATAACCTGGCCCTCTGTATCATCAATCGGAAAGTAGGTCCGCAGCTCGACCGGCCTTCCGGCCACTATGATTGTGTTACTCTTGACCAGCGCCACCGGCGGCTTCTCAGAACTCCAAAACAAACTCAGTTCATTGTTGACCGCGAGCTGTTGCTCGCAGGTCAGCTGCTCGAAGTTTCGCTCCGCGAGGTAGTCTCGATCGTGCATCAGGACCGACCACATATCATCGTCAACGACACACTCTCCAACCCATTTCATATCAATGTGCCGCTCCCCGAACGCCAAAGGCCTTATCGATAATCAGGATCACGGCAATATTGAGCACAATCATCAGCGAGGAGACCGCGAAAATGGCCGGGCTGAACTCGGTTTCACTCTGCGTGAAAAGCCAAATCGATAGGGGATAGACATCGATCGTGAACAGGAAGAAGCTCAGGGTGAACTCGTTGAAAGACAAGATAAAGACGAGAAGCATTCCCGCCGACATGCCGCCACGAATAAGTGGCAGGATCACCTCAGCAAAAGCTCTAACACTCGACGCCCCCAGAGTCTTCGCTGCTTCCTGAAGAGACGGATCAATTCCGTGCAACGCCGCGACGGTGTTTCGCATCATGAAGGGCAAACCGATAATCGAATGAGCAATAACGATCTGGAAGATCCCGAGATCCACGCCGCTCATGCTGACAAACACCAGCAGCGACACTCCGAGGACCACTGTCGGAAAAACGATAGGAACGCTGAGCATGAACTCCTCAACGAGGCCGCGGCCACGGAACTTGTACCGCACCAAGGCATAGGAGGCCGGAACACCCACAAGAAGGCAGATGACAGAGGTGAGCGTCGCAATCGCCACGCTGGTGAGTATTGAGTCCTTTAGTCGCGTGAAATCATCCTGCGTGTCCGCGAGCATCGACCAAACATCGGCGTACCACTTCAAGCTCAGCGATGGCGGAGGGAACTGCATCGTGGTCGCCGAAGTGAAACCCATCACGAGGACCATCCCAATCGGCAGAAGAAGCCACGCCAACAGGACAGTAGTGAAAACTGCGATGAACTTCGATTCCGCGCCGGATCGTCCAACGACGACAGGATCACTCATTGTGATTTCCACCCGTGGAGACACGTCGTCCTATCAGACGTTGCGATGCTTGCACGGCTAGCGCGATGATAATCAGAACAACCGAGAGCGCCGATCCGACTGGCCAATTGAGCACGGTGCCGATCTGATCCCTAATCACCAGCGCGAGCGTATTCACTTTCAGACCGCCAAGGAGCATCGGGACGACGAAAGCTCCTGTGTTAAAACCAAAAACGAGGATCGAGCCAGCGGCAATCCCCGGCCAGGACAATGGCAATATAACACTGAGGTAGACTCGGATACGAGATGCCCCCAGGACACTTGCTGCCTCCTCCAGGCTTGGCGAAATAGTTCTCAGTGATGCGGCCAGAGGCAAAACGGCAAGAGGAATGGTCGTCTGAACCAAGCCGAACAGCACGCCTGTTCTATTGAACAGCAGTGCCAATGGCTGCTCAGTACCCAGAACCGCACCGACAGCGCGATTGATCAGACCGTCAGGCCCAAGTATGGCGAACCAACCGAAACTCTGAACCAGAAGGCTGACCACCATTGGCAGCATGATGCAAATGAGAACCAGCCGTCTGACACCTTCGGACCTCGTCCTTGTCATGAAGAGAGCCACGGGAAACGAAATTATCGTTGTGATGACGGCACTGATCCCCGCAAGCCACAAAGTATCTATGAGAACTTCAATAAAGTAGGGTTCGGTGAGTACCAGGTAATTGGCCGTGGTCCACTCAGCCAGCTCGGCATTCTTCTGCCCAAAACTCATCCGCAAAACGAAGAGGCTGGTAAACGCGAGCAATGCGATCAGCAGCAACGCCGGCAGCAGTAGCAAGGTCACAGTATTGGCTTGCGAAAGTGAAGACTTTCTTCCCGGTAGTGGCGGGGGACAAACCTGCTCGGCAGTACGATCTACGCTCGTCACGACGCGAGCACCCTTGCATGACCCTTTTTAATATTGAGCCAGACTTTCGCCCCTGTGCCATTCTCACCGGCAATCTTCTCTGTGTCGCGGGTCAGCACCTCCTGGCCATCACTCAGGCGAATACGCGTGTTGAAGAATCCGGATCCGAACTGCGTCGCCAGGACTTCGCCCGATAATCCAAGACTTGCCGGTTCATAGGTCGTCAACTCAACATGCTCGGGCCGAACAACAACTGAGGCGCTATCTCGAACGCCCGGGAACTCATCGGCAACAATCAGCTCTCCGTCAGCTATCTTCACCGATCTAAAGCCTTCATCCCATTCGCCGATAGACCCGGCATCAATGAAATTCATGTCGCCAAGAAACTCGGCTACAAAGCGATTAGCTGGCTTCTCGTAGACCTCCTCAGGTGTTCCGTCTTGCACAAGTTTACCGGAATCCATGATCGCAATACGATCCGACATCGCTGAGGCCGTCTCCTGATCGTGAGTCACGTAGACGGCCGCAACGTTGAGTCTTTTTTGAATGTTCCGCAATTCCACAGCCATATAGTCGCGCAGACGCCGATCCAGCGCGGCCATGGGCTCATCGAAGAGAACGACCGAAGGTTCGGTGGCCAAGGTTCGCGCCAACGCAACACGTTGAAGCTGGCCGCCGCTAAGTTGGCTCGGCATACGCCCTGCGTACTCAGCGAATGGCAGGTGGACGAGCTCGAGCATCTCCTCGACCTTACGATCGATCGCCGGGCGGCTAAGCCCTTTCATGCGGAGACCGAAGGCAACGTTCCTGTAAACCGACATGTGGGGGAAAATAGCCAGGGACTGAAAGACAAGCCCAATGTTTCGGCGGTGCGGTGGTTGCCCGAGCACACTCCTTCCGAAGATCTGAACGTCTCCACTGGTGGGTTGATCGAGGCCGGCAATAAGGCGCATCGTCGTCGTTTTCCCACAACCCGATGGGCCGAGAATGGAAACTATTTCTCCCGGATAGACATCAAGGCTCAAGCCGTCAACGGCAACGATGCTGCCGTTGCCAAACGTCCGCGACACATTCCGCAGTCGCAGGACCGCCGAGGGGTCGCTCGCGATGCTTGAGGCGGCATTGGGGCCAGGGGCATCTGGACTCATGCTACTCCGAACCAAATCTGGAGAGCGTTAGCGGCCGGGGGCGTGAGAACCCCCCGGCCAGATTTCGAAAGGCCGGCTCTTTATCAGCCGCCCACGGCTTTCGCATAACGTGCAACCCAGTCTTCACGAACACTGGCGAAGAACGCGCTGTCGACTCTGATTGCCCGGTTATTGATGACGTCCGGCGACGGCACGTTGGGATCATTCTTTGCGGCATCCGAAAGAACGGCATCTTTGCTGATTGGACCATACCATACTTCTTCGGCCATGTTGCCCTGAACCTGAGGATCGAGGGCAAAGTCATAGAAAGCATGGATGACGTCCGAATCGCCCGGATGCCCTTTCGGCGATACCATGAACTGGAGGTCGACAAAGAAGCCTTCTTCAAGATCGTAAGTGCCGCTCAGATTGTAGGCCGGATCACGGATGAATTTTGGCACGACGAGAGGCGAGTATGGTCCACCAACATTAAGTGAGCCAGACCGATACAGATCCGCGAGTTGGCTGCCACCCATCGATAGAGTCAACACCCGGTCTTTCAACTGGGAAAGGAGTTCGAATCCAGGGGTAGGATCGGTGCGAGCGTCGCCGCCGGCCAACTTCGTTGCTACGACGACAAGCTCCATCGCCGCAAGGTTCTTCGGTTGCGGCAAAAAGATCTTGCCCTTGTTGGCATCGTCCCAGAGCACGCTATAGGATTTTGGTGCCGTGGGAAAAGTAGCAGTGTTGTAGAGCAAGCCGTCACTCCACAGGAAATATCCTACGCCGCGCCCTCCGGCCCCCGTTTTGTACTCGTCCGGCACGCTCGCGATGTTGGGAACCTTCCCTAGGTCGGGTTTCGCCAGCAAATCCGCATCGGCCAGGGCATTTGCGCCAAAACCGGAAAGGATAACGACATCGTATTGCGGGCGGGCTGCGGAAGCCTTGATCTTTGCGATCATGTCGGAGGTCGAGCCGGTCAGGTCCGGAATAACTTTCGCGCCGGTTTGTTCCGCGAATGGCTTCAGAATATTTCTGACCGCGGCTTTTCCCGTCGCATCCGACCAAGTTAGCACTCGGATCTCCTTGCCCGAGAAATCGGCCGCAGAGGCGCGACGGATCCATGGTGCCTGGAGAGCCGCTGCGGCAACCACCGTACCAGCCAAGACAGATCTGCGTGAGATGGGCTTATCAATCATTCTTCTCATTTTAAGTCTCCCTGTTTGTAGACCCACGGGCGACAAACCCGCTGATCAATGGTGTAAAGCGCGTGACTCAGGGCGCTTGCCTTGCGTCATTTGACGAGCAGTTCGCGTGGATTAGACGGCGTGAGGCGTTCGACTCCCTTTTCTGTGATTGCCACTGTTTCGCTAATGCCAAATCCGGAGGCCAGCGCGAGCATGTGGAAGACCATTCCCTGCTTGAGTTCCCAGTCATCCTGCTCGTTGAAGTCGAGGGCATCCCACTCCGCTGTGCGCGGCGGAAATCCAATGCCGGTGGAATAGCCGGTTCGGTTGTAATAATCGGAGCGAATCTTGCGAATCGGTTCACGGACCAGGGCATCGATCTCACGCGCAGAGGCTCCGGGCCGCATCGCGGCAAGCCCTGAATCCTGAGCCGCAACCACGATATCGACCGCCAGTTTCACCTCATCGCTTGGCGGGCCGATCGATATGGTCCGCATCTGTGTAGCGTGATAACGCTCGACGCAGCCGTAGAGTTCGAGAAGCACGAGTTCGCCCTGCAGGATCGCCTTTGGTGTCCAGTTTGCATGACAGACGTCATAGCGATAGCCGGACATGATGTGATGTGGTAGCCCTGTGTACTCGCAACCCGCCATCACGCCCGCATGCAGCACCTCGGCGGCAACCTCCGCTTCCGTTTTGCCGTCGGCTATGGTGCGAAGGGCCGCACGTTGTTCCGTTTCCGCGATCTTTCCCGCCCGCCGGAGGTAGTCCACCTCCGCTTCGGACTTGATAACTCGGACGCAGTCAACCAAGAGGCTTGCGTCGACAAACATCGAGTACGGTAGCCTTCGGGCCAAATCCTCCGCGATTGCCGAGGTAAGAAACCAACAGTTCTTCTCCACACCGATGGTGGTGGATGAACCGCCGAGGCTCTTAATGAGTTCGATCGTCTTCTCGACAAGGTCGTCGCCTTCCCGCCAAGTCAGCGGGTGCTCCAGCCAGGAGTACTCATCGACGTTGCCCTTCTCGAGATACCGGAGAAGTAGGACCGGATCTTGCTTCTGAGACAGGGCCAGAACCTGATACGCGAAGTAGCCCGACGTTTGATGTCCCGAGAGGTAGTAGATGTTCTCAGGGGAATGAACGAGGAGAACATCCAATCCACGCCGCTCCATTTGCTCCTGAACCCGCAAGACGCGTTCTTTGAATTCCTTCGTCGTAAAGGCCTGTAGATTTCCAGCCATTAACTTGGACTATCCTTGATGAAGTGCAGCACCAGGCTTTCGAGGCACACCAACCCTGGGGCCAGGCCCGATGCCTGTGACCGGATTTCCATGTGCGAAGAGTGAAATCTAAGTTGCCGCGGGCGCTGTTCTTGCCGGACGCCGCGGCGGCAAGAACCACTAGGGCTTTCTAGGGTTCCCTGTCCATGCGTCCAAATCTGCCCTCCCGCAGCGAGTGCATTAGGATGAATGCGCCCGCCCTATTTGCCGTTTCGTCTGATTTCTAACGATCATATATCCATAGAATTTTCGTTACAAGAAAATTTTAGAAGATTCTAGATTGATATTTTTTCCTATTTTTTCGATCACCAAATTCAGGCCTTTCCGAGCTGTGCGCGGAGATTGAGACACAAGGATGGTTTTGTTCGCGTGAATATCCACGGCAGTCCGGCCGTCCATCACGAAAATGGGCCAAAGCCTGTGCCTGAATTCGGCTGATTCCAGGAAGGGCTTTGTCTTGAATGAGAAATTTCTCTTGCCTATCTTTCGGCAGACTTTCTTATTACGAAATCGATTGAGCCTTTACTGACCACCCTACCAGGGCACAGGCAATGACGAACAGGACCGAAAAGAGATGAACTCGCTGGGGAGCAGAGACCGACATGACAAGACCAAAGGGGTCGGAATGCGCACTGAATCTGGTCTTGCGCCATAGCCGCGGATAGGACGCCGGTCGTGATAGAGATTATCGGAAAGAGAATCCGCGAGGCGCGCAAGGCCCGGGGCTGGAGCCTGGAAGACCTGTCCCGCTCTGTCGGGATTTCCGTGGCCCAGCTCTCGAAACTGGAAACCGGCCGAGCGAACTTTAAGGTTCCTGTCCTGATGAAGGTTGGGAAGGGGCTGAATCGCCCCATCAGCTATTTCTTTCAGACGGACTCCGAAATGCCGCGGTGCCTTGGCACGCTTGTTCCTCCCTGGGACGCGGAAGGACGCGCGATCGAGTACTTCTCCGAACTCGTTCGAAAAAACACGGATGACCGCTTTTCCATCGCCGTGTTTTCGGCATCACAGCTCGGATCGGCGGTCGGTCAATTAGATGGCTTGATGAATGGTCTGATCGACATGTTTGTCGAGAGTCTGAACTTTTGTGAAGGTTTCGCCGAGCCGATCCGCATCGCCTCTCTGCCTTTCTGCTTCAACGATGACGCCCACTACGACCGGTTCCTGCAGAGTACGCTGTTCGACAATGGCGTCCGGCAAGTCTTGCGCAGAAAATCGATCGAGATTCTCAACCCGACATGGAACTGGAAACGCGGCCCCTATGTGGTGATCGTCGCCAAGCGCCCCATAAGCTCGCCGGAGGAACTTCGGGGTCTTAGAGTCCGTTGCTATGAATCAGAAATCATGGTGCGTTTTCTCGAGCGATTGGGTGCGGTTCCCGTCGTTATCCCCTGGGGAGAAACCCACGACGCATTCGAAAGAGGCGAGTTCGATGCGATGCTGACCAACCTCAGTCACGTCGTAAGCATGCGGTTCACACGCTTTGCGCCGCACATCACCGTTCTCGACTACCGTCCGCTCGACCTGGCCTTAGCCGTCAACGCCCAGAAGTACGACATGCTGGCCCCGGCTCTACAGAATGCGCTGCACGAGGCCGCCGTCGCAGCCGGTGAGCGCTGTACTGAACTCGTCCAACAGGCTGAAGACGATTTGCCGACTCTTCTTGAAGAGGATGGCGCTATCGTGATGCGCGTTAGCGTGAAGCCTTGGAGGGAAAAATCACAAGCCATTATTCGGGAGTTGGAGCAAGACGGACTGTGGCGGCTCGGACTTTACGACGAGATCCAGAAACTCTGACCTTTCCCTCCAAAAGAAAGACCCGGCACATGGCCGGGCCATTTGAGAGTAGGGAGGCCGACAGGAACAAGGGAAATCGTTTTACAGACCTGGCGGGCGCTTCACGAGCCCACCTCGAGCCCGTTCGAAAGCACGGCCGATACGCAGTGCCGTAGCATCTTGATACCGCCGCACGACGATCTGCATCCCTGCAGGCAACCCAACGGTGGTTAGTCCGATCGGAACGGATAGGCTCGCGAGATCGAGAAAATTCACGAAGCGGCCAAACGCGTTGGGCGGTACGTCTTCATCGACTTCATCGACAGGAATCGGAACCTGATGGCAACCGGGCACAATCAATGCGTCGAGACCGTCCAGGCGTTCGGCAAAAGCAGTTTGCGCGGCGCGGCGTGTCTCTAGTAGTTGATTATAAACAGTCGGAGAGATGTCACGGCCTCGCAAAATCCTTGCACGAATGACAGGATCGACCGGACTGTCTGCAGGTTCTGCATAGGAGCCAAGATGCCGGTAGCTCTCCACGCTCATGATGTCGCCACCGCCGGCCAAGTACTCTTCGATGGAGAGCGGCAGCCGGATCTCCTCCACGGTAGCGCCAAGGGACTCCAAGTCCGAGAGTGCCTTGCAGAAGAGTTGGCGCACTTGGGGTTCCACCAGGGCAAGATCACCTTCTCCCAACACACCGAGCCTAAAACCCTCTATGCCGTTCTCGATCTCCACCAAAGGCGAGATTGTCGGTGCATCGGCAGTTGTCGGATCCTCCGGATCGGTCCCAGCGAGCGCCTGAAGCAGAAGCGCGGCATCACGGACCGAGCGCGTCAAGGGCCCAACACTGTCGTGCGTCGGACAAAGCGGCACCACCCCGCCCCTGCCGATTAGACCGAGCGAAGTCTTCATACCCACGAGTCCACACCAGCACGCCGGAGTCCGCACGGACCCTCCTGTATCCGTACCCAGCGCGGCGGGCGCGAGCCCCGCCGCGACCGCCACGGCCGAACCACTGCTGGATCCGCCAGGCACACGGTGCGTTGCCAGATCCCAGGGATTCCATGGGGTCCCCTTGACCGGATTGGTGCCCCATCCACCGAAGGCAAACTCGACCATCCGTGTCTTGCCCAGGACGATCATCCCGGCAGCCTCCAGACGCCGCACAGCATGCGCCGATACGGCGGGTTGACGATCGGTCAGAGCATCGGACCCCGCCGTCGTCGCTTGGCCGGCAAGGTCGAAGATCTCCTTGATGGCGATGGGAATACCCTGCAGCGGACCAATCCGATGTCCGGCGGATAAAGAAGTGTCGGCAGCCTTCGCAGCAGCCCGCGCAGTCTCCTCGAACAACTGCGCGTAGGCATGAAGCTTCGGGTCCAGCCGATTGGCGCGTTCGAGAAACGCTTCTACCAGCTCGGATGAAGAGGTCTCTCCCCGTGAGAGCGCGAGCGCCAACTCTCCGAGCGAACTGAACGCGAGTTTGCCGGAAGGCTGCCTTCCGCTCCCATCGCTTGGTCCAGTATGTCTTTGCTCTTCCATTACTCGATTCCCAAAACCAGACGCGGCAACCAGAGTGACAGTTCGGGCAAGAATGTGGTCAACAGAAGTACCGGCAGATACCCGCATACCACGAAAACGAGGGACGGCTTCAGCATGCGGTCCAGAGAGACTTTACCGATGCGGGCCCCGAAATAGAGTAATGGTGCCGTTGGCGGCGTAATGTTTCCCATACCCAGGTTTACGCCAATGATCGCGGCAAAGTGAACCGGGTGGACGCCAATCTCCTGAATGACCGGCATCATCATCGGCGTCGCCAGCAAGAGGCCGCTAAAGTCGTCCATCAGCATGCCGAGTACGATGAGAAACAGGTTAATCATCAAAAGAATGACATACTTGTTCTCCGTGACGGACAGCAGCACTTCGACGACGGCATGTGGCACGCTCTCCATAGTGAAAAGACGACTGAGCATGACTGCAAAGAAGACCAGGACCATGACCACACCGACCGTGGTACCGGCCCGGTGGCCAACGCGCCACAAATCCCGGAAGGAGACGTCTCTGTAGATCAGCATACCAACGATGATGGCGTAGACCACGGCGACAGCCGCCGCTTCGGTCGGCGTGGCGATCCCGCCATAGATCGACGCCAGAATCAGCACGGGCATCGCAAGCCCAAAAGTGGCCCGGCGGCCCTTTAAAATGACATTTCTTGCAACCTCCTTGAACTCAACGGTCGCCGGCTGCTTAATCGGCATACGCCGCGTGAGTACGAAGTTCCAGAGGCTGAAAAGGGATATCAGCAGAATCGCCGGTACGATGGGTGCGAGAAAGCAGGCCGCAATCGATGTTCCGGAAATCCAGCCGTAGACGATCTGTGCCGAGCTAGGCGGAATAAGGAGTGCCAGAACAGAGGAATTCGCGACAAGCGCTGCGGCATAGCCTCGATCATAGCCGAGCTCGACCATACGCGGCACCATGATCGTGCCCATGGCCGCGACAGCTGAAGACGCCGTTCCCGAGATAGCGCCGAATACCGCCGTCACGGCGACAACTACGATCCCTAAGCCGCCTTTCAATCGACCGAAGATGCTGTCACAGAAATCAACCAGTCGGCTTGCCAAACTCCCCGTGCTCATGATCTCGCCGACCAAGATGAACAATGGCATGGCCAGCAAGATAATTGACGACGTCCTGTTGAATCCGGCCGCGACCAGGAAATTGGTCGAGGCGTAGTCGCCGGTCAGAAACAGGAAGAGCACGGCTGCGGCAAAGCAAAATGGAACCGGCACCCCGAGGATTAACAGGACAGTCAGCAGGAGAATATCGAGTATGATGTTGATATCCATCTAGAGCTCCTCGCCTCCCCCCGAGACCAGCGGATCTTGGAGCCAGCGGCGCGACAGCGTCCGCATGTTCTCGAAGAGCTCTATTGCAAAGTAGAGCGACATCAGCACCAGACCGACAAGCATTGAAGCGTGAACCCAATAGAGCGGGGCCCGCAGTTCGAGGGAGCGTGGTTCCAGACGAATGCTCCAAGCCAGGTAGTCGAAGGCCCAGACTCCCATCCAGACCGCCACCACGACGGTAATGCTATTTGCCAGCACCTTGATGCCCTGCCTGACAGTTTCTGTCCTCACAAACATTTCAATGAGGCTGGCTGAGATGTGGGTACGTTCGTATGCGCCGTAGGCGCCACCGATGAAATAGGTCCAGATCGCCAGATAGGTTGCGAGCTCCTCCATTCCATGCAGAGGCAAAAAGAGGAAGTAGCGAAAGGTAATCTGGATGATGATAATAAGGGTAAAGGACACGCAAGTGACGACCAGTGTTGCTCGCTTGAGCCATAGCTTAAGACGCCACAGCGCGAGTGCTAGTCGATACAGCTGAGTTTTTTTTGTAGGCCTGCCACGAGAGGCTCCCTCAATTGCGTTGTCTCAGCCGTTGGACATCAAAAAATAGACAGCGATTACCGCGGCGGCCAACTCGGGTGCTATGGCCGCCGCGAAATCGAACCGGCTCACTACCTAAAGGCCAAGCTCCTTGTTCAGACGCTCATAAAGCTCGTCGCCAATCTCATCCTTGATGTCGGGCCAAACGTCTCGGCGGGCGACAGCAGCAAACTCTGCAGCCTGCTTTGAGTCGAGCGTCACGACTTCTATGCCAGCGTCCTGCAGTTGCCGCATGTAGGCGTTGTCCGACTCCTCAGCGACAGGAAAGCGTTCGTCCATGACCTCGACGGCAGCCTCCTGCACCGCGGTTTGGTCCTCAGCGGACAGAGAGCCCCAAAGATCCTTGTTCATCATGATGTAGTGGTTTTCGAAGTGATCATTGTACTGGATGTACATCTTGGCGATGTCTTTGAAGTTCGTGACCGCCAGCTCGGGATTGCCGCCAATGACGCCGTCGGCAACACCTGTCTGCAAGGCAGTATAGACCTCGTCCCACGGTATCATCGTAACGTTAAAGCCGAAACGCTCCATCAAGGCACGATGGGTAACGCCACCCGGCCAGACGCGAACCTTTAGTTTTTGGGAGGCGTCGGGATCCAATGGCTCCGGAACGACTTTCGTAAAGACACCGCCGCCCATCCCTAAGGCCCAAGTACTGAGGACCTTGATGCCCTGTCCGGCGACGATGCCATCGACGATCTCATACATGTAGCCACCAGGGGCATAGGCCTTGGCAGCTTCCGCATAGTCAGTGACAGCGTAGGGGAAGGAATCGATGGCGAGCCGTTTGTCGAATGTGGCCGGGACGGCACCCATGGTCATTTCGATTGCTCCGCCCATCACCTGCTCGTAGACCTCCGTCCAATCGCCCAGCTGGTTCGCCGGGTAGACCTTGATGTTCACACGCCCGTCCGTCTTGGCTTTGACCCGCTCTGCGAAATCCAATGAACCTGCATGCGCCTCCGAGTCCGGTTGGTAGGACGTCGAGAGTCTCCATTCGGCCGCCGACACCGTGGAGGCGCCGCAAGCAATGGCCGCCGCAAGTAATACAGTCCTTAAGTTGACGCGAAGCCCCTGCTTTAGTTTTCCGTACATTGAGTCCTCCTTCTTACGAGATGACTGAATTTCCGGGCCTAAGTCACAGATGACAGCCGCTTTGCGTACGACTGCCATGCAGTTGGACTCGCGGCTGGCCCAGTTTCTTGCCGCGAAGTCCCGCTGTTCGAAAATCTGCCGATATGGAAGGGGTCGATTGGAGTGCTTGTCGTACCGTCCAACGCGAGATCGGCAAGCACCGCCCCGACGCCAGGCCCCAACTGAAATCCATGCCCCGAAAATCCAAAGGCGTGGATCAGACCGGGCGTGGTATCGCTCGGACCCAGGATTGGAAGTCCGTCCGGCATCACGCCCTCTATGCCGGACCAGGTTCGAATGATCTGAGCAGATGCGAGTCTTGGGACAAGATCGACGGCCAACCTGGTGGCCTTTGCAGTGACGTCGGCCAAGGGGTGCGCCTTGATCCGGTCCCGGTCGGCAACACCAACCCCTCCCCCGAAGATCACGTTCCCCCGGCGGATCTGCCGCACATAGACATCGCCGCCGCAAACACCGAGATTCGGCTCAAGAAAGTAGGGAATAGGATCGGTGACGCACATGTTCGGCGCCATGACGCGCTCGGGCACCGGTTCGCCGAACCAGCTCGAAACCGCTGCGGCCCAGGCACCGGCGGTATTGAGCATCCGGGGCGCTCGCAGTATCGCACCGTCCGAAAGACGCAAACTGAATTCGCGGCCGTCATGCGATGCACCCCGGACTTCGACTTCTTCGCGGATTTCGACACCCGCCTTATTCGCCGCCCTCGCGAACGCAGGGGCGACGAGTCTGGGGTTGGCGTGTCCATCCTCCGCGCAAAGCGAACCTCCGGCCACCTTATCGCCAAGCCAGGGAAACCGGCCACGGATTGCAGCCGCACCGATGAGCTCGACTTCCAGCCCGAAGTCCTGAGCCCGGTCGGCGTAGTCCTCAAGCACCGACATCTCCGCATCCGTTCGCGCCAACTTCAGATGCCCTGTGACTTCGAACTCGCAGTTCGCCCCAACCATTTTCTCGAGATCGGTCCAGATCCGCCGGCTGCGCCGGGCCAACGGCAACTCTGCCAGATCCCTACCTTGTTGTCGGACGCCGCCGTAGTTAACGCCGCTGGCTTGGCTCCCGCAGCAGCCGCGCTCCAACAAAACAACGGAAGCGCCTCGCTGCCGCAGGTGCCATGCCGCAGAGCAACCAGCGATGCCACCGCCGACAATGGCAACGTCGAAATGCGTCATGGGGCGCCGCCGGCGAGAAGGGAATGCATCGGGACAGGCTTGACCGGGGCTTGTCCGCGCAAACGTCCGACCGCTTCAATAGGAACACCGAGGCTCTCCGCAAGAATCTCAGCGGCGGCCGCACCGCAGATGCGGCCCTGGCAGCGGCCCATAGCGACCCTTGTGAATGCTTTCGTGCGATTGAGTTCCGTGGCTCCGAGGCTGGTAACAGACCGGCGCAGCTCTCCGGCGGACACGCCTTCACAACGGCAAATCATCAGACCATCCGGTACGCTCGTCGCGAGGTCCCGGGGAAACGGAAATGCATCTGAGTCCAACGCGTGGCGGAACCGATCGAACCCTGCCAGACGCCTATTCAGCCCATTGATCTTCCCTGCACTTTCCGATCGGCCAAGGTCACAGAGAAGCGCGTGTGCCGCACGCGCACCGCTGAGTTCCGCGGCATCGGCTCCTTTCACCACGGCGCCATCGCCCGCAAGGTAAATACCCTCGACATCGGCACGCCCGTCCGGATCTTGGACCGGTAACCATTGACGCTGAGTTGTATCGAACGCGAAGGAGATGCCGCAGAGATCGGCAAGTTGCGTTTCCGACCGCAGGCCGAAGCCCATGGCAAGCGCATCGCAAGCCAACTTCTGCTCCCGGCCGCGGGCGTCGCGCCAAACGATCCCGGAGACAGCTTCAGAGGCTCCCGATACCGCTGCAATGGCGCGGACACCGGACGCGATGCGCGCACCACGCGCGCGCAACTGAAGAAGATAGTAGAGGCCCTTAAGAAAGGTCCGGCCACCTGTCATCAGCCCCGGCAGCGCCCGGTACTTTCCGGCGAGCGGCGCGGTATCCAGTACGGCTTCGACCTTTACACCTGCGGTCATATATTGGTGGGCCACGAGATAGAGAAGCGGTCCCGTTCCGATAAAAACGGGGCGCGCTCCAATGGCACAGGCTTGGTACTTGAGGGCGACTTGAGCGCCGCCAAGGGTGAAAACGCCGGGAAGGGTCCAACCATCAAAGGGAATCACCAGGTCCATGGCGCCGGTCGCTAGAATCAGGAAGTCCCAGTCGAGCTGCAGGATCTTTCCATCGGTCAGAACGCTCAAGGTGCGCTCATGAGCGCCCCAGACAATCGCGTTTGCCCAGTAATCGATCCTGCCTTGGAGCCCGTCGAAGGCTCTGTGTTGGTCCGCTGCTCGTTCGGCTTCGAAGCCATATAGATCCTTGGGATTGCGGTGGATCGCCGGCGGCGGCCGCCGATAGATCTGCCCTCCACTCGCGGAAGACTCATCAAGAACGATCGGTCGAACGCCGGCCTGGACGAGAGTCTCCGCTGCGCGAACACCCGCCGGCCCTGCGCCTACGATGACAATGCTAGGCGTCATCATGCTGTTCCGTCAGGAGTTCCATGCCGGGTTCGATCAGTGTTGTGCAGGCGCGTAGACTTTGGCCATTCTCGCTTCGGACCCAACAGTCCTGACAAGCGCCAATTAGACAGAACCCGGCGCGCGGTTGCCCCCCAAATTCGAAACGGCGCAGGTATGACGAATTGGTCAGAACTGCCGTTAGGATCGTATCCCCCTCCAACGCTTTCAGAGGGACACCATCCAAAGTAAAGCGAAGTCCGAACCGGTCTGTTGCCGCGATGCGGTAAAACTGCCCTTCAACGTCACTGGCGATAGCCACGTCGTTTTCTCCCCGGCGCCTTTCTTCCGATTGCTCGGCTTGGCAGGACCTCAGCCCCGCTGTAACGGAACATAGCTTAGATTCCATACTATGAAAGTTTCAAGTATATTTTTCCATTATATGATGATATTTGATTGCTCCACAGGATTCTTCCTGTGGAAAACCCGAGTGAATTTTCTGGAGAACGGCATGACGATTGCCCGCCGACTGGCGGAATTTGTGAGCAAAACCAAAGACGTTCCGCGTTCGACACGGGACATGGCCGTCAACACGACCTTGGACCTCATCACGGCGGCCGTTGCCGGCTACAGCAGCCCAGGCGGACAGGCGGCCAGGCACGCGGCGCAGGCGACCTGGGGGTCCGAAAAGTCGGCGGTATGGTTCTCGCAAACCCGTCTGACAGTCCCCGGCGCCGCTTTCGCCAACTCCGCGGCAGCATCGATGCTAGATTTGGATGACGGCCATCGGGCGGCCGCCGGTCATCCGGGCGCCTGCATTATTCCCGCCGTTCTCGCGACCGCCGAGGCCTATGGTGCGGACGCGGAGCATGTCCTGACCGCCATTGCTTTGGGCTACGATGTCGCTATTCGTATCGCCGCGGCCCGGGACCTGAACGGCTTGGACACTCTCGTCACCGGTCCGTGGTGCGGCCAGGGTGCGGCGGCGGCGGCTGGATGGCTGCGCGGCCTCTCCCCCGAAAATCTTGCTCAAGCCATCGCCATTTCCGGCTCGAGTGCGCCAAACCTTGCTGCCGTCGCCTATTCCCGCGTAATGGGTAATCACGTGAAGGAGGGAATTCCCTGGGCAACAGCAACCGGCCTGGCGGCCGTCGACTTGGCGCAGGCAGGATTTACCGGCCCGGTGGATCTGTTCGATAACAAGAAACTCTTCGATCCTGCGAAGCTCACGGAAGGACTCGGCGAAAACTGGTTGATCGAAGGCACCTACTTCAAGCCCTATAGCTGTTGTCGATGGGCCCATGCGGCAATAGACGCCTTGTTGGAACTGCAAGCTGAGCAGGTGATTCCCTCGGACAACATCCAGAGCATTGACGTGCACACTTTCAATCGGGTCTTCCGGCTGAACAATGATCTGGCGCCGGCCAACCTTGAGGCGGCGCAATACAGCGTCCCCTTTTGTCTCGCCTTGGCAGCTATCCGTGGCGATCAAGCGCTCCTGCCACTCAAAGAGGAAGCGCTCGGAGACCAAGAGGTTCTGGCCCTGGCCCGGCGGGTCCGCCTGCATCTCGATCCGGAACTCGATGCCTTGTTCTCGGACGCGGTCCCGGCGCGTCTGGAAATCGTCGCGAAGGGTCGGCGAATTCACCGAACGGTCATTGCACCGAAAGGCGAGGCAAGTAATCCCATGACCCGCCGCGACCTCAAGGCCAAGCTGGAAACGGCAACCCGAGACATTATCGACCCGGACCGCGCATCATCGCTGATATCGGCTGCCGCGGCTTTGGACGATGGAAATCTCCAGCCCCTTCTGTCGACCCTCGCGGGCCCGCTGACCCACGAGATCACGCAAGGATCATTTGGATCGGCCACCCAAAGCACTTGAAATTGAGCCTCCGCATCTCCCGAACCGCTCCTTCGCCATATACAGGCACTTCGCCTGAGGTGCGAAGAAGCATTGAGTGAACGGTCCGGCTATGGCCAATTTAGGTCCAGAAGGCGGGGACAGCAGCCCAACCGTGGCGGTGACGCGATAGAGGCAAGGCTTGGCCAAAGGGAAAACGACTGAAAAAGCAACCGGGACCCAGCTTCTCGACCGGGCCGTTGCGATTTTGAACTACCTGGGCGATGCGGGAGAACAGGGAGCGAAGGCCGCTGAACTGGCCGAAGCCGTGGACCTGACACAGCCGACGGCACATCGGATCATCGCTGCGCTTGAGCGGCACGGGCTGATCGAGCGTGAGGCCGCCACCCGCCGCTACCGGCTTTG